>Ga0209986_10000367_pt1 | contig 43133 bp, 62 predicted proteins | sample BlataG_FD_183168 | JGI IMG/M metagenome (GOLD analysis project Ga0209986, IMG submission 183168) | Deep subsurface microbial communities from Black Sea to uncover new lineages of life (NeLLi) - Black_00105 metaG (SPAdes) (version 2) | ecosystem: Environmental > Aquatic > Marine > Oceanic >... | reverse complement strand
TTGGGGCCACCAGCTGCATTGCCCCGTGAAGGATTACGAGTCTCTGAAACCAGCCCGGCCAGGCAGCAGGATTTGCCCTGAGATAGACGTATCTAACAAAGACCTCATTTTGATTCGTCAGAAGCACGTCGGTCTCGACTGTCCTGCCACGTGCGGTTGTTAAGACCACTTCCCGCCGGTAAGGATAATGAATATCGTCCCCTTCCTCGTCAACAGTGCTGAGGATTCGCACACAGGCCGCTGGGAAGGCGAACTGATGGTCCCATCCAAAAGCAGGAGTAGTGGATAATTCGCTCAATTCCGCCCGTGTAGTGGCAAATTTATAGGGTATATTGAAACTGAACACCTCATTAACGATGCCATCGTAGATTATTTTGGTAATTCGCTGAGTCTTTGTAGCAATGCCTGGAAACGTGCTGATAGTCTCCCCACCCACCATTAAAATCATCCGGTTGGCTATGTAAAGTTTGTCGAAAGTGGCCATTAGTAGCGTCTCCCATAAACTGTAATATTACCCGCCTCTCCACTGCCTGCACCAGCATCATAGAAAATCCATTGTATCCACTCCAAACCGGTCGTATCTATTAAGACAATGCAAACCTGGTTATTTCCTGAGTTGTAAACAGCAACAGATGGCCATTTTGTGGTAGCGTCGAGATTGATAGTATCGGCCCAGAAGGCTGGATTTATCTGAATTGTAGCGTCAGTACAATCTGTCGCTGATGTAGTAATATCACAGATAACGGTATTGGCCGTTGCAGTGGTAATATCGACTATCTCATTGGTAAAGCCAGTACCCGTCACCCGCGCCATCATACCCACGGCGGCATCGCCAAACTCGCCCGATTCGGTAAACGTCTCTGTAGAATGGGTATATGCAACGCTGGTTAAACTAATCAGCGCCCCGTGTGCGTCACCACCATCAGGATAAATTCCTACCGCCTGTGTGCCAATAACGCCATCGCCTTCGGCTATTTTCTGGAGCATACCATTGGTCTTACTCCAACCTATGATGTCGAAGCTGAAGGTATCATCCACGTCGGCGTAGTTACTGCCGCAGATGGCAAATATCCAGGCTCCGCCCGCCGAGTAGCCTTCGTGACCGAAACTGGCGTTAGCTGACCGTATTTGGAAGGCCCCGCCAGCCAGGACGGACGAAGTGTCCTTACTGGCAAAATCGCCGTCAGTAGTTCCCACACCGGTCAAGTCATAAGCGGTCGCAAAGTCAGCGGCATCTTCATCCGCCGTCTCACGAACTAAATGCCATCTTGAATGATAAGTGTCCACCGGCTCGGCCATTGTCAGAGGCAAAACGAACATAAATGACCCAACTGCAAGAACTAACAGCATTGCAATCGCTACGATTGTTCTTCCGTATCTCATTTCTTTCTCCTATTCAAAATTGTATCTATTTCTATATCTGTACCGATAGCCGTTAGAGTATCTTATCCGCATACTACTCCCCGCATAAGAACTGAGAGATACATCCTCAGTTCCAGCCCAATCGTTGTAAAGACCGTTAATCTGGCTGTTATTAAGCTCACCATCATATATAATCAGGTTGTCAATACGACCATCAGCATAATCGGCAAAGGGACTGGCGAGGTTATCGTGGCCGTAACCAATTGTTACGTCAGCGTCCTTATTCTCAATTGCAGCAAAGAGATTAGCTGATAAGTCGCTATCATCCACCTGTACATTGTTGACGTATAGCCGGCAGCCATTCGAGAAAATATCACCATTATAGACTGCAACTATATGAGCAAAAATGCCTTCTATACCAGCCTGGCATATATTGCAATATCTGCCGATATAGGCGCTCTCGCTTGCGTCAAATATTGCGAAACTAAGATAACCAGAACCATCTAACCATAACTGCCATTCCTCATTTCCACTCGAATACTTGGATGCTATTGGAAAACCATTTACCGAATCCGCCTCTATCCAGACGGAAATACTGAATGCACCGGAGAAGGTAAAATCAGCATGGTCGCTTATAATGATATGGTCGTCCGTACCATCGAACTCGAAGGCTCCCCCGCCTATATGTCCCGGATGATGATGAGCTACTGAGGTTGCCGTACCGCCGGCATCACTAATTGTCCCGTTATGACTGCCTACCGAGTCCAAAGCAACGTCAGTATCGGTGTTATCATTGAGCTTGTACTGAACTATTGCAGCAGAATAGCAGACATTCCCTATAAGAAGTGATAGCAACAATATAAATCGTTTCATCTTTGTCTTCCTCTGCCGGTTTTTCGGGTCGTCTTGCAGCCGCCGCGCCCGCGATTTGCGCGGACACCGCGACCGGAACCATTTCGTTTTGGAACTCCTGCTTTAGCCATAATTTAACTCCTAAAAAAGGGCTGGGGCCGGAAAACCAGCCCCGCCCAATTAACCTATATTAGGTAGCATCAGTGACAACAACGCCGGTAGTTAGAGGTATAAATGTCATGTACCATTCAACTATTCCTACCACTGCTGCATCGCCAAGAACTTCTACATTGCCTATCGGAGCATACCATTGTATAGGAGGCGTGCCACTACGGTTGTGTGCACCTGCAAGTGGTGTAAGAACACTTGGTACAGCTCCAGTAAAGGTGTAGGTAGTGCCTACTACGTCACCATCACATGTAACCGTACTCGAATAAGGGAACGTAGTAGTAGTTGCCGTGTCAATAGACTGGACTGTAAGGTCGGAATTACCAACTTGTGAGGTCACGACACCATAAAAATCAACGATTAGAATTGGCCCGCCAGCTATGGTAAAAACCGGGTCGGAAGCAGCAAGAATACTTGCTGGTGCAGCCATCAACGTGTATTGCTTACCAGGAACAAGAGGAACGTCAACAGCTCCCATATCAGTCGCATAGACATGCTTATTCCCAAAACACGCCATAGAGCCAGGGTCAAAGCCGACGCCGTAGGTATCACTATACATCTTATTACCGATAGCCTCTCCTGTTGCAGCGGCGGAAAATTCAATGGCGTGAACGCCTGTCTGGGTGTTGTGAATAATATTGTCTTTAATCAATACAAGCGTATCAATGTCATCGCTATAAATACCCGCAGCGTCATAAGCGCCAAAGATATAGCAGCCAATAATACTTAACCGGTTACAAACGCCTGCAGTTGCCTGGATTGCGGATGTAGCATCAGCTCCACCAGTATTGATAAACGAACAACCCTCAATGGTTACACGGTCGGCGGAGCCTTTGACATCAATCGCATCCAAAAACTCAAATCCGCTTGCGTTTGTAAACTCACAGTTGCGGATTACAGTGCCATCGCCGGCATCGGCAATATCGAAGGCAATAGTCGTATCGGCTGTCGATGAATACAACCTGAGGTTCTCAAATACATTATCAGCAGCACCAATGTCGAATTGGTCGTCAGTTGAATTAAAGGTGATCGTAGGCCGCAAATCACCATCACAGAGACCAATTACTTTCACGCCTGCGGTGGCTAAGGCCGTGCCATCTGAAAGTGTCTCGGCATGCTGAGGACCGACAAAGACAATATCCCCAGCCGAGGCAAGGGCATAACCGGCAGCAATAGTAGTCTTTGCCGTAGCCCAATCTATTCCCGTGCCGTTAGAGCCGCCATCATCGACATAAAAAACATCGCCCAAACTTCCACCTGTTGACCTCAGCATTGCAAGAATGTCATCAGATTTGTTCTGAAGGTATTCAAGACGCTCAAGGTCGGAACCGTCATCCTCTTCTAAGACATCTGTGGTTTCAGCGCTCAAGGGGATGACAATTGCCTGCTGGTCAAGAGCATCAACTGCTAAATTTCCAGTACAAAGACAACTACCAGGGTCAAGTATTGAGCCGTAATCATCGGCATAGAGCCTGTTATTGACTATTGCTCCTACCGCCGTAGATGTAAGCTCGATGGCGTGCTGACTTGCCGTTTCCTGATGGATTACATTGCCTGCAATCAAACAGTCTGTGAGCGCTTGGTCGCTCCAGATAGCTGCTACGGTGTAATCTCCTCTAATCCAATTGTTCAGGATTTGGAGATTGTCACAAGCACCGGTAACCACCTTGATACACTCAGTCGATGCAGCACCGGTTGACAGGAACGTACAGCCTTCGATGATTACATCATCAGAGTCGGTCGTCAGGTTAATAGCTATAAGAAGCTCATCAGAGGAAGTCTCGTTGGTAAATCGGCAATTCTTTATATGAGCGCCGTCACCTGTGCCGGAAATGTCAATACCAATTTTGACGTTATCGAGTTGCGATTCTATTCTGATGTTCTCAATCAAGACATCAGCGACAGTAATATCTAACTGTGCATCAATATTATCGAATGTGATTAACGGTTGCAAGCTGCCTTCACCGAGACCAATAATCGAAACACCGGCATCATCAATCGAATAAGCAGCAGAAACCGTCTCAGAGTGACCAGGAGCGACATAGATAACCTCACCGCTTGTAACTGCGACGTCAAGAGCGGCGGTAATGGTTGGATATGCCAAGTCCCAAGTATCGCCGAGGTCACCTACATCAGGAGTGCCGGCAACGGCAGAATTAACATAGGTGATTTTGTCGGAACCACCAAGAATAGTAACGGTATTGGGATTCAAGTCCTGGTCGCGAACGACATAGGCCATATCGCCCTCTGCCGTTGATGTACTGCCTGACCATACCGGAGCGACTGTGAATGTTCCTGTACCTGAGACATAATCTACAATATCACGTATATCTCCTTCCGGAGCCGCGCCTGCAGTACCGGCATCATAGACGATAATCATCTTCCAGTTCGTATTGAAATAGTCGTTACCGAATCCGGCAAGACCCGTACTAATGAAGGTAGCAGTAGCGCCTGCACTTGTAGCCGTTCCACGAAAACCGACACCGGATAAAGCGCCGATAGCATCCGAGATTGCCTCCAAAGAATCGTCTCCAGCAACGAATGTGCTCCAATCCTGCGTCTTGGATGTTATATCGGCAAGAAAAGATTCGTTGGCAATCTCATCATCCACTGAAACAGCGGCAAGATGGTCTAAATGGTCGGCTTCTATTGCCGTAGTAGTGGCAGCTGTCATCTGTGTCGTTTCCGAAGCGCTGAAAGTATCTATTCCCGTAGTCGAAGTAAACATCTGAACAGCAGCTAAGGTATCACCGTCGGTATCTACCCATTCATTACCACTACACATCATATTACCAGGGTCAATCATGTAAGATATGCTCTTGGAGGCAACGGTGTTATCTATCATCCAGCCCGTCGCCGTCGTATCAAACTCAATACCAAAACCAGTGGCATTAGTATTGGTTACTACATTCCCGACAATTCTTGCCCTCAAATCAATATCATCAGAGAAGATACCCGCTTGTGAAAAGTCACCTATAATAGTGTTATAGGCAATCGTAATATCCTCAATGACACCGGCATCTAAGTCAATTGCTGTGGTAGCTCCGGCAGAAGCCGAATAAAATGTGCAACCAATAATAAAACCTTGGTTGGCACCGGCAGCTACCTGGATGATGTCGTCACATTCGTCTGTGGCATCTCCTGATTCAGGTTCCATAAACTCGCAATTGTAGATTATGAAACCATCGGCATCAGCTTCGACTTCGATTATATTAACGACACTATCAACGCTGGCCATAAATCTAAGATTGGAAATTAGAATAGAGGCGTCACCGATAACAAAGTCGGCATCCACATCGCCATAAACAAATTGCGGCCTGTGCTCGCCTTGACCACAACCGATGATTGAAATTCCAGGAACGTCGGCGTCAACGTCATCACCGGTAGTGGTTGTCCAGGTTTCGACGTGACCTTCTGCAACGTAGATTATATCTCCGGCATCGTCAGTACACAGGTTAATTGCTTCATCTAAGGTGTCTGTTGCGTTAGCCCAACTGGAACCGTCACCTTCATTCGTAACATTGGAATCGACATAAAAGATAGAGCCGGTTCCAACTTTACCGCCTGCCGCAACTAAACGGTCTATCGCCATCGCCCACTGCCAGCCTATATCCCTCGGACTACCGGCGCTGAACCAATCAGCAGTAGGCCGTTGGTAGATGTTCCATTGAGTAGCGCCCTGACCCATTAGAGGCAGCGTCAGGGCCACTATCAGGAGTGTTATGAAAAATATGCGTTTCATTTTTTTACCTTTCTAATAAAAACTCATTTCGTGTTTACAGAGTCGGGTCTAATCTCTGCATTCTCTCAGGGCCGTCCACCATGTCGGCATAGACCGCAAAACCACCAGCGCCAGACGTACTAACGACAGCGTACCAAAGACCTGCGAAATCGTAGCCCTCCGGCAACCTTATCGGGTCAACCCTGAATAGATGCATGTCGCCAATGGTGGTCATTACCTCCGGCAGCAGGATTCTCGAAACACCAGCTATGATGTGGTCGCCACTATTGAGACCAGCTTCCGTATCGAAACGGAACTCGACCCTCATGCCTTGAGTCAATCCTGAGCCGACTACTGCGACAATGATGCGGATCATCTTTTCGGAATGAATGAACACATCTCGCTCTTTATCGCTGGCGAAGGAAATTTGGTGCTCGCTTACCGCCGCACTTGTGATTACTTGCGGACTATCGGAAAAACTTGTGATTTTATCAGGAATACTCATTTTACTAACCTTTCATAATTTAGTTTTCATTTACGAGGCGTTTAAACGACGTACGCCTCTTCATCTGTGATATTCTCGATGATGTGCAGCGGGATATTGTCGATGCCCGGAACAACCCGACCGAACGGGTCTGTAACCGAATGCCAGACATTGCCCTTCTCATTGATGCGCTTGCGGATTTGGGCGCGCAAAGTCTTGTTGCAATACATTACCGCGTTATTCAGGTCAGGCATGGCCTCCAGCATGTCAATCAGGACTCTCTCATCGAATCCGAAGTCATCCACGCCGTCGATATTGGTCGTGGATATATTGACCATTCTCTGTACATACCGCGCATCCATAATCGCATGTGAGACATGCAAGCTGAGATTGTTCCTAACAGCCATGAATTCCCGGTTGGCCGTGCCTGAGGCATCGAGCACCCAGTCATCGGGAAGGGCCTCGACTGTGACACCGAGTCCTGAAAGAGGCGTGCCGGGCTGACTGATACTGCCGCCCTCAGGGGCCTCGTTCTTATGATATATCCAGGTGTACTTTTCCGGGCCGTGACCAATTAAGAAGAGTGAAGTCTTATTTGACGTGGATGAAGCCGCACCTCCTGCGTTGTCGTGGACATAAGCGCTTGATATCGCATTGTAGTCCGAACGCAATTCGAGACCCAACGGACTCTTCCCTTTGCTTCGCGTGCCGTAGATAATCTCGGTCTGGAGGTTCTTTAACATACCTACCATGTATTGACCTATCATCCTGGCCCGTAACTGACCTGCCAAGCCGCTATCGCCTCTTGCCTTTTTCAGCAACAGGGCGCGGTCGGCTTTGAATCTGCCGTCTAACATTACCAGTGGCTCGCGGAATTCAGCGCTTAAAGGTGCTTCGGTTGCGATACCTTCGTTGAAGGCGCGGAAAGTACCGGTCGGCTGATAATATTCGGTCGTTCCGAGATGGCCTGAGCCGTCATTGGCCGCTTCCATGTGGACATCGGAGAACATCTCCATTTCCTGCGAGAGCGCCTGAATTAAGGGCATAAGTGCCCCCTCATGGATATGCTTGGAGAGTTCGAATGCTGTAACGTGCTCGCTTAATGCAAAAGTAGTCATCGTACTAATCTCCTAAAAGAATAAATTGTCTTTTTCGGAGAGTAGTCCGCGACTTTCGCAGGCCCTCCTGACACTTTACGCTTGCTCAGCGACGGCCACTTTGGCCGTTAAGCATCAGGCCCCGTGCGGGGTAGTCTGAGGATATTCTTTATTTTTAATACTTATATTTCATTTACAGCTTTTTCGAGTAGTTGCTAACGCTTGCAGTAATTTCTCGATATACATTTGTTTGCAGTCTGGGCATAAAAAACCGTCATATTTACAATCTACCCATAACATTACTTTAATATCATCGCCCTCAACGCTTTTTCGTGTTTCTTCTATTCGCGGCTTACCATCATAATCTGGTAACGAACCCTTGATTTCAGAACCACATAAACTGCAAAATGTTTTTAACATAATAAACTTATATATTATTTAATATTCCATATACTTTGTCAAGTCTTATTTCAGGGCTTTGGTTGCTATTCTTTTACAATGTAGCAAATCCCAACCTTCACCACCCTTTAGAGAATTGATTTTTTGCAATGCTGTTTCGAGCTTTTTGATTCGCTTGGCTTGGATTACAGTCTGGGCTTTAAGGCGACTGGTAGCTTCCATATAATGTTCCAAATCATCCATATCATTTATCCTGCCGGCTGCAAGGCCGGACTCTTAGCATTGACCATAGCAACGAAGTTGGCATCAGCGTCCATTTTTCCGCCAGTCTTGTCTCCAACCTTAGTCGTTCCCGACTGCATACCTTTTGCGACTCTGGCCATGTGCTCTATCTGGGCGGGCGGTACGCCTCTTTTGTTCCATTCCTCGAAGTTTTCCGGCATCTCGTACATACCCTTAATCGCTTCTTTAGCCTCGTTCGAACCCCAGGTATCGAGATACTTAAAAGCAAGCCTACCCATCTCCTTAATAGCGTCCGGCTGGTTTTTGTCTGTAATTTCTTTAACAGCTTTATCAAAATCCTCTTTGTTTGTCTGCTGGTTTTTGTTGAACGTCTCTATTGTCTCTGCGTGAACGGCAGCGACCAATTCACGAGCCATCTCCACCGGTACACCTTTATCGCAGAAATATTGTGCCCATTTCTTTGCGCCTTCCTCGTTCCACGGCAGTCCTTCGGGTAGATTCAAAGGTTTGCCGAAGGAGTAATCCTCTATCTTGCCGGTTGCGCCTAATTCGGTTCGGAGCATTTTCTTATAGGTGGTCTTCTCCTCGTCCGTAGCCGTTTCGCCCGGTCGCTGAATGGCCGTTGCAGCCGCTTCAGTCAGTTTTGTATTGGCGCGGCGGCTATCAATTGCAATCTTGGCCAAGGCACCTATATTGTGAACATCGTCAAGAGACTTGGAATCTTGATAACCTTCACCTAAATGTGATATAGTGGCTTTTGCGAATCCGTCTGTGAAAGCCCCATCTTCGCCGATGTGCTCCATTATTTGTTCTGACATAGTTTAATCCTTTGGCAATAAATCTTCAAATAAATCATCAATATCCATTTGTTTTCCAAAATAAGGTAATTTTGGTTTTATTCGTTTTTTCGCACATTTTTTACAAAAAGCAAAAAGCAAAAATTGCCCTAAATCCGCTAATAAAACCGCATCATCTCCACAATCAATACATTTCATTTTGTCACCCCTACTTCATTCGGGTCGCTTAAAGCGTCCAGTTCCTTCTTGAGAGCCGAAATCACCACTTCCTGCTGTTTTGCTATCATAATCAGACTTCGGACGTTGTAGGCCAAGATAGACTCGTTGTTATAGCCGTAGGCCTCTATCCACGCCTGTTCAGGCTTCAAGATTATGTCCTGCCAGTATTTGGGCGCTTTCTTGGCTGCCGCACCCAGACATAGACACAACAAAATTCCGATTAGTATTCCTTTTTTCATTCTGAATATCCTTCTGGTATATCCGGTTTTTCTTCCTTGTGTATGTAGCTTTTGGCGATTCTTGCCTCAGCTCTAACAAGTTGCATCGTATCATTTACTCCGCACAGAGTAATTGTGTCTTCAAAATATTCTTCCAAACATAATTGAGCAGCAGAATCATTATTCTTCAACCGATCTAATTTTTCTTCACGAATGCGCCGTTGCATATCACAGATGACCTCTCTGCCCTCAGCAGTTGATAACAGCGCATGATAATACGCCTGCTGGCAGCGTCTCGCCTGCTCGTCAGTCCTTTGTTCGGGCGGTGTCTCGTACCATTCCGGCATAGCTATCCCTTCGGTTTATCCAGACGTGCCTTTATTTCAGCAAGTTGTGCCTTCAGCTCTTTATTCTCTTTGGCTGTATTCAAGAGCAAGTTCTCGTTAATCTTCTGACGAGCTTCGCCTTCAGGGGCCTTGGGGGCTATCTGCTCCTCTCGCGCCATACCAGGGACGCGAATCGTCAAATCCCAGCCTGGCACGGCCTTGAGCCTTCCTGTAAGCGACTCCGTCTCGACCTTGCGGCCGGTCAACTTGCATTGAGCGCGTATGACCTTTTCGGCCTGGGCTTTGGTCTTGCCCTTGAACATTACCTCAAAGTCCTTCCTGAAGACACCATCCTTGCGGATGTATCGCCGCATATCCCTTTCTCTCTGAACTTTCACTGGTAATGTTACAGGCTTCGGCTTCTTCAATTCCACATCGGGAATGTCGGCCTCTACTGTCTTGGTTTGTGTTTCGTACTTTTTTGCCATTCTGTTCCTTTCTTAACTTGCCACCGCTAACATTGCGGGCGATTCGGGATTAACTGCATCTTTGGTCATGCTTGGTATGACCTTACTCATTCGCTCGGCCTGCTCCATTTGCCTCTCCTCTTGCGCCAATTGGGCAAGTCCGGCCTCAATCTGGGCTATCTCCATATCATTGAAAATAGTGTCCTGTCCGATACGATTGACTAACATCTTCTCAAGCAGCTTCTTGGACTTGACTATCACCAAAGAGCTTGGGAATATTTCCTTCATTTCCTTGATAATGGCCAGTGCCTCGACTGCACTTTGGTTCAGGCGGATGTTTCGCTTCAATTGTGCCAACTCACCGTTGAACCGATTGAGTATGCTGACTTTACCGCCCACCGCTTCGTCCAATAGCTCCTGCGGTGGTTCGGGCATACGTCCGGCTACGGTCTCATAAATCCATACCGCATCGACACTTGGCTCCAGACTGTCATCCTCGCTTGATTCGATGACTGAAGATAACTGGCCTATCCTCTCGCCTATGGCCTCCCTGATTTGCGTAGCAGTAGGCGGCTGACCACCTTGGGCCTGTAATCTCGTTATCAGCTCGAAGAAATTGATAAAGAATCTTCCTTCAACCTGGTCATCGTGGCGGTCAAGTAAAGTCTCTGCATAGCGCGGGTCAATCCTCTGGTTCAAATATTCGATTTTCTCGTCGGGTGAAGAATAGTAAATTTTACTATCGGGTCTCAATCGAGTTCGCCTGATTTGGTCTCGTAGATTCTCATGTATCAATGCAGTCGGCTGAATCATCCTGTGTGAACCTATCAGGCCATGTTTTCCTATCGTATTGCCATAGGTTGCCGCCGTAAGGGCGTCCATAGCCATTGTCAGGGGATAACCGGAAACAAGCCGCTCTCCTATCCTTAACACGCTCGGACGCCAATCCAAGCCCTTTGTCTCGATTAAACTATCACCCTTACCCATACCAGCCTTCAAAAGTATGTAGAATTGAATGAATTGCTTGTCGATACCGTTCTTGCTGCCTGCAATCCTGCTGCCGTTATCGTAAATGGCCTGAATGACGTTGTATTCCTGGTATGGGTCTTTACTGCCTTCACCCTTCGCCTGGGCGATAATCTCCGGGGTTAGTTTATCTTCCTCGAACTGCTCTAAAAGCTGCTTGGCCGTGAACGTATGCTCGAAGTGGTCAACGTCTATATCATCAAAGACGTTAGTGCTGAACCAGTGAGTTCTTGGATCTCGGCGCTGGAATACTAAACGGTCATTCCTTAGGTCCTCATCAATCGTCATCACGCCCCACAAGACTGAGGCATCGCCCACCTGTTGCTGGTAAGCCGTCTCGTGGTAGAATGTTGACTTGTCAAATCCGCTCCTTATCTGCTCCGCCGACTCCTGCATATACTGCTTGATGCTGTCTATCTCCATCATCTTGCGCTTATGCGCGATAAAGTTTATCCACGATTGCTCGGCTTGGTCCCTCTTAGTGGCCGTCATCGAAACAAAACCCGCCGCAAACTTCCGCCTGGCTTCTGAGGGCACCTGGTTGTAAATTGATACGCCGTACTGCTGCTTGCCGGGCTTAATACTCTTCTGCATGTCCCAGGTTCGGGGCAAAAAGAGCTTCGTGCATAGATTCATCAGTGGCTCAAGTGGCTTGCGTATAGATTTCAACCGAGCGTGATGCTGCATTATCTCTTTGACTATCTGCTTGTCTTCTTTAGTTCGCCATTCAAACATTATTTATCTCCGCCAAAAGAAGAAGGCCGTCAGATTGCTCCAACGGCCTCCGTAATAGGCTCGATGATTACGGCATCTCAGTAGTAGCTAACTACCTGTGCCTTTTCTTTTGGGTTAATTAACTTTTGTCATTCAAATGTTTTTTTCCACGTATCAAATATTTCTTCCGCATACAAACCAAATACATGAGCCCTTATATAACGAGGACCAGTGTAATGATAAAAGTCAAAACAAACACGAGGGGAAAAGACTCCATAGTGCTCAAAGTTTGAAAACCAAGAATATTCCCAAGTACCAAAGACAAGCTCATCATCATAAATTAAACCAAGTATACTTCCAAAGTTGATAATTTTAGGCTTTTTTGTAATCTCATCTCCAATGGAGTCACAAGTATCCGCTTGGACTTGTTTTTTCTTGAAAGGAAACAAGCTCCACAAACCGCCACAAATCGTACCTAATAGAAAGTCTCTACGTTTCATAGCACATCCGCCAATTAAACATTTAGAATATCTTTCCGCCTATACAAAAAATTACAAAAGCAATAAAACATAAAACTACAAAAATAAGTAGTAAAATCAAAATGTCACCAAATAAAGTTTTTTTCTTCATAGCACATCCGCCAATATATTCTGTTCTGTCTTGCCATCACCGAACAACTTCGGCAGAGTCAATCTTGACTTTGCCCGGCTGTCCGTTGTCCTTTTCATCCTTTCAAGGATGTCCAGCCTTGCCCGCTCTACCTCGCCAGCGTAACCTACTTTTGTACCACTGAGATCAAAACCACCAAGTCCGCCAAGTCCGCCAAGACTTGATATGCGTGTATCAATTGCTCTCAACATAAATGATTTCATAAAATCAGGTGGGGGAAATTTTAGACCTCTTCCCGTTTCAACGTTGATAAGCTGCGCTTCGCCGCTCAAGATTCTTTCTTTAAGACCAACTAAACTTTCCAGACTGCCTAATGGAGGTATCTCTGCCATTATTCTTGTGCTCCTGGTTTTATTTCCTTTGGCTTAAATTGGCTTAAATTCGCCGCACCAATAACTTTCATGCGTCAAGGGCCAAACTGCATTATCTTCCATACTATTTACCAGCATATCAGCATAGCCTTGAGAGTTTGCATCGGGCAAATAGATTTCCGCAAGTACTTTTCTGGGTGAATACTTACGACATTCGCCATCATTCTCATCTTGCTCTGCCCAATATTTACAATCTCCGCACTTCATTATCTTCTTTTCCTTTTAGGCGGTCTTCCTGTCTTAAGGGCTTGACCCGTTGTGTGCTGGGCTATCCTGGCAGCCTTGCCCTTGCTGTAACCCTTCTTTCGCATAGAAGTATATGCTTTATGGACTCGTGTGCCTTTTGGAGTCATTATTTATTCTCCTATGGCTCTGCTAACAAAATAAGCAACCAAAAATCAAGAAGCCTATTAATCTCTTTGTCTCTATACTTTCCTCTCCATTGTTTACATAGATACAATATTAATTTCCCATTTTTTATCATACTTCGTCAATCCTATACCTCTAACAAATTCGGTACGCCCATATTGCTCAAAAAGGGCAGACATTGGCTAAGGACAAAACCTTTCGCCTAATCTGCCATCGTAATCTCTTCTTGTGCGTTTTTTGTTAGACATTCCTGATTACAAAAATATTCATCGGTTCTTACAACATAAATAGGTTCATCGGCGGGGTCTTTTAATTTCTTCCCGCATTGCTTACATTTTGTTCGATAGTTTTTCATTTTACACCTCTAACAAGCTCGATATTCCCATATCGAAAGTATCTTCCTCGCGATGCTCAACTTCCTGACGCTTCAAATAGTTCTGCAACTCCACGGTTACATAACCTAAAGCCTCGATGGCCGGACAATAGCCTATCTTCAGGCCGCTTATATCGCTGGCGTCAATAGCATCAAAGCCCTGCAAGTGCAAGGCGACCTTACTATCCTTCAAATATAACAACATTCTATCAGGTTGCAACCATAATTTTATTTGAGGTAGTAAAAAGTCGTATAAATGCTCCTTCTCCAACAAGGCCGTATGTCGAAGTCTTATCTCGCGTGGCTTGTTCAAAGACCGGTGCAGTCTCGACTCCCGGCGAAACTCTGCGTTGGCCTCAGCTAGAAAGTCCCTGGCAGCATCGTGTGTTTCATCGGCCAGCCACCTACCTTCCGGGTCTCCGCTCTGGTCTATCCTGCGCCATGACACCCAGTACTTCAGGTTCATTGCCACACACTGACGGACGAGCTCACGCACATCAAAGGACTCGAAATCGTCAAGGACACACAATTCGTAACCGCCAGGATGCCGCTCCTTGCAAGCACCAACAACAACTATATAACCAGCCCTGTCCTCACACGGCCACGCTATGCCGCCCCAGACGGCCTGCGTGGCGTCTATCATATCAACGTACTCGATATGCTGGCCTAGTTTGGATGTTCTGATGTCAATCACTTATTCTCCAACGGCTTTGCTCGGTTATCAATCCACTCACCACAACCATCAATAGACCTACGACCTACTGGTGGATAAAATACTTTAACACGACCATTAACAAATACAATTTGTGGTGGATATCGTTTACAGACACCTCCACTCCTTAACTCCTTAGAGTAATAGCCACATCTTAAACAATATTTATATGCTCTCATACTACACCACCAGTTTACTGAAATATCCCTTGTGTTGGTATTCCTGTCATTGCGTCAAACCAATAGCCACAAGGCTGACATTTAGTACAATGCCACTTATAGCTTCGCTCTTTCCAAATCTCTGGATAGCACCTGTGTTTGTAATGCCACCAACTACATATCAGCCATTTTCTCAACAAGTATCTCATTATGCCACCAGCCTACTAAAATAGCCCTTGTGGTCAACGCCGTAGATACCATACCTCACACAATCGCAAGTGTGGTCGTTGAGTTGCAACGGCTCATCCTTTGCATCCCTCGTCTCGTTGCCTTCAGCCCACTTATAGCCTCCCATCTCTTTAATCGTGTGCTTGCAAGTATCGAATATCTGTAGCCTCGGCCTGCCGTCGCCCTGTACCTTAAGAGCCGCCCGGACAACCTCAATGCCCAAATGCCTGTCCTTCTTAGCCGGCATGGTATCTATACCCAATTGCCTGAACTCGTGCCGCTCCTGGGCCTCGTGGTCCGCCCACGTAACGCGATATCGCTCCTTGCCGCTTATTCGCTTAATCTCCGCCGCGTGGTAGGCTAATGTCTGCTGGGCCGCGTAATGCTCATTATACACATACCAGCGATTATCGTGGTCTCTTGCCATCCACAAACAGACAAATGGATTGTTGAAGCCCCAGTCGATAGCCCGGTATCGCTGCCAGTCGTTAGGTATCTTGAACGGCTTGCAGACGTGGACCTTGCGGCTAAACGTCTTATAGACGGCGCCAAAGAAGGCAGCGAAATAGCCTTCAATTCTTGTCTGTTGCACCTCGGCGGGCCAGTCAGCTATCATCATATCAATCTCTGCATCGGGAATGTATCCGCCCCGACTCCTACGGTTGTCATTCAAGTTGGCATAGAATATCTCATCAGTTGGCGGTAAGTTAATTACCCGCTCCTCAAGCCAAGGCTGGGGCTGAATGGGTGTCATACTACCAGCAAAGAATCCATGATAATCCAGTAGCCGGGCCTGTATCTCAGTAAAGATACCCACAGAGTCTCCGCTTAGCTGCTCGTCTTGATAGATAGCATGTAACGGACGACCTTCAAACGCCTTACGACCTTGCTCACCCGACTTAAACTCAATTTTATTACCGTTGACTAACTGTATCTCTTTAGGTATTTCCTCTCGTGTGTTATGCCAGATTATCCTTTTTATCTGCTCAGAAGGCAAATAGTCCTTGACCTTCTCACCCCACAGTAGTTTACCCACTAACGGCCAGGAATCAGCTACAGCCCATATTGTGGCCTTCTTGGGGGTTTTACGAAACGGGTGTATCCCTATCGCAAATGAGCATAAATCATACCCGATATTGCTTTCAGACTTGCCGGACCTGCTCCCACCCATTATCCAGCGAAACTTTGCCTGACTCCTGTGGAAAGCCGCCGGGGCTGGTAACGGCTTATATCCGAGTATCTTGCCGCCAATGTAGTCTATATCGTCGTCGCTGGCAGCTGACAGGTCCGCGATCCAACCAGCTCCAACTGCAACTGCTGCTGCGCTTGCTTTTAAGAACTCTCTGCGCTTCATTACATACCTGTCGAATAATATCTGTCCGGGTATAGGTGTTGGTAGCCAAGAGCTATGACTGTCCTCATCGCTTTGTTTTGCGCTTCTACAACTGGGTCACAGTCCATACTCATCGCATTGATAGTCTCTTGCACGTCCGGCGGCAGGTCCGCGAAGCACTTGATATCCTTGCCTCGCTTGGGTATGACGTTTGAGGGGCTGCTTGTTACTGTCATACCCTGTTTAGTCATACCTTTTGTTATTAAATCTTGCTCACGCTTACTGGGCGGTATATCATCAATACCACATTTAGCCCGTTGCCTCTGTTTAGCCTTCCTGTTGGCCTCTCTCTGCTTGTCCTTATCTTTGTACATCTTCAGTCTCCCTGACAATAGAATCCACTGGAATAGCCGGTAATGCCCTGTTTACGCACCTTTCAGCTAACTTCGCCCGGATAGCGTCGCGCTGCTCAGGAGTATATCTTTGGTCTTTTAATACAATATCCTGCTTATCTGTCTGGCCCAACTCATTTTTGCCCAGAAAACATAACATTCCTGTATCTTTGCCAATCAAAGCCTTCTCTCGTTGTGCCCTACGCAACGTAGTTCGTCCCTCAGCCCTTTTTTGACGTATATACCCACGAAAATGGTCTGTAAGCGTCTGTAATGGCACATCTAACGCTAAGGCTATTGTGTCCATGTGGCAATTATCCAAAGCCATCTGCTCTATCTTTACCTTTTGCTCATCTGTCCATATTCGTTTTGGTCTGCCTACTTTAGCCATATTTCATCCGGATAAAACACATAATTATTATACCTGTGAGCGAACCTATACCTAATCCAATAATAACACCTATCTCGTCCATTATCCTAATCCCTTTCATTTAAGGTATTACGGCGGCGGCCAGGTAGTTACGCACCTACCGTTCATTACAAACACAATTAAATCATATTTTCCAAGAGCTGTCAATAAATAATAATAAAATTATTTTTGCTTGTAAGTCTTTTGTTGTGCTATATTTAGTTGTTCCTTGACAAATACTTTCTATTTTGTTCTTGCAATTGCTCAAGAAACAGTCGATAATACTATTTAATATGAGACCGACTAAGACAACAATCAAATTGAGCATAAGCCTCGGCACTTTCCCTCTGCGTTTTAGTCGGCGCTCATATTGTGTCGGGGCTTTATTTATGAAAGGATAGGAAAATGAAACGAAGAAACAAAGAAAACAAAGAGTGGATATTTGATTTTATCCGCATAAAAAAATGTGGCCTTGATTTTGCATATTGTCGGGGTGATATTGAATCTGCTCACAAAATAGAGGAAGACATAAAAAGATTAAGGGCTATGTATGAAAAAACTTGAACGCTGCCCAACTTGTCATCTTGTAATAATCCCTGATGAAGTTAGAGACATCTGGGAAAAGAAATTCGGCACGAGGGATAAGCCACACTATTTAGCTATATGCAAATTGTGCGGTAAGCCTGCTGGCGAACATTATGGAACTGATTGTCATAAAGATTTGAAAGGATAGGAAAATGGCAAAATTCAAATATGATAGTTATGAGGCAGGATTTCACGATTGTCAAATTGCATTATCTGGCAAATCGGATTTACGGCCAAATAAAGATTTTACACCACCAGACGAAGATGCCGGAGAACTTGACCAAACAGAATATATGAGAGGCCAAATATCTGCTTTAATTTCTCATTGTAAAACCTAACAGCCTTCACTGGAGCGCAGCATCTCCTCCTGTTGCGCTCCGGCGTATGCTGTTGGAAATCAAGGGCTTTATTTATGAAAGGATGAGAAATGAAAGAGAAACCAGAAAAAAACTCACGCAAAACAATTTATTGGCATTGCAAGCATTGTGGTTCTTTCTTTAAGACAAAAGTTTGGATGTCTCGTAATAGATGTCGCTCTGGTGCTTGTCGTCGTTGGATGGTTCAAATAACAGAGGAAGAATATCGAAAAAAGAAAGGATTGACTGAATAACAGCTTTCACTGAAGCGCACGACAACGCTCCGGCATATGTTGTTGAAATCCTAAGTCATATTGGTAGCAGGTAGGGCAGTTAGGCCAGCACAGGGCAAGCTGTGGCCTCGGATATAGCTGATATGGCCTGAAATCATTAAAAAGGCCGCAAGCTATATCCTTACGGCCTCTCAATACTTTTAAGCATTTTTCTATTGTGTCCGGATTAATTCCTTACTTAACGCACAACCATAGGCATCACCTCCTAATCGACAATCACGAATTTGCCTTGTGTTAAAGGGATTTTTTTCATCTCACTTACTTCCTTTCAGGCTTGTCTAATCATTATGTTACATTTACTGTCGTCCCTTACTATCAGTGGCGCGCTTATTTTCCTTTTGCGAACTTCGAGAAAGGCCGCTTTTTCGGCAGTATCAAAGTCTTTGAATATCTGTAGAAGTTGTTGTTTGTAGATTTTGTGTCTCCACGAAATCAATGTCTCGTAAAATAATAGCCATATACCAGAGCGTGGTTCAATTGATATTCTGTGTTGCTCCATATTATTCACCTTTCGGAGCTTGCTCAAGGATTGTCGTAGCTTTTTCAATATCGTCTCCGATACACTCTTCAAGTGCCTCTGCTATGACAATTCTCAATAATCTTTTACTTTGCTCAAGCTCTTTGATTCGCTCGGCATTTCTTACGGCGTGGTTATAATCTGTTATCTGAATTTCTTTGAGGTCTGTATAATCGTCCTCAAGCTCTTTAATTCGCTCTTGTAACTTTTCATGTTCTCCTTCTGGCACGCAACTATACTTCTTTCCAGCTTCCAAACCATCAAGATTTCCAGTTATTCGTATTCCCCATAACATATTATTTATCCCTTCAGAACTTGCTTAAAGTATTCCACCTCTTTAGCCCAATTACTTGCTGGATGATTATTTCGCACTTTCCACTCCGCTTTAGCCAATGCTAATGCTTCTCCAATGCCTTGCTCAAGCTCTCTGATTCGCTCGGCTTGATTTTTATTTTGATTTATAAGTTTATGTATTGCTTCTGGTTCGTAAGGCATATCATTCTCCTTTTAGGAATTGCTCAATTTTCATCGCTGCTAAAGGCTCTTTTTTTATTTCCCTTAACAGCTTCTCAATCCCTCTAATTCGTTCTCTAAGTTGGGCTATAATCATCTCGTTTCGTTCCGCAGTAGTTCGGTCTTGGATTTCCTTAATTCCCATATCTCTTACCATCTTCAGGGCTTGCGCCGGCGGTTCTGGAATAACACCTCTCCAATAAAAGCATTTTAATCTATCAGCTATATCAACAACATTGCACATTCTTTTGTTTTCACACCATCCCCAAAATATTTTTAGTTTGCCCTCAATTCTAAATACTTGATGTAGCTGAACTTGGTGTCCCGCGTTAACTCTTAACCAATAACCTGGCTCATTCGGCACTTGTTTCTCCCACATTTACTCATTCTCCTTATCATTTACCTTTCGCTCAATATTTCCTTGATTAGCCAATGCTCAGTAAAGTATTGTCGCTTTATCATCATATCTTTTGACGCAAGAATCTCTTTGAGTTCTTTAGTGGTCATACCTTTTAGCTTTATGCCTATCACACTTTCGCGTATCGTTTGTTTTTCCTTTTCGATGTCTATCTTTTTTTGGGCGGCCTTATCCTCAACTTGCTTCACAATATCCGCTTGTGTCGGAGCGTCCCGCCAGTCGCCGTCATTGAGCCACGTTTCCGGTAGAGGCATAAACTTTCTCTCACAGCAGAGCCGTTGGCCTTTTTTCTTCTGCCGCTCAATAGTAAAAACCATCTTCCCGACATCTTCCCCGGTGGGTTTGTTTTTCTCAAACCATCTGACCGCTCTTTGCTTTGCATCTTTCCGGGGATATTGTTTCCAAAATTTATTGAATAAATGAACATATTGGTCTAGTCTAGTCTGGTCTAGTCTAGTCTGGTTAGGGGGACGTGTCCGTCCCGTGTCCGTCCCGTGTACGGGAAGTCCTGTGTTTATAAGGAGTTCCGGGGAATATTTAGGGTATCTTACATCTCTTTTGATATCGGAGCGCAAAGTCTTGAAACAATCAACTAAATGAAGATAAATATCATCATCAACTTGGTATCTTATAACCAGATTAACAACCTCTAATTCATCTACCCATTTCTTGATTTTAAGCTCGCTAACTTGCCGATTTTTCCATCTTTTTCCGTATAATCCAGCTAATATAAGTCGGGGGTCAGCGTCATAATCGCCATAATCATCTGACCTCGCCAACAAGCGAGTATATAAAGTCTCCGCTCCTATGCTTACCCGATTGATCCTCACACTATCAGGGTAATTCTTTAGTAGCGGGTTATAGCCTTTTCGTTCTTCCTGTTTTGCTGTCATTCTGCTAATCCATACTGGACAGATTTCTCTGTAATGGTTGCATTGTTATCATAAGCTGCTCCTTACCTTTCACCCAGTCGGCTATTTGCTCATATTGTTCGGCGGTGAAATCGAAACCGTTGAAACTTAATTCACCACAGGCCGATTTGATTATCGCTATCGAGGATATTTTCGGTGGGTGCTTAACATCTTTGACATCACTCAAATCCATTTGCTCGGATTTCTCAACTTCCTTTTGCATTGAATTTCTCTTTGCCATAATACAGTCCTTTCTAACTTGTTAAGAATTTTGGCATTTTGGTTTTTTCAAGCCTTTGAATATTTTCGGGCAGTTTCATAAAATCAGCCACCGTTGAACCGTCCGGCAAGCTCATCTGGGCAAGAAACTGGTCTTCAAATGAGATAACATCTGCATCAATTTCCTCAAATTTCATCTTCATTGACATATACAGGATTCGCCATCTTTGTCGTACTTCTTGTTCATATTGCTTTTCTGTTTTGTCATCTTTTGAAGGCATTGGAACATTCTTTTTATAGACCTTGCCTTTATACTTCCACCCGATGCCATCCCCGCGGGGACTCCTACCCAAAAAAGACTCCTCAATCCCATAAGATGTCAAAAGCTCTTCTATCTTTTGTTTTGAACGCGCCACCGGTACAGAGGTATTTTTTGCGTATCTTGCCATTACAGTCCTTTCTTAAATAGAGCCATCTGGCCTTTGCATACATAAAACAACTTCATAATCTATCCGAGGGCTTCCTTTGGACTCGGCTAACCTTCTAAAAAACGATTTTCGCTCTTTCTTTTTGACCTCTGTATGGCCGAATAACGTCTTGTGTGTAGTCTCTTTTACTAACATTGCGTGGTGGATACAGACGGTCTTAAATCCAACAGACTCACAGAGCCGCTGCCAGTCGCTTGGGAAGTCCACTATCTTGCCTTTTCGGACAAATGATTTGACTACCCATATAGCGTGGCCGCCGGGCTTTAGTATTTGGTAACATTGCTCTACTATTGTTTTGGCGGTCTGCCAGAAAGTGTCGCCTTTATAATTTCCTAATTGATTTTCGTTGCTTGAATACGAAGCAAGACCACCATATTCCATCTTTTTCTTTCGTCTTTTGATATTTTCGACCCGACCTGCATTTTTTGAGCGGTCGAGGCTTGCTTCATACGGTGGTGAGCTTATCACGCAATCGACATCGCCGGACTTGAGATTGCCGAGATTGCCTTCTGTATCTTGCTTTGCATATTTTGTGAAATAGAGTTTTTCGCCCGGATGTCGAGGGTTTTTTCTAACCATACCAGACTCGACCTTACCCCCTAATTCCTCTTTTGAGCCAGGGTTCTCTGCATACGGCGGGCTTGACACTACCATATCGACATTGCCTAGCTTCATACTTCCGAGTTGGCCGGGGGTCTGACCGTGAAATTGCTTTTCATATCCTGCGTGAATACGTTTATCTTTAGCATTTTTACGCACAATTTTGCTGTTTTTGGAGCAATCTGTATGGCATTGAGAAAATGGCGGACTCCCGACCACACAATCGGCCCCTTCTACCAGCTCGCATAACTTTCGGCTATCACCCTGAATAATCACTGGAAACGGATTGCCAAATTCTACCCAAGCGTCTTTGTGAAGTTCAAAATTCTGCTCGGCCAAGTTCACGAATTTCTGCTCCAACTCTACACAGACCACCTGATAGCCCTCATAAGCCCCCAGAATCCCCGTAGAGCCAATACCTCCGAAAGGGTCAAGGATAACGTCCCCCTCTTTGAGCCAGCCTTGCTCTTTAGCGTGGGCTAATATCCGCTTTAAGAGGCCGTAGGACATCTTGGCTGGATGACTGAATGCTTCAGGAACTATTATGCCCCGCCAACCATCATCATAACATCCGTGCCATTGTATTATCTTCTTATCTGGCATTCTTGCCCTCTCATAAACTCTCTAATTTTTTTTCAACATCAAGCCTTCGTACATCTCTTTATACATCAATCCTATTCCGATTATCTTGCCTTTGTACGATTGATTACGGTCAAGAAATTCCAGTTTATCAATAACATTTTGGCCGTATTTTTCTAACATAAACTGATAATAAATTTCCTGTTTGCCCTGATGAAATCCGTTACAATCCTTGCATTGAGCGTGAATATTTCTCTCATCAAAGTAAACTCCGCTTAGACCGCCACGGCTCTTTGATATGTAATGTCCTGCATCGCAATTCTTATTCCAAACAACTATCCGAGGACAAGTGCAGCATTTCACATATCCAAATGACACATCGGGATATTTCTCTTGGTATTCAATGGCATCTCTAAGTCGAATATATTTTGAACACCACTCCCAGGCTTCTTTCTTGGCTGTCTTTGCCATTTATCGCATCCTTGCTAAAATAAAAGGGACGGGCAGGAACTGTCTTAACCGCTTTTCTGCAACCTATGGTACATCCGACCGACTTTTTGTAGTCGCCGTCCCTTCTGAAGTTTTCAAAAGTTTATAAACTCGCCATCTTCAGTGATGCCATAATAGCCTTTGATTTCCGGTAAACCGTGGGAAAGAGCTACTTTATGACAAGTCTTTAAGGCATCTATTGTTTTTTGGTCTTTTGTTATTCCCTGCATAATAGAGGTTACAATACACACATCTCCACATCTCCATCCTGCATTTGCTAATCTTCGCAGATCTTCAAATTCTTCTTTTGTCGCAAAAGTTTTTGTATGTTTCATAATCTTTTCCTTTTCAATCATCAATAGTTTTCGGTTCTTTGTGTAAATTCATATTTCCTTTTCAATAAAAGGGACGGGCCGGATTCTTACCGGCTTTCCTCTTAGACCGCCTTGTTGCAACAAGTGAGGATTCAGGTAATTCGGTAATAGCGTTTCCCACACGCCGCCGTCCCTTATGAACTTTTCAATTCTCAATAATAGCTTCATCACATTCATCGCATACATTGTATGGCTCTACGATGAGATACCCACGCCCTTTGCAAACCCCACATTTTGCCTCTGGTGGAGGGTATCCTATACCAGTCCCGCGACAATCAGCACAATCAATATGCTTGCTTATTGAGGTACTGACTTCTTTTTCACAATTTGGGCAAAATATAACTTTCCTTTCAATAAAAGGGACGGGCAGGTTTCACCTTTGGTCTACATGCCGTTGGGCTACCTGCCGCCGGGCTCAAACCGTTCGCGTATTCCGCCGTCCCTTTATCACGGTTACATTTCCTTTCAAAAAGTCGCTTCGTCTGAAGATGGTATAACGATACTCCATTGTTTCGCCGCCAGGATGATAATATCTTCTATGAAAGTTGACATCTGTCGCATCGTTAAATCAGCAAGACTTTTAACAATCGATATTTCTTTTCCAGAAGTTTTGCTTACAACATATTCAGTTAGAAATTCACCTTTGAGTAATCCTTTGACCTCGTTCACTGTATATCCCGAAGCCTGCGAACATAGCACAAATACAACGCCGTGTAGATATCGTAATTGTTGCAAACTCTTTTCTTTGCGCCAAGGTTGTATCGTACATTCGAGGTCGCCTTTTTCGGCTATGCCCTGAATATAGGCGCAAAAGAGGTCGGGTCTATCATAGACCAAATGGTCTTTTACAAGCATACATTTGAAACGTGGGAGTATCATATTAAAAAGGGACGTCTCCGTCTCCTGTTGGCGGCGGGTCATCGCCTACATAATCAGGATTAGATCTGTATTGCGGTTCGGTTATTGACGGGGCAGGTTCAGGAATACCAGTTGGTTCTACATAAACCCTAATTCCGCCCGTTAATTTTCTACCAAAACTTACAGTCCTATCGTTATATAAAGTTATTTTTTTACCAATCCAATCGTCAAATTCGGGGCTTCCGGTAATAACCTCAATACGCTGGCCATTAGTCATATTCAAAACCAACGGCTTATCGAGTTCGTGGAAGAAGAGAGTCCACTTTTTTCGTTCCGGTTCTCCTTCCATTTCTACATTCTGTTCTTTGTAACCTTTGATAGTTACTACAATTGGAGGTTCTACGTCCTCTTTAGTTAAGAACTGGCTTGATTTTAGGTCATTTACATTTGGCATTTTGGTTCCTTTCTTGATTGAGTTTTTAGTTCTTCGAGATAATCATTCTGGGCTGTTTCAGCTACCCATTTTTTATATTCGAGGCGGTGTTTGGGACACATATCGTTGTTTTTTATGAAATTCTTATCACATTGTTTGCAGCCTGTATTCATTTATTCACCTGTCATAATGAAATCGACTACTATCGTTATAAACTTTTTCATGTTTTGATTTATAGAGTATGGACCTGCGCTTGGAATATCCATTAACTTTGCTCGAATCAAGGCGCAAACCAACCCGTGCCTTATCTTGCCCTTGATGATTTCATCTTCGTGTGCATGTTCCCAGTCCTCAGTCGCCTGGTCATATTCGTTCACTGTAATTGACGGAATGGAAAACTGGTCAACTACAAGTTTCTTTCTGTTTTTGCCGAGATATTCAGCCTCCTGGATTTCAGCCACAATTATATGAATGCGTTCACCAACCCGACCTCGTAACGGATTGTATGACGTACCAACCTTAACATCTGCTGGTATCTCCCCCGTCTCGTCCATAAAGATACATTGCGACCACCATATCTCATCAACCTGCCAGGTCTTTTTGAAAGTTTTAATTGATAAATCATAACCACCTGTCTTTTGATTTATTGGCATTGCAAGTAATTGTTTTATTGTTGTCATAATAATCTCCACACTTGGCAACCATCACGCCTTTTACCAGTACGCTCTATCTTGTTTTTGTTTCGTAGGCCGGAGAAACGCTTACGGCAGATGTCGTACCACTTATCATACGACCAATGGGTATATTGACTTATATTAAGAGCTATATCCTTAGTAGTAAAGTCTTTAGATAATGTGCTATATTTTACAATTTCCCCATAAACTCTTTCTTTTTGCCGATTCAACTCACCACTCTTGGCCATCTTCTCGGCGGCCTCGTGGCTTGTGATAGGGTCTGTATCCCGTGCTAACGGTGGTTCAAATAGAGTTTTCATTGTTTCTCCGCTTCTTTGAAAACCTTATCGTGAAGAAGTTTTCTCGTTTCTTGCAATTCTTCCACTAATTTCTCGTGGCTATTTATAACTTTGATGATGTAGTCGGCTTCTTCAAGTGTAACAAGGTCGGCTATGTGCCCACTTGAGCTATGGATTTCACAATATCTGCTATTTTTATCTGCCTGATATTTCCGTAGTGGTAATTCAAATGGACATTTCATAGCTATTCTCCTTCAGGTTCTACTATTTCTTCACAAACATCACATACATAATAGGCCATATCGCTTCCGCCTACTTTGCGAAGAATGCCATCACAATACGGGCAGTATTCTTTCTTTGTATCTTCCATAACTATCTCCCTTCAATGGCTCTCTTGGCATATCTATCGCAAATATAGGCATCCCACGCCTTTCTTGAGTCCACTCCTATCCAACCGTCAATTCCATTGGGGTCATAACGGGCTTTGCCGAGGTCTGTAAGTCGCTGCTGGATTTCTCTTTGGGATGGGATGTAGCTTTGAACTGGTACTAACTTAACTATCTGAGTATTCCGATAAATTCTGGCAACTACAAAGCCGGTCGCAGCACCACTACCATAAATCAAAATACAAGCTAATATGTTAAGAACTGTTTTCATCTTTTCTATCCTCGATAATGGTTTGCCGAATCATAACTAATCCAATCTTGAAATCTGCATTACTAATTGCAAGATTTTCACCGCTCTCGATTGCCTGCACTAAATTATCTCCTCGTCTTAATAATTCATACAGGGAGGAAAGCATTGTTTTTTCGCCGCCACAATCACAGGGTTTTGAAGGCGCATTGCGTAAAGCACAATCTGACTTATGTCTTATCTGTATCATCTTCTTTGTCCTCGATTAGCTCAATATCTTTACACATTTCCCTATACAAATTGTTTGTTACTTTCCTGCCTATTTTGATTGATTCCATAGCAGGTAAATCCATAAATTCTAAATGATAGCCAAAATCACCATCGTTCTGTTTGATAATAGCTTTGTTGCCTACATAATTGACTTTATCTCCCGCAAACACATCCTTGCCGTTTTTGTCTTTGGTTACGAAAGGATGGACGGTAAGGCCAATCTGGGGCACCATAAAATGAGTAAATTTATTTTCCGATTCAAGGTCATTGTAATATTTCCAGCCCCAATCTTCTGTCCATTCACAATACCCTACCGTCTTGCCGTCTTTCTTTAGTTCGTATAGATGTTCCATTTATGATTCCTCTGAATTGATAAGCTCGTTCTCTTCTATTGTTTCTTTGGACAAATAGCACCAGGTATCGCCACATTTCTCACACTTTCTCGGCGGTGTTTTTTGGCCTAAAGGTACTGTGATTTTATAATTACAAGTCATACACTGAAAATCGTAATCATTCTCCATTGTCTTGCTCCAATAGCTCTATCGTGCGTTTCTCCTTGCTTTCAGGTATCTCCGAAGGTCTCTCGGCTCACCAGTTCTGGCTAATCTTTTGGCTGCTTTTTCAACTGGAGTCTCTTTTTCTTTTGCCATTCTCCTTAGCTTCTCAGGGCTTGCTCAAATTGCTTAATAAGATTTTGTATAAATTTATCCATTTCCCTTTTTTGCCGCTTGAAATAGCAATTTTCTTTGTGCTTTTCAAAAGGCAATCGTTTGCAACAAGGTTCACTAATAACAATCCACATAACATTCTCCTTTCAAAGCGGCTTTTGGCCTCCGTGCCCTTGAATAGCATCCTGCCAACGGTTAGCCGCCTTGATACCTGTACTCATTCAATCTTCTCATAAATTATGGGTAGATTTGGTACGCCTTCAGAATCTATGGGATGTCGCACTTCGGCTTCTGGTTGCTCTGCTCGGAGCTTGGCGAGTGCTTGGTTAAGAGGACAGTGTTCTGAATGTTCTGGTCTCAATGAGTAACATACATAACAAGCATCATTTTCAGCAAATTCCATTTGTTCCAACAATTCAATCGTTTCTTTTATCTTTTGACTCATAGCTCTAAGTCCCTTCGGCCTCTTTTAATTGTATAATTATTGCGTCAGATTCTAATGAATCCAAAACTTCAAGATTGCTCTGTGGACGTGAAATTTGGAAATAATCCAAGAAATATTTACAAGATACTACACCTTCACGCATAGAACGAGAACCAGGCTGTAAAGAATCAATAGATTTTATACATATTTGTTGTTTGTCCTTATCAAAACCCAAAAGAACAGTATGGGTTTCAAGGGAATATTTCCTTTGGGCAGACCTATTAAGATATATTCGTTTTTTGAATATCTTAGCTAAAGGCTCTTGATTAAATGTTCCAGCATCTTGTACAAAAAATTCAAAACTCATAGCTCTAAGTCCCCTGCTTATTATTAGCTCTCCTAATTAGAATTATAAAGAACCGTAAATCAATTTATATTGTCTGCCGTAAGGCCGATAATCGATGTGGTATAAAACTCGCTCCACACATCCTGAGACGTTATTTTGCCACACAACTGCTGGATAAACGCGTGTCCTTATTGGTAATTTCCCGCCTGCTCGATCATTCGAGCATTCAGACGACTGAAATTTATTTGAAACTGGATTCATCTTATTTAACTGGCTGCACCGACTGTTTGGATTAACTTATCAATTTTTTCTATCAATTCTCGGTATTCTTTTGTATCCCGATGTTTCGGACAATAATCTATATGATAAGGAAAATCCCAATTACCTTCTCCTGTACTTGTTTTTGATTTTGCGCCATCAGGGACAATACAACAAGTGCAAACCAAAGCATATTTGGGATACATACAATGTCCTACACTTACATCGGGCAATGCTAATGCTTCTGATTTAATTCGTTCAAATGCACTATCTAATAGTTTTTTATTCATTATCTATTCGCCTCTACTGACGTTTTGGATTAAAAAGGCACAAAGGGAGTAGCAATGCCGACAAAAGCATAGAGAACTCCCCTTGGCCAATATTCTTGGGATTCTTGTTTTGATTTGAGAGTCTTGTAATTGTCGGCATTGCTTTTATACTCCAAACATTCACTTTTCAATTATCGGCATTATACCATAAAAACTTTAACCTGTCTATGAAAATCTTGAAAGAAAATTCAACTTTTTTCTATCTCTTGCTCTGATATAGAGTTACGAGACGAAAAAATAAAGCCAGACTCCGTGTAGAAGAGCCTGGCTTCGGAGGAATTGAATGAAAAGAAATTGTTAAGGTTTAAGATTATGTTCCACACATAGACCTTCGCATTTTTTCAAATAGAAAAAATATCCCTGCGTAATTAAAACGCCCTTAAACGGCGCCGGTTCGTTGACATCCTGCATAACCAATCTTTGAGAATCAGGAACGTAAACGGTCGATTTTCTTGCAGATAAGCATCCATTCAGCGTTAAGCTGATGATAAAAAGTAATACGGCCAGCGTCAAGAGCGTCCTGCATAGCCAATAATTTCTTGTCCCGCTTCTGTTCCAGCTCATAAATTTGGCTCTCCTTTTTTTCTTTGGGGGTCTTCTTGAACCAAAAAAAGAGAAATTTCAAGATGATATTAAAAATAGTTCTCAAAATCTAATTCTCAACCCAAAAAGAATTTTGCTATCATTGTAAGAGCTCCTGTCGATTGACTCAAAATTGTACTCAATGAAAAGAATATCCTCGAATACAATACCGGCAATTATTGAGACCCTTGCCTTATCAATCTCAAAGTCAATGTCGAGCTTTCCGCCAAAATACGGCTTGCCTTTTATAGTCTCCGGCAAGAACTCCAGGATAATCGGGTTGGGGAATTGCACAATTTCCGGTAAGTGATAAATACCGTACATTCCCCAAATTTCCGGCGCTTCCTGGTCTGGGAACCAGAGGGCCGAAACACCCACTTCGATATTTTCCGCGAGGTCAGTACCTAACCTCGCTCCGACCGCATCGCTGTCGCCCCAAATCCAGCTGTAAATATTAGCCTGGGCGGGCAGACATAGACACAATACCACTAACAATGACACAACTAATTTTTTCATAATTTGCTCCTTAAAAAAAGTTACTTTATACCAACGTCTTCGCTGGTTTTATCGCCATCTTTGGCAAATACACCTAAACCCATTATAGCCAAGCCAGCAAGCAAAATATTAAGGTCAAAAACAGTCTCAGAGTCTGAATCCAGAATCGCTATCATCTGTGTTGCGCAAATAATCAGACCTGTGAAAAAACCGACGATAGTCGTCCGCCAATTCTTGATGTCCGCTGCTAATTTATTCATCTTTGCTCCATAACTCTTTAATGAAACTGATTATTAAGTGAGGGATAGCCAAAATCCATTGTAACCAATTTGGACCAATATAGCCAGTCATTTCTTCCCCTTCCTAATTTTCCCATTTAACCATTGCAAATGCTTGTTCAGACGATGATATTCGACCATATCATTATCTGCCAGCGCTTTCTTCATAGCATTTCGTATATTAGCACGCTGTTCTCGAAGTGTCAACCTTTTTTTGGGCCAAAATCTCATATTATCTCCCGCTCATTTGAGCAATCTTCACCGCAAGACTGGCATAAGTAGCCGAGGCACCCAAAAGACCTGTAAGTAAAGCCAATACAACAGTAGCCCATACTGGCGGTCTGTTTCTTAATTTATCAATAGCTAACCATTGCTCCTTTCTGTCGTCATCGAGAGAATCGAGCCGTTCTATGATTCCACTGTGCATCTGACAATAATTTTGGTCGTCTTTCGCCATTTATTTTCCTCTTATAATCTATACAATACTAAATAAGTGTCTGTCGAACCTACGTTTATATCAACGGTATCGACTCCCGCGTTTACCTGACCTCTGAGTTGAATATAGTCGTCTGCGTCAAATACAATTACATCACACACCGAAACGGTAATATCTGTGGTCGCATCGCCGGTATGGGACGAAGCAATCGCTTTGGCAGAAGTCGCATTGAAATAAATCTGTGCATAGTAAGTCTTGTTCGCAATCGTGTTGGTATATGTAATCTGGCCACAGACCAAATACTGACCCGCTACGGCAGGGGTAATCTTGTAATTGGCCAGGTCGGTGATAGTACCGGAATCAAATGTATCCGTGTCCAATGTAATGGTTGTCCAAGTGGTGTCTGAAAGGTTATTTTGCGCGGCCGTGCAGTACATCCGGGCATAAGGTAAGTGCTGGTCATCGCAATATTTCTTATTGGATATGTCCGCATCCGCCGTAGGCGCTGCGCTGGAGGCAAGTTGCGAACTGTCAGCAAGCGTTGAGGCGACGGAGAATATGACAGCGCTCGAAAATGTCTTTGTACCCGCAATGGTCTCATCACCCGTCAAACCCACTGCACCTAAAGTTGTACGGGTTAAAGCAGCAGTCGTATCATCGAGGTAGGTCTCTGCAAAGGCATCTATCGTTGGAATTTCCAGAAGGACTTTGGCGGCATCCGCATCGGCGGCGGCATTAACCGTTGTCATATAGGCCGTTACCGAAATACTTCCTTCCGGGATACTGGTTAGAGCGGTTACGTGTCCGTCGCTATCAAAGCCTAAAATCATATCGGCGCGAGATACAGAATCATCCAGTTCGACTGTAATATCAACATCGCTTCTGGGTATCGTAATCTGCCGAGCGTTTTCTTCAAGCAACTGCTGGACGAGCAAAGTCAACTTATCATAGGCGTCCTCAAGGGAATCCTCTCTCAATACGTTTGAACCCGATACGACCAGTCCGGTATTTTGTGTTGGGGGCGTATCTCGAAGAATACTAATCTGCGAAGTTGACGTATAGGTAGCTACAGTCGTTACCGTCCCGCCGGAGCTATAATCGTTATTGACGGCGCTTATGGAATAATCTGTCGTCTCCGTTAAGACGTCCTCGGCTCCCGTTGCTATCGTTCTGATTATTACCACTACGTCAGAGGTGGCCACAATAGGCCACGGAAAGTCAAAGTCCACCGTACTGCCATTGCCAGTAAAGTGAGCAGGAACGTAATTGTCAGTGACGGTAGCCCAGCATATACCAACCAAGAATAGACTCATTAGAATTGTTTTTTTAAGGTTCATATCTTACTTCCTTTCTTCTTGCTAAGGTTTTTGGTTTTTCTGGCAATGCTTTTTTTACCGGCCAGATTATATCCGACTTCGGACCTTCGTAAGGCAAGCCATATCTATACGCAAATAATGCTGCAATTTCATCAATCAATCTTAGTCCGGTTATTTCCCACTTGTAACGACCCCTATTCTTTCCGCTTTTATATTTTTCGCCACTAATTAGTTGTTCTGTAAATAAAGCAAAATCTACGCCTGTTTGCATAATGTCTAAAGTTACATCAGCAATTATATTCCCTGTTCGTATATCACCATAATCGCCCATCCCCCAACCGTATTTCCTTACCTGCAATGTCTTATAACCCATACTGGCAAATAAGGAGCCTATGATGTCAAGTCCGACAAAAGTAAAGACCGATTGGATGCCGATTTTCTTGACAAGTTTAGTGGCTTCCTCTTTTATCTCTTCCTCGTCCGGCGGTTCTCTTAAACCCATAGCCACAAGGGCGGTTGTTGCTCCTGCAAACACTAACGTCTTAAATAGATGCCTCGAAACAGTCACAAGAACAACTGACATTCCCACACCAGTAAACCGCTCAGCAAATTGTTCTAAAGTTATTCTACCCTTAAAGAAATAATCATCCACTGCTCGGACTAAAACGTTACGTTGAGCAATTATCGCCGACCTGAACATAGTAAAAGGCCGTATAAACATGCTTGGGTCGGACGTTATAGGTGTTCGATGAAGCATATCCCACTGTGGCTGCGTGGTCATTGCCTCGTGCAATAAATCCAAAGTTGCTTTTTCAAATTCAGTATTTCCTTTTTCCGTTCGTACTTTTTTCAATTTTGTTGTATCTTCTATATGTCTTTCAGCCCCCATAAATAATTTACCAATAGCTATCTCATCACCTATTGTATACTGCCCTAAAAATTTATCTGTGAGCGGTGTATGGTCAAATAATAATTTCTCAAAAGCATTCTGCGCTCCTACCATGCCAAGCGCATAATCAAATTGCTTTCCTTCCCATCTCAACCATAAAACAGGGTCGATATTTTTCAAATGCTTAATTAAGGCAGGCGTAGAAAAATCCGTGTTAAATAAATATTTCTTGCCGATAAATTCTACTGCCGCGGGCATACTTGCCGTTTGAACAAAGCCGCCACTAAATCTGAGACTGAGAATACTTTTTCCAATCTGACGTAAATGTTTTCCTGCCATCGCTTCGAGAACTGATTGGTCTGTAATCAACCCCTGGGCGCGGCGCAACAGAGTAGTTATTTCTTTCAGCGCCCTTTGATTACCGGCCTGTTTCATTGCCTCGCGCCACTTGGGATTGGCTACCAATGTTCGGGCATTCTCCATTGCCTCTGTCATAGTGGCATAAGCGGCGCTCCACTGCATAGTTTCCATGACTTCAAGCGGGAATGATACTATATTGATTCTGGCAGTGCCACCAGTTCGGGGCAATCCTCGACTTTGCTGGTCAATGGAAACGGATATATCTGCTTTCTTGCCTTCTACCGCCCTCTCTATTTCGCGGTTAATATGGAAATATTTCTTTTTTACGGCAAGGTCGTAATTTACATGCTTCATCGACATTTCATTTATGGCAGGAGCTTGTTTTTCCCAGTTCGTTTTGAAATAGACATTCAAAAGTTTTTTGTGTGCTTCCGGTACGAGTTCCATTATCGCCCGTAGTTCCGCCAAAGTGGGCGTACCAACTCGATAGATATTCTTCTTAGTGATAAAACCATGCTCATCACGAGCATAGACCGTTATATTTAGTCCCTTCGTTTTCAATAATTGTCGCAGATTGCCTTCGGCTTCGATGTGCGCTAATATACTTAATAAACTTGCATAATCGGTCTCTATCTCCTTGCCGCCTAATTTAATCTTAATCCGTTCGTTGAACTTTTTTACATCCTTCCATTTCAAATTGGCTTTGTCCGCCAACTTTCTAAAGTGCATTATGAAATCTTTATATTTTCCCTTGCGGTCGATATTTGTCTTATTAGGCTCGTGGACGAGAATCTTCATAGTAGCATCGTAATTCTTGCCGGTGACCAGACCGACAAGAGACCTCATCTGAGATTGTCCCTCTACCTCAATCCACCGAAACGCGCCGAGCAATCCTGTCCATTCGGTAACTTTTTCTTTAGCAGGCTTGACTTCCTGACGGGCGTTGTTTATATCAGTGCGCAGATTCTCCATTCTGCGGCGCTCTTTGGACTTGCCTTTTAAATCATTGATTTTTAAGAGATGCTCCAAAGACGCCTGGATATACTTTATATTATCTACATCAAGATCGCCTATATAAGTTTGACCTAAACGCCTCAATTCTTCTATTCTCGCCTTGCCCATCATAAGAAGGTCGGTGGCGTCCTTGTCAAATTCAGTGTTAAGTCCCTCAAAACCGTTAGCTAATTCCCCTGATATTCTTGTTACAAATTTAAGTCTGCTCTCAAAAGTCTCCTCTTTCTTCTCGCTGATTTTCGCAAGGTCGAACTTGTCAAGGACTTCAATCAAACTCTCTCTTAACTTACTCGGCAGTTGACCTAAAGCAACTTCGCCACGCCTATACTTTTTCTTTATCCCTTTAACAAAATCCTTAAATCCTCTCACGGCTTGGCGCTTCTCGTATTTGTCGAGATACTTGTCTATGGCCTCGGTCAATCTTTCGATTCTCTTTTGGGTCTTGGCTTGAAGAATTCTCCTAATGTAATCGCCCTGCTTTTCCTTGGGAACGTAGGTAAGAACAACACTCGCCACGTCCATTTTTCCCTTTTGGCTTATGGCTTCCTTTATTCTGAAAGCGTCAAGACTTCTCCTTGCATCAGCAATGGTCTCGGCTGCGCCCTGCTTGTAGCCGACTTTCAGACCTCGTCTCTGGGCGGCGCGTAAGGCTTCCTGCTCCCTCTTTCCGAGATGTTGAATTTCGTCTCTTGTAAGACCAGGCGCTTCGACCGGAACACCACCTAAAAGACTTACTCCTGGCTTTGTGGATTCCTTCGGTTTCTCTACTTTAACTGGCTCTGCCTTGAGTTTCTCTTTAGCTTTAACTGGAACCCATCCTTCGGCAATTGCTTTTTTAAGTTCCGGCCCTAATTTTGGCAAAATTGCGGGATTATATCCTCGCCGCCTCAAATCTTTGTCAATTTCGTTAATTCTGGGTTGAAAATCTTGAACTAAAACATCAGGGCCAAATTGGTCAATATACCCCTTAGCTTCGTTAAATATGCGTTCTCGTTCATCTAACAATAAATCAGTAAAATACTTGCGTTCCTCTGGAGTTTCTTTTTTTATTTCAGCAAGAGTTTTCTTCTCTACTATAGCTGGCTCTGCCTTGACTTCTGGTGCTACTCCTACCGCCTCTGGCTTGGCTGCCTTAATTACTCTTTCATCCGCATCCTCTAAATACGTTTCGTAGAATTGTTTATTTTTCTGCCAATCTTCAGCTTCGATAAATATGCCGCCCTTTGTTGGTGCATCAGGAGTTCTTATCCAAATACCATCCTTGCCTTTGGTTATCTTCGGTGGAGTGATTTGGTACTTGTCCCGATATAAACCAGCGAAAAAGTCCTTCATTTCGTCTCGGACATCTGCCTCTGGCTTGGCTGTGGGGGCTATTTCGGCCTTTCCTAAAACTTTTGCTCTTATGCCAGTTATTTCTAATGGTTTTTGTCTCAATTCTTTTTTGGCAGCATTGATTTCAGAAATAAGCTCAGCAGGCGGTTTTTGGCCTTTTTCAACGAATATATCAATCTCTGCCTGTAATCTATCAATCTTGGTAGTTATTGCCTCAGCGGCCTCACTGGGGGCCTTCTCGGCCTCTGTGGGGGGTGCTTTAACCTCAACGACTTCGGGCATTTTCGTTTCCGGCTTTACGATATTCCTTCTTGCCGTTCGTCCCTGCGCCATTGTAAGTCCAGTTCCGGGCATAGCGGTTATAAAAGAAACTCCCGCACCGATGGCTCCACTTCTTTTCCAGCCTTCCCAAGTCTTAGGAGCTACACCTTCATATTCAAGATGTCGTTCCTTCATATCAGCCACGGCCTTTTGTAACAGCCAATTTTGAAGTCCTTCCTGCGAGATTTCTTCCATACCCTCAACTGCACTACCGCCGATATGCGTTAATACTTGGCGCATAATGGTTTTTTGAGCAGGTTTAGTAATTGCTTTGTAACGTCCTAAAACCCACAACCATTGGGCATATTCAATAGCACCGGAGCCAAGACCATACATTTTGGCATACTTTTCGGATATGTCCTTGTCGATTTTCAAGGTTTCCGCTTCGTCCATGAAAAAGCCGGCTTCCATTGCCACAAGCGGCGCAGCTCCACCCAAGTGTTTGATTATTTCACTTGTGATAGTCTTGACCAATGGAGCCGTTGCGACATCTGTGGGATCTAATCCTCCTGTAGCAGTAGCCCAGGCGGCGGCAGTTGCAGTTCCAACTGGTTCACCGACCGCTTTACCCATCAACCTACCAGCCCATGTTATGAGCATAATAGGTATCTGGTCTCCGATATTAGTCGCCCAAGCATTTATGACCTCTGGCAAATACTTTGCTTGAACTTGATGCCACTTAGCATACTTAGAAACTGGCCATAATTTTCCGGCCCTTGCCTGTTGAAGTTTCTCGGCTGTTTTGGGGTCTTTTAATGATTGCAGGAAAGTGGCGGATTTCTCTAATAACATATCAACTTTGCCGGTGCCGGGCGTGTAAACTTCCAAACCTTTCAACATCATTGCCGGTTTGTCAGCCATACTTTGAATGAAAGACTGGGCAAACAATTTCCCAGGCTGAAGTGGAAGTTTCTTTTCACCAAACCATATCTTATTAAGCTCATTGGTCATATTGAAGGCAGTTTCAGGCGGGATACCTAATTGAACTGTATAATAAAGACTATTGACCATCTTTGCCCTTGCCTCATCCGGCCTTTCGGTCATCCCGATTATCCGACCGAAGTCATACCTGACGTCCAAAGGTAGCATATCTTCAAGTTCCGTCTCACCGGAAAACAAATCATCCAATTGTTTATCGTATTCCCAGACGCCGGGCAGTTCCTTTTTAGGAATCGCTGCCATTCCGAAGTCGGGCTGTTCGAGTGCAGAGAAATCCAGCTCGCCGAGGGCAGGTTTTTTCTCAATTACGCTAAAATCTAATTCTTTAAGACTTTGTGGCATTTCGTATCATCTCTATTATTCTGTTGATACTTTCTGGATTTTTATCGAATTGGACCCAAATGTCCCGTTTTTGCTTATCAGTTAAATCCTTCCAATAATCATCAAGTCGAATGTCGGGAGCGCGCTGCAACTTTATACTTTTTCCAGTAATTTCTTCTTTAATTCCGGCCTTTGCTTTCTTCCTGGCAAGAGCCGTTTCTTCAGTCGTACCAATATGCCTCCAGAATGGTGTAGTTTCTTTCGGCCTCAACCATCTTCCAAGCCAATGCAAAGTTATTTCCTTAGCCGCCGCTTCTTGAGCACCTGTAATCATTACGTTTGCTTCTTCAAATTTTTGTTTATTTGTTTTCTTCGGGTCGGCAAATAACTTGCGAAGATTTGCGTTACGAGCAATACCATTTATTCGTTCTTCATTTTGTTTTTCTTCGTCCCCTTCGGCTATTTTTACCCTTGTTGCTGTTAAGTCTTCTGATGCGTTTATAAAATCTGTGAGAAGGGGATTCGTTGGTCCTGTTTTCGCCCTTCTAAGATAATCACTCATTTCCTTGAGTTCAGGAAAATCAAATATACCTGCATTTTGTGTATAATATTTATCTGCTTCCTCGAACCTACCTCTATCTACCAAATTCTTGAAGTTATTCCTTGCCGTGGATTTTTCAAGAGATGTTGCTATTTTCCCCGCTTCGTCATTTATTGACTTTATCATATCTGAACGCCGCTTAAGCATCGCCGTTCGTTCTTTCTCGAATTTATCATATCTTGGATCATTTTTAAGTTTTTGACGTGTTGATGCGGAAAAATCCCCCTCATTAAAGAGACCATAATATTCATTATCCGCCTCCTCAACTGCAACTTTATCCGCAGCGGCTATCTCCGCTTTTCGACCTTCAATCTCACTCTTGGCGTCTCTTTGTAGCTCATCCAAGTCCTCCGCACTCAAAGATGCAATCATCTCATCGGTAAGGCCAAGCTCTTTTAATGATGCCCTGCTTTTTACTGCTTCTGCAGTTCTTTTCGGGTCATTTTCGGCGTGCTCCCTCACGGCCATCATGGTAAATCTTCGGAAGATGTCCTGAGCCTCAGCCTCACTTTGCACACCGGATATTACATCGTTGCTAAGTTTCTCCTTCACACGCCCGATTGTATCTGCTTGTCCTTCTGGTGTATCGTCATTGGCAAAATCCTGAGCAAATTGATTGATAAAAATGGGTGTCTTTAACCTTGCCTCGGCAACGCGGTATCGGCGAAGAGCAACCTCATATTTTGTACCTTCCGATAGTCCTTCCAGGGCAAAATCGCGTTTCAGCCTTTTATAGGCTTCCGGCGATTTTATTTTTTCTAAAATTTTCGCGTGGTCTTCATCATAATTTTTATCAAATTCTTCACGAGTAGCTTCCCTATTCTTACCCAACTCGGAATTTCGTTCAGCGACAGACCTTTTGTGCTCTAACCAACCGTCATCATATTGGTCTTGCTCCTCAGCTTTGAGGATTCTCTTGCGAAGTTCGGAAAGTTCATGCGCAGCATATTGCATAGATTTGCCAAGTTGTTGCAATGCCCGACCCTCAGCGCCGAAGGCGCCCGGTGGTAATTGCAAACCTGGCGTAACCTTCGGTTGAACTTGTTGTTTTGGAACCTCTAATGTCGGCATAAAAGATTCTTAAAATATACTTAATATTTTTCCAATAGTGCCAAATGTACTGCCCTTCTTCTTTGCTTTCGTGGCTTTTTTCGTAAGTTCAGCCTGGCGAAGTTGGAAATCAGCTAATGTTTCTAATTTCATTGATTCCATCATTACAGTTTCTTCCAGAATAGCAATATCGCGCGCTGCGTATCTGACATTTAAGAGTTCGGCGTCCAGAGGCGAACCCAACGCCATTACTCCCGCCGCCGCAGTCGCTACCCTGTTTCGAGCTAAACGTTCTCGCAGGTCGGTGCGTATTTGAAATTCCTTTTCAGCGCCGATCTTACGAACTCTTTTGGCTTCCAATCTTGATTGAGCAGCATTGAATCTATGAACAGCTTCGGTCGCCTCACCTTCAATCCCAATGCCCTTGCGCTCCTGATACCCACCATATGCAGTGAGTCCGATTGCGCCAACAAATGCTATTGAGGCAAATGACATAATAGTTCCTTTCTTTTATTCACATGCTCCAATAGGTCGTTGTAATTGTCGGCGATTATTTCTTTCTCTATTTTTTTCAAATCTGTTTCTTTAGTTGCATGTACCGTCACCCAAATAGTTTCTTCGTGAATATACAAAATCCTTTTTGTTCCCGCCTTCGTAATACCCCAATAAGGCGCTTTAATCCGAACCGTTCCCGTTTCAGTTTCTACAGAAACATCACCTTTCAACACAAAATATGGATGTGTCGTCTTATGCAGTTTGCTCGTTACGAGCATGCCCTTTGGCATTGTAATCTGGCGAATGTAAATGCCGTCGCCGAAGGTATGTGTTAGCGGAGCGGCATCGTCTCCGAACTTTGCGCCGTCAACTTGGGCAAGGGCCTCGTCAAGCTCGAACATTTGCTCAATGAAATCTTTTTTTAATTCTATTTCAGTCAATTTCTTCCTACCTCATATTCCGCTATAATCGCTATTATCGTTAAAGGTAACGGCAAGTTGTCCTGAATACAGAGCGCACCCTCCCTGTCAAAAGGCCCGTCAAAGAGCATTCTCTTATCACCACTGAATAACGGTGGGGCTGATTCTAACGGGTCGGCCATAGTTCTGAATACGTATGTATCGAATTTATCAAATGTCGGGCCTACCGAGCAACTCAAAGTCCTGTCGAACCTGATATTTGTTGCATTGATTCTCTTTGTCAGACCCTGAAGCGCCCCGCCGGTAGTTGCAAACTCAAGGTTCATAGGTTTTAACTTTGCCGTATAAGAAAGGCCTGCGTGAACTTTGTTATAAAAATCATCAAGAGTTATCGTCCCGGAAGATACCGTATAGGCACCGGCATAGCCGCCGTCGCCGCTTGTAACTATTGTTTCCCCCTCTAAATGAGTAATAGTTGTGAAATTGTTTTCGACCTGCTCGACGGCCCCGCCGGATGTATATTCCGTAAAATCAACCGAATTAACATCAACATCATCAGTAGAGTCCCTCAATTCAAATGTACTTCCCGTAACCGGCCCTACCGTAAAAACAACGTAATTGACTTCAGTCATTCCGCCTACGCTTGAGAATCTTATCTGGTCCCCGTCTGAGAACGTATGGTCTGTGGCCGTTACGAGCGCAGGGTCGGTCTGGGTTATACTGGTAACAGTAAATGGCCCATCGCCGGTGAAGGTCAGGCCGGAATCCACAAAAAAGCCGTCCTCCTGATTGTCATATTCGACCGGTTGAAATTGCTCTACGTATCTCGTTACCTCACCGTCAATCGTCCTCTTGATAATTACCCAGACCTGGTCCTCGCCCGTTCCTGGAATAACTGCCACGCTCTCGCAATCGCCGTCAAAGGTATATCTGTACCAGCCAACGACTTGCTGGGATTCCTCCAAGGTAACTCCGAGCAGCGTTCCATCCGACCTGACCAGCCACAGGATGTTCCTCGGCGTCCTCTGATATGCCATCTCCGTAATGCCGCCATCGGTTATATGCTCCGCAATCAGGCTCATATCTATACTGAGCCAGTTGTCCCGCTCGAATGCGAACTGCTGCTGATAAATAGTCTCGGCGTTCCTCTGGGCGTATATGATATTGCTATTAACGACTACCGGCTGGACTTTTGCGCTGCCATTGGTTGATTGACGGGTCATATCGAAATTATCGAAGGTCAAAGGCCCATCCTTGCCCCTTAACTTCCATTCGGCCCCGCTCGTTCCTATCAGTATCGAGGTATGCCCTACCAGCCATTGGATTTGATTTACCTGGTCGGACGCCATAGTGAAACTGATTGCGCCGGTAGCCAGACCGTCAAAATAGAAATCTGACCAATCGTCCGTTTGGGAGGCCCATATAGTATCGGGCTGTAATTTACTACCTCCGAAGACAAGTCTCTCCTCGAAAAAGGCGATAGAGCCGGGGAAGCCGTTTTTCGTACACCACGCACCTTCCGACCATCTAAAAGTCGCCGCGGTATTTACAAGGTCGAAATCCGTCTCTACCGTGGCCGTGGCGTGCCGGGCATCCCCTACGGTAGCTATCTCTACTATCCCTCCGAAAACCCCGCTCCGGGCGCTCAAAGTGTATCCTATCGTGCCGGTAACGTAAGCCGTTGCAGTAACCTTGTAAGTAGCGTTTGCTATGGTCTCTTGGTCCGTATATTGGATGTTACCGTCATTTATAGTGTTTATCTTGAATAGTCGGGACGCATCGCGCCAATTCGTACCGTCATAAGAGCGTTCGAGTTTTATCGAGCCATCCCAGACATTTTCCGTAGTCAAATCGAATATCCTGCCGTTCTGAACCTCTAACGTAGTTGAGCTTGTTGCACTGGTGAACTCTCCATTGATACTATTGGAGTCCACAAGATGATTTATCCGCCAGAGCGCCCCAACGTGACCGGCCTCGAAGGTATCCGCAGTCGCGGTCAGTGTAATAGTCCCTGTCTTGGCCGATGGCTCGATAGTGCTCGTTTCAGTGATGTTCTCCGTCAAGAAAGGCCCGCCCGTAAAGTCCAGGGCCTCCATTGTCCAGTTTGTATCGCCATATCGCGATAGTTTGCGCGGCGCGTATTCGTTGTGTACGAGGTACATAACGTCCCCGGACTGAACGTATTGAATTTCAAACAAATCTTCAGCACGGTACGGCGTTCCGATGGCGTAAGGACTGCCATCCTGCATAATCCGGGCGCCAAGCCCAAAGGCGCTCGAACACGATAAGAGTAGAATCAGTAAGTATCTCATGGCACATCCTTATAAAATCGCATATATCCTGCCCCGGCTTCGATGACGTAAGAATCTTCCTTAGGATAATCGAATGAAAGTAATCTCGCCGGTGGCACATCTGCAAGACCGTTACTAAAAGCCTCCACGGCGGGAACGGCTGGCGTGCCGGGTATTTCGAGCGCACCATCGAATACCACATTTCCTTTCATCCATGTATAATTATTCCAGGTATTTAACATTGTGGTATAAAAACCGTCGATTTTAGTCAAATAGTTCAAACCAGTGTCATAAAACCAAAATACATCGTTCTGGGTTCCGCGCTGATTGATTACTACGATATTTCCCCGTAAATCAATGAAAAGACCACTGTTATAAGTAGGGGCATTAACTTGCGCTATGGTATTTAATTCTGAATCAAGTTTATAGACAATATCATTGCATAGAACATAAATATAGCTACCGTAGGTCTTTATACATTGTGTGCCAATTGTATAAGTCATCCAGAGGGGGGCGGCTTCATAAGTTCCGCCAAGCGCTGTTTGTGCCCCGTCGGAGTTATCCAAAGTCCTTATGGCCAAATTATAGAGGCCTGTATCATTGCCAATTTTATAGTCGTAACCTCCGACCAATACGACATCCATATCGTTATCAACATGAACGTCAAAACCTCCTTCGGTGCCCGTAGCTCCTCCCATATCCGTCATGTCCGTTTCAGTGCCATCGGCGGCGGCAAATTTAGAAAGCGTGTATGAAGTTCCCTGCTTGCATACATAAACATTATCACTTTCGTCTATGTCTATATCGTAACCGGGTGAAGTTCCCGTGCTGACCATCCAAACTTCACTGCCATCTGATAAATCAAATTTATATAATTGCCTTCCATCGGTATAGGCGTAAAGATACTCACTATTTGTCGATACCTTAATTCCCAGACAGGTAGTGCCCGCAAAGGCCGTACCCGGTGTAAAAAAGGAAGTATCAATCGTCATGCCATCTTGCGAAACTTTTGTTATGCAATTACTGGAAATAATATTGTGGCCAAAATACCTGATATTATTATCATCCTGATCCATCCTGTTTGCACTGGCCGACAAACTTATATATTGAACTACCGTTTCAGTGCCGTCAAAACTCTCCGTTACGAAACTATCCGTAAATTGCAATTCACTTGCGGTCGCACCGGATGTTAAAGTTTGCTCACCGTCATAGTTGGTTGTGCCTTCTATTCTTATAACCTGTCCCTCTATGAATGGATTACCCGCACAGGGCAATCCTACTATACCATCACCGATGTCAGTTGCCGCACCACCGGCATCGAGGGTCAAGGTGGTATAAGTAGGATAATTAAGT
>Ga0209986_10000366_pt1 | contig 43166 bp, 38 predicted proteins | sample BlataG_FD_183168 | JGI IMG/M metagenome (GOLD analysis project Ga0209986, IMG submission 183168) | Deep subsurface microbial communities from Black Sea to uncover new lineages of life (NeLLi) - Black_00105 metaG (SPAdes) (version 2) | ecosystem: Environmental > Aquatic > Marine > Oceanic >... | reverse complement strand
TGTTGTATCGCTTTGGGTTTGAGCACACCTGATAACTTGAATTTACTTTCAAGCAAGTTACGGTCTTCAATGTCACATCTTTGAAGGAGATTTGGGATATCATTAAGTGTATCTAGTACCAGGAAATCTCGTTGAGGGGAAATGTAGACCAGCGTTCGCTTGTTACTTTTCAAGAGGTTGAGGATGTTCTTAAAAGTTCCTTTGCTCTTTGCATCCCATAGCATGAATCCGTAGTCAGCTTCTCTGGCCATTTCTGCGTCCTTGACTGAATAATACTCGAAGCCGTTTTTCCCACTATAAACTTGTATCCGTCTTTCTTCCCATTGCCCAAGATTGTTTCTACATCCATTAGCCATGCAAAAGACGATGACATTGCTATAGTGCCGATCAAGAAGGTGTTTTTGGACGGTTTTATCCGTGCCATTTGCGTCACCAACGAGTATGACATACTCCCTCTGCATCATAGCTTCGAGCTTGGCTTTGACGTTGACATTCATCCTCGTTAGTCTTCTCGACCCCCCGACAAATATTTTCGTCATAATTTACTCCTTGTCTTTGTCAAAGCTAGAACATAGATTGTCTTCGCATTCCCTTGTTGGCGCAGCACTTGAGACGCAATATTCAAAGTGGCTCCCGACCTATAGAGATCATCAAGAAGTAGCAAAGTCTTTCCCTGCGTAACGGACTTCGTTGTCTTGAAGGCACCCTCGAGAATGTCAATCCTCTGTTGATAGGCGTGAATATCCTTGAGTTGAGGTGTCTCTTTGATTTTCACTAAGGCATCTTCTGCTAATCTGATCCCCGTTTTAGAGCTAATTCCTCTTGCCAAATCAATCACTGGTTGGCTAGGTCTGCTAGTATTCGAAGGTGGCATCGGCACAACCAGATTCAAGGAATCGATGATCTTCCATTTCTTCTGCAGAAATTCTATCACACAATAAAGTATATCATTCAAGACTGACCTGTCACCTTTATATTTCAACTTGTACAGCAACTCACCTAACTCACTTCTCTTGGTGTCAAAAACTTCATGTCCAAATTCATCGTAGCCCAATAACGTGCTGCTTTTCGCATGGAGATCCAGTACAAATCCCATGTCCCAAACACCGGCTATCTTTTGTGGGCTTATGCTGACCATTTCATGCCTCCTTTTCCGTCTAACATCTATTTTTATACCTATTTTCTATACCTATCCTATAAGGCAGATACTGTATGACGAGGCATAGCAAAGTGCAGAATTCTCACTTTTGCCTTGTGGCCCATAGTGTTGAAGCATCGAAAGCCTCTCCCTTGAGTTTGGCTGCTAAGATTTTCCCTAGTTCCTCTACGGGCACTCTAATCTGTGCCAGGCTGTCCCTCTCCCGAATGGTAACCTGCTTATCCTCCAGGGACTCAAAATCTATGGTAACGCAGAACGGGGTGCCGATTTCGTCCTGACGCCTGTACCTCCGTCCTATGCTTTGTGAATCATCGTAATCGGTCACGAAATTCCGACACAGTTTATTGAAAACCTCTTTAGCCAGGGGGGTCAACTTTTCATTCCTGCTTAAGGGCAAAACAGCTACCTTAATAGGAGCCAGATCGCGATGCAGGTGGAGAAGTGTTCTTTTTTCTCCTTCGACTTCCTCTTCATCATAGGCATCAATGAGAAAAGCCAGGACAGAGCGGTCAACGCCAGCCGAAGGCTCGATAACGTAGGGAACATACTTCTCGCCAGCCTCAGCATCATAGTAACTGAGCTCTCTGCCGCTACATTTGGCATGCTGAATAAGGTCAAAATCGCCCCTGTTGGCTATACCCTCCAGCTCCGACCAGCCCATTGGAAATAGATACTCGACGTCATAGCAGTCCCGTGCATAGTGGGCCAGCTCATCTTTGCCGTGCTGGCGCAGGCGAAGATTTTCCTTCCTGATACCCAGTTTGACATACCAGTCGAACCTCTCCTTGACCCAGTAATCAAGCCACTCTTCGTCAGTCCCGGGCTTAACGAAGTACTCCAGCTCCAACTGCTCAAACTCCCTGGTTCTGAAGATGAAGTTGCCGGGGGTGATTTCATTGCGGAAGGATTTGCCTATCTGGGCGATACCCAGAGGCAACTTTTTTCGGGAAGTGGTGATTACGCTATCAAAATTAACGAATATGCCCTGGGCGGTCTCGGGGCGGAGGTAGATTGTGCTTGCCTCCTCCTCCACAGGACCCATAAAAGTTTTGAACATCAGGTTGAACATGCGCGGCTCGGTTAACTCACCACCACATTTGGGACAGCTCTCACCCTCTATTTCGTTATCGCGCCACCTCAGGTGGCAGGACTTACACTCCACCAGGGGGTCTGTGAAGCTATCAATGTGGCCGCTGGCCGTCCAGACTCCCGGGTGCATCATGATTGATGTGTCCAGACCTACTACATCATCCCGCTCATGGACTATTGACTTCCACCAGGCGTCTCTAACATTGCGCTTAAGCTCCACCCCCATAGGGCCATAATCCCAGCAGCTAGCTAAACCGCCGTATATTTCGCTGCTGGGGAAAATAAGCCCTCTCCGCTTACACAGAGAGACGATTTTTCCCATATCCACCTTAGCGGGCATACTCAGGTCTCCTTTCTCCGATGCATCGGAGCTTAGCTTACCAGCTTTATTCACAGGCGTCAAAGGGGTGTCCTCGTTCAGCACCCGAGTGACACTTCCTTGCTGTCATTGCGAGGAGCGAGATTCCTCAGTCCAACCATAGCAGTCTCCAGTTTTGCAATGAGATTGCCACGCCCCGACAAGTCGGGGCTCGCAATGACACGGTGGGTGATTGTCAATATTACAAACATGCAAAGTATTACCCATCTATCTGAATCGGGTCAAAGGGAGTAGCAGGAAATTGAGGGTTCAGGGCGGCAAAGGAGAAATCTCAGAGGAGAACGAACCGCTGAACAACCTCCTATTTAGTCTTTACCCTGGCAGTTCTCCGGGCCGTGAAGGTCAGGTTATCTTCCTGCAAGCCAACAGCTATGGTATCTCCTTCTTTAAACTCGCCCTGCAATATCTTGGTCGATATAGGATTTTCCATATACCTCTGAATAGCCCGGCGTAAGGGGCGAGCTCCGTATACAGGATCATAGCCCCTCTGAGCTAACCAAGCTTTGGCTTCCTCATTCACATCGAGCTTAATCCTACGCTCGGCAAGCCTTTTCTCTACCTCATGGATCAGCAAGTCAACGATGCTCTTCAAGTGCTCTCTAGTTAGAGGGTGGAATGTGATGACATCGTCTATCCGATTGAGTAGCTCGGGAAGTAAGTTCTTCTTTAGGGCGCTTTCCATATCGGTTTTCATTTTCTCTTCGTCGCCTTCCTCTTTACGAAGAAAACCTATACTTCCACGCTGGAATTCTCTACTGCCTAAGTTACTGGTCATGATTACCACTGTGTTTCTGAAATCCACAGTCCGGCCGTGCCCATCGGTAAGCCTGCCGTCCTCCAACAACTGCAACAATATACTAAGGACGCTGGGATGAGCCTTTTCCACCTCATCGAACAAAATGACCCGGTAGGGACGACGGTGCACCGCCTCCGTCAATTGTCCCCCTTCCTCATAGCCCACATATCCAGGTGGTGCACCAATAAGACGGGCTACAGTATGTTCTTGCATATATTCCGACATGTCCAGTCTTACCATAGCTTCTTCGTCGTCGAACAGAAACTCGGCTAGAGCACGAGCCAATTCGGTTTTGCCTACGCCCGTAGGGCCGAGGAAGACGAAACTGCCAATAGGACGTTTAGGGTCCTTGAGCCCGGCTCTCCCCCGCTTGATAGCGTCGGAAACGGCAGCCACCGCCTCTTCCTGGTCCACTATCCTCTGGTGAATCCGTTCTTCCATATGAACTAATTTATCGGTCTCCGTTTCCAGCATCCGGGAAACAGGTATACCCGTCCACTGAGCAACCAGCCCGGCAATATCCTCCTCGTCTACTACACTGTCAATCTTCTTCTCTTTTTGCCACTTTAGTTTGGCCTGGTTATACTCTTGCTCCAAGTGCAACCTTTCCGCCTTCAATTCGGCAGCTTTCTGGTAGTCCCCTCGCTGCGAAGCCGCCTCCTCTTCATCAATCAGGTGCTTCATCTTCCGGTCCAGTGTTTTAACTTCCTTAGGAGCGCTTTCCATATCGATGCGTAACTTGCTGGCTGCTTCGTCAATCAAGTCAATTGCCTTGTCAGGCAAGAATCTATCGGATATATACCTTTGGCCCAGCTTGGCAGCAGCTACCAGCGCGGAATCATCTATCTTTATTTTGTGATGCGCTTCATACCGGGGACGAAGTCCCCGGAGCATCTCTATAGTCGCTTCCACACTGGGTTCATCGAGATAAACAGGACTGAAACGTCTCTCCAGAGCTTTATCTTTTTCAATATGCTTTCTATACTCATCGAGTGTAGTAGCCCCGATACATTGAATATCGCCACGAGCCAGTGCTGGCTTCAGCATATTACTGGCGTCGATTGCTCCTTCGGCGGCTCCCGCTCCCACTACAGTGTGAAGCTCATCAATAAACATGATTACCTCGCCGGCTGCCTGTCGGACTTCATCTAAAACTGCCTTCAACCTTTCCTCAAACTCCCCGCGGAACTTGCTTCCCGCTACCAGAGCTCCCATGTCTAAAGCCACCACCCTTTTGCCTTTCATTGAATCGGGCACATCCTCAGCAGCAATTTTCTGAGCCAATCCTTCCGCAATAGCCGTCTTGCCAACACCGGCATCCCCAATAACTACAGGATTATTCTTGGTGCGACGGGAAAGTATTTGCGTCACACGTTTGATTTCGTTTTCCCTCCCAATTACAGGGTCGAGTTTGCCCTGACGGGCTAACTCCGTGAGGTCATGCCCGTATTTTTCCAGGGAGCGATATTTGCTTTCCGCCTGACGGTCGGTAACTCGATGACCGCCACGAATTTTCTGCAAGGCTTGATAAATTTTTTCCTGGTTAACGCCGGACTCAGCTAAAATTGCTGCGGCTTCGCCTCTGGTTTCCCCGGCAATAGCAATAAGCAAATGCTCGGTGCTGACAAACTCATCCTTGAGCCTGTCGGCCTCACGATGGGCATTCTCCAGAAGAGCAGCAACTCGCGGAGTAGCATAAATTTGCCCTGCCTCGTAAGCTACTTTAGGAAAATTCTCAAGAGTTGCCTCTACCTTCCTCTTTACTAGTTCGGCATCTACACGTAGCTCCTGCAATATTTCCCGAGTTACTCCCCTTTCCTGCTCCAGCAAAGCCAATAAAACATGCTCCACATCCCACTGGTTATGGCGATAGCGGCGAACTAGTTCGTGTGAGGCAGCTATAACCTCCTGTGCCTGCTCAGTCAATCTCTCTGGTCTCAATTTCCTATACCTCCTAATTGTCTATGTCACCCTGAGCAATAGCGAAGGGGCTAGATTCTACGTCCCGATTGCATCTGGACTCAGAATGACAGATGGGTTGTTAAATGGCTTCTATTCCTCCTTCCATTCTGCGTCTTCTATCATGTCTTCTATTATATCTTCTATTTCAGCTTCGGCAATTTTCTTGACTTCACCCTCCATTTCTTCAAGTCGGCGTTGCATCTCTTTCATCCTTTGCATCAACCTCAACACCACCTCTACGCCGGCCAAATTCACACCACAATCGCTCATTAAAGTCTTAATATAGCGCAACCGATCAAGGTCTTCCTCCGCATAGAGACGTATATTTCCACTTGAACGCTCTGGTTGTATTAGCCCCAGCCTTTCGTAATAACGCAATGTGTGAGCTTCTATGCCGACCATCTTTGCGGCTATGCTTATTACATATCTTGGTTTTGATTCCCAATCCATCATGGTAGCACCTCGATTTATGTGGGTCGAAGAGACCGCAATCTTTCAAACAATTTTTTCTCCTCCTCAGTCAAATTAGTGGGTAGAATTACTCTTACCCTGGCGAACATACTTCCATAATCTGAATTGCCTAACCTTGGCATGCCCTTCCCCACCAAACGAAAAACCTTGCTGTTTTGAGTCTCAGGTGGTATTTCAAGAGATACATTGCCATTCAAAGTGGGCAATCTGACCTCACCACCCAGAATGGCGGTTGATAAAGGCACTGCGACTTCAGTGTAGAGGTCATCTCCCTTGCGCTCAAAGACCTTGTGGGGCAGGACTTTCACTACAAGATAAAGGTCACCTTTGTTGCCTTCGGCACGACCAGGGCTTCCTTTCCCTGCTATACGAATCCTTGAGCCATCTCTAACCCCTGCTGGAATCTTAACTTCCAGACGCCTGGGGGTTACTTTACCACCCCCACCGTTGCAAATGGTGCACACTCGATTGCCCACTCTGCCTGTGCCGCCACAAGCTGTGCACGGCTCCTCGGTCTGAAGCTGTACAACACGCGTAGAGCCATGATAAGCCTCTTCAAGGGTTACCTCGATGGGTGACTCTATATCCTGACCACGTCGCGGCACACGCCTCGTTCTGACGCCGATACCAGAATCGCCAAACAGGCTTGAGAAAATATCACCAAAATCGTTCAGGTCACCATATTTAAAAGTTGTACCACCTTTGCCAAAATCCCACCGGGCTCTCTCCTGTCCCCCGGATTTAGCAAATTGCTCGGCATATTCCCACTGGTCACCAAATTGGTCGTACTTTTTCCGTTTTTCTGCATCAGAAAGGACCTGATAAGCCGCGTTTATCTCCTTAAATCTGGTCTCAGCCGATTTGTCGTTGGGGTTGAGGTCAGGATGGTATTTGCGAGCCAAACGGCGGTAGGCTTGCTTGAGTTCCTTTTCCGAAGCGTTCCTATTTACACCCAGAATTTGATAATAGTCCTTGCTTGCCATTTTTCTTCTCTAGCGGTATGTTGGTTTCATTATAAAATTAATTAATTATATTGTCAATGGTCATCAAATTACTTGACTAAACTTGTTAACTATTCTATAATATTATTCGAGCTGAGAGTGGTGCTCAATAAAAACAAAGAAAGGAGGTAAGACAGATGGCTATAGAGAGGTGGCAACCTTTTAGCGAGCTCATGAGCCTGAGACAGGCAATGGACAGATTGTTTGAGGACAGCTTTGTCCGCCCTTCTCGTGGTGTAGCCGCTCTTGGTGAGGTATCTGCGCCAGCTCTGGATGTCTACCAGACTCCCACCGAGATCGTGGTGAAGGCAGCTTTGCCGGGGTTGAAGCCGGAGGATGTCAACATTGGCATCATTGGCGAGACCTTGGAAATTAAGGGGGAGCGCAAAACAGAACAGGAGACCAAAAAAGAGGATTACCTATACCAGGAGAGACGCTCTGGCGCTTATTCTCGCAGCGTGGTCCTTCCCAGCGGGCTTAAGACAGACAAAGCTGAAGCGACGATTGAAGATGGCATTCTAACCCTTACTATACCCAAAGTCGAAGAAGTAAAACCCAAAAAAATTAGCGTCAAAGCTAAAGAGAAGAAATGACTATTACCAAGCCCCACCCTCAGCCCTCAGTAAATCTATGAACTGTCTTAAAATCATCGCGGTAGCTCCCCAGATGATATGCCCTTCATATTCGTATGCATAAGAATCCTGTCTGAAATTAGCTTTGTCCATCAAAAACGACAGGGGAACGGAAAAGACTCTCTTGACTTCTCTGCCATTGGTCCTTAAAGAGTAAGGGTGGGGCATAAAAGCAACAAAGGGCGAAATAACATAGTTGCTGGTAAGGGTTGTGATGTCATCAAGCTCTCCTAAAATTTCAACATCTTCGGCCTTTAAACTTATCTCTTCTTCAGCTTCCCTGAGGGCAGTCTGGAGCAGGCTGGAATCAGATGGCTCGTGAGTCCCCCCAGGAAAGCAGACCTGCCCTTTGTGAAAGTCTATCTCTTCACTCCTTTCAGTAAATAGGATATGGTATTGCCCTTGGTCATGAAAAAGAGGTATAAGCACTGCCGAAGCTTTGAGGTTTTTATCGGCAATTATCATTTTCTTATTACGACACCGGAGGATTTTTTCAATTTGCTGTTTCATTGTGCTGTAACTATATCACTTCTTAAGATGTTAAATTTACAGGGGCTCAGTAGCTAAAAGTGTTGCTGTCAAGCGAAAATGTCACCCCAATTGTTTTGCGATTTTGTCATTAGAGTAGCGTTCTCTGCGGCTGCGATATTTTGGAGGTCGTCTCTTCCGGGGACTCCTTAAGCCTGCCCGAAGGAGAATCAGACGCACCGCAGAGCGGGAAACAGCGATACCCTCACGTTCTGCCAGAAGCTCAGTGAAGTGTTGAGTGTTGCAGCCAGCGTAGGTCGACTGCGCCAGCTCTAGCACCCTTCTCTCCAGTCCATCATCTAAGGCATTGTGAGGTTTGCTCCCTCGATTACCATACGCCAATGCTGCGGCACCCTCCTTTCTATACGCCGCTAATATTTCTTCTTACATGGCGTAGCGACAGACCTAACACCTCAGATGCCTCTCTTGGCGGTGACTCTGCCTATCTCTATCCCGTTCAACACCATTAACCTACTTTGCTACTTCTTGCTCAATGTCACCATCTCTTTCATGGGTAACATTTTCACAGAACACTTAAGGATGACAAAATCGTATAACATCAACCATCAGCAGGAATGGGCTTTGACTAAAGTATTGTTCTGTGTCATTATGTTGCATTGTTATTGTACTCGCAGCCCCTGTAGCTCAGAGGATAGAGCACTGGCCTCCGGAGCCAGGTGCAAGGGTTCGAGTCCCTTCAGGGGCAGTCTCCATGTGCATGCAGGTATTTTTTTTATGACTGAGCTTCTTGAGGTGAGATGGCACGGTAGAGGAGGGTTAGGAGCAGTAACTTCCGCGGAATTAGTTGCCCGTGCTGCTATAAGCGAAGGAAAGTACGCTCAGTCATTCCCCAGTTTTGGACCGGAAAGAAGAGGGGCGCCAGTTCTTGCTTTTCTCAGGGTAAGCGATAATGCTATTAGAATCAGGACGCCTATCTACGAGCCTGATATAGTAGCTGTGCTCGATCCGGGGTTGTTGCACACAGTTGATGTGACTTCAGGGCTTAGGGAAAACGGTAAGGTCATAATTAATTCAAGGAAATCGCCCAATGAACTCAAGTCTGAATTTGGATATAAATGGCCTGTAGCTGCGGTTAATGCCACAAAGATTGCCAGCGAAACGATCGGGCTGCCTATAACCAATACTGCAATGATTGGTGCGCTATTAAGAGTTACTGAGATTGTTAACATGGATTTTTTGGTGGAGCAGTTGCAAGAGCGTTTCGGTCTACGAGCCAAGGCAAATATCGAAGCCATGAAAAGGGCTTACAATGAAACAGTGGTAAAGGAGTAACCAATGGCGGACAAGCTAACCTGGAAGGATATGGAAGTTGGCAATATAGTAACAGAAGCGGGAAGTGCTAGTTTTCGTAGAACTGGTGACTGGAGAACGGAAAGGCCTATTCTGGACAAGGAAAAATGCATTAAATGTGCCTTATGCTGGATTTATTGTCCTGATGTCGCCATAAAGCCTAGTGAGGGTGGATATTATGAGGCTGACCTTTACTACTGCAAGGGATGTGGTATTTGCGCTCGGATATGCCCCGCAGAAGCTATAATGATGACGGAGGAAGAAGAAAAATGAGTAGAAGAGTCGCATTGGAGGCTTCGCATGCTGCTGCTGAGGCAGCCAGAATGGCTGATGTTGATGTCATTTCTGCCTATCCCATAACACCCCAAACACATATTCCCGAGCGGCTTGCCGAGATGGTGGCTGATGGTGAACTGAACGCAGCTTATATACCTGTGGAGTCGGAGCACTCGGCCCTGAGTGCTTGCCTTGGAGCTGCCGCGGTGGGTGCCAGAACTTTCACGGCTACTGCCGGCCAAGGATTAGAACTCATGCACGAGGTCGTCTACGTCGCCTCATCCATGAGATACCCCGTGGTTATGACAGTATGCAACAGGGCTCTTTCTGCACCTTTAAGCGTTTGGGGGGACCATTCCGATGCTATGGCTGTCAGGGATATTGGCTGGATACAAGTATTTTGCCAGAATAACCAAGAGGCGTTCGACCTGACCCTATGGGCATTTCGCGTTGGCGAGGATCCTAAGGTTTTACTCCCGGTTATGATTCATATTGATGGGTTTCATCTGTCCCACGTAACAGAGCCGGTTATTTTGCCAGAACAAGAAGAAGTGGATAGATTTCTCCCCCGATTCCACTATCCCTTTGCTTTAGACCCCAATAGGCCGATGACCCATGGAGCTTTTGGGCCGCCTGAAATATATTCGGAGGCGAAGCTAGCTCAAGAGGTGGCATTCAGGAACTCCAAGGCGGTAATACTCCGGGGGTGGAGGGAATTCGGAGACATTTTTGGCCGTTACTATCATCCCGTGGAAGAATACAGAACGGAAAATGCCGAAACATTGTTTTTGACCATGGGAAGTTTTACCGAGACGGCAAAGATTGTAATAGATGCGAGAAGAGGCAAAGGTGAGGCTATCGGATTGATAAGCCTGCGCCTCTGGAGGCCTTTCCCATTTGAGGAATTTCGCCGAATAGTAAAAGATGCCAAAATACTTATCGTTTTCGATAGGTGTATTTCTCCTGGCATGGGAGGCCCAGTCTTTTCCGAAGTCAGGTCAGCTTTATATGATGAAGAGCCAAGGCCGAAGGTGGTCGGCCTCATAGGGGGTTTGGGTGGAAGGGATATGTCAGAGAAAGATTTTGACTATGTTATTAGTAGAGGTGGGGAAATTGCGGAGAAGGGATCGGAGAAGATGCTTGAGACAGTGGGCATAAGGGGCGAAATGGTAGGCACAGGAGAGTAAAAATGGAGGAGAAATTCGTAAGATTTGGCAAGAATCTTGTAACTACCGATGAGTATTTAGCCGCAGGACATAGCTTTTGTATTGGTTGCGGCGAAGTTTTGGCATTAAGACTCGCCTGCAAAGCCCTGGGAAAGAAAGTGATAATTGCTAACGCTACAGGGTGCATAGAGATTTGCACTTCTCCGCTTCCTGTCACTTCATGGCAAGTTCCCTGGATACATACGCTGTTTGAAAATACTGCTGCTGAAATTTCGGGCGTAGAGGCAGGATTAAAGATTTTGATGGAAAAAGGCCGTATACCTGAGAGGGATATTAAGTGCGTCGCCATAGGTGGAGACGGCGCGACAAGTGATATAGGACTCCAAGCTTTATCTGGAGCATTTGAAAGGAACCATAACTTCTTATATCTTTGCTTCGATAATGAAGCCTATATGAACACCGGAATCCAGAGGTCGAGTGCCACACCTTATGGAGCTTCGACCACCACTGCTCCAGCAGGGAAATTTAGCATCGGACAGGTTACGCGGAAGAAAAATATGGTCGCCATTGCTGCTGCTCATAACATACCCTATGTGGCAACAGCCTGCCCCAGCTACCGCTTTGACTTAATGAAAAAGGTCAGGAAAGGGGCAGAGATTAAAGGCCCAGCCTACGTCCATATCCTGTCCCCCTGCCCTACAGGCTGGAGGTACGGCAGCAATTTAACTATTGAAATAGGTCAACTCGCCGTGCAGACAGGCATCTTCCCCCTTTATGAAATAGAGAACGGACGCTACAGATTGAATGCCGACCCGCCTAAACTTAAGCCCATTGGGGAATACCTAAAGCTACAAGGGCGATATCGACATTTGACGGGTGAGCAGGTTCAAATAATCCAAGAAATGGTAAATGGAGATTATGCCGCACTTAAAGAGAAAGTGGCGGCTTTTCCCATATAAATTGAAGGTGTAAAGACGATGGTTTCAAAAACAAAGAGCAAGAAATCGACGAAGGTTTCCAGGGCAGTAAGCAAGGCTGTAGGAGCTTATCAAAGGGATAAAAACATGTTAATTCAAATCCTTCTGGATTTACAAAGCATGTTTGGGTGGTTGTCCCAGGAAGTATTAACGGATGTAAGCGAACAATTAGAAGTACCTGTTACCCAGGTTTATCAAATCGCAAGTTACTACAAGGCTTTTAGCCTTATGCCCAGAGGTCGTCATATTATCAGGGTATGCATGGGTACAGCATGTCACGTGCGTGGCTCGCCACAACTTCTGAATATAATCTCAGCTATGCTCAATATGAAACCATCTGAGACCTCAGAGGATATGCGTTTTACTTTAGAAACGGTTAATTGCCTTGGCTGTTGCGCTATGGGGCCTGTGGTGGTAGTTGACGACGTGTACCACAGCAAGCCCGCAACTCTAGCCCTCAAGAAAATATTTGAAACTGCTAAATAAGGGAAAATATGGCTAATAAAAGGCTCTCCTCGGCAAAAGAGCTTGAGGAATTAAGGAAAGAAATACTATCGAAAAGGGACTCCAGTAGGTCCATTGTTACTGTATGTACCGGGACAGCCTGCCAAACTTACGGCTCATTAAAAATTTACCAGAAATTCGCCGATGAGATTAGGAAGCAGGGATTAGAAGGCTCGGTAGCAGAGGCTAAATCTACAGGATGTCATGGATTTTGCGAACAAGGACCTGTTGTAGTTATATTTCCTCAGGAAATTTGCTATGTGAAAGTAAAGCTTGAGGATGTTCTGGAAATAGTTTCCAAAACGTTAGCCCAAGGAGGAGTTATCGAAAGGCTCCTTTATGAAGACCCCGTAACGGGCGAAAGAATAGCCAAAGATCCTGATATTCCCTTCTATAAAAATCAAATGCGCATCGTATTCGAAAATAACAGGCATGTAAATCCGAGGGACATAGATGACTACATAGCACTTGGCGGATATAGCGCATTATCCAAAGCTTTGCTCCAAATGCCTCTGGAGCAGGTCCTGGAGGAGATAAAGAAATCTAATTTAAGAGGCAGGGGGGGAGGAGGATTTCCCACAGGAATAAAATGGGAGACGACCAGGAATGCACCTGGGGAACCTAAATACGTGATTGTTAATTGCGATGAAGGGGACCCCGGGGCATATATGGACAGGTCTATTATGGAAGGAAATCCACACGGCGTATTGGAAGGGCTTATTATCGGCGCCTATGCTATAGGCTCACACGAAGGTTTTATTTATGTGCGGCAGGAATATCCAATAGCATATGAAAATACCATTCAGGCTATAAAGCAGGCCGAGGAACATGGATTTTTAGGGAAAAATATCCTTGGCTCAGGATTTGGTTTTAAGGTTAAAGTCCACCGTGGAGCAGGGGCATTTGTCTCCGGAGAGTCAACGGCTCTTATGTGTGCCATAGAAGGTAAAGTAGGCGAACCAAAGATGAAATATATCCATACCGCGGTAAGTGGGATAGAGGGAAGGCCATCATGCTTGAACAACGTGGAGACTTGGGCAAATGTCCCTCTTATTATCGATAAAGGGGCTGAGTGGTTTAGTTCCATTGGTACAGACAGGAGCAAGGGAACTAAAATCTTCTCCCTGGTGGGCAAAGTGAATAATACTGGACTTGTGGAAGTGCCTATGGGCATGACATTGAGACAGCTAATCTATGACATTGGTGGAGGGATACCGCAGGGTAAGAAATTTAAAGCAGTCCAGACTGGAGGCCCTTCCGGAGGGGTGATTCCCGAGCAGCACTTAGACACGCCGATTGATTTTGATGAACTTACTAAACTTGGCTCCATGATGGGCTCCGGGGGAACGGTGGTGATGGATGAGGATACCTGCATGGTGGACACAGCAAGGTATTTCATCAGCTTCTGCTGCGAAGAATCTTGCGGGAAGTGCATACCCTGTCGTGAGGGGTTAAGAATGCTTCGGGAGATTTTGACTGATATTTGTGAGGGGAAAGGACAAGAAGGAGACATAGAGGCGATTGAAGATATAGCTAAAGTGATGCAGGACGCCTCTCTGTGTGCCCTAGGCACCACCGCCGCCAACCCTGCCCTTACCACTTTGAAATACTTCAGGGATGAATATCAGGCCCATATAAAGGAGAAGCGCTGCCCGGCAAAAGCTTGTAAAGCTCTCACTTCTTACTATATTGACCCTGAGAAATGTACCGCCTGTATGATTTGCTTCAAGAATTGCCCTACCGAAGCAATTCATGGAGACAAAAACATAGTCCACTGGATTGAGCAAGAAAAATGTATCAAGTGCAATACCTGTTTTGAGGTTTGTCCGCCTCGTTTTAGCGCAGTAAGAAGAATTTCGGGAGAGTCTCTACCACCAACTCCAACTCCCGGGACCAAGGTTATCCGTGAGAAGAAGAGGTAAATAGCAATGACCATAAATCTGCAAATAGACGGGAAAGAGGTTAAAGCCAGGGAAGGGATGACTGTATTGGAGGCGGCGAAAGAGGCGGGCATAGAGATACCAACACTGTGTTATCTCGAGAAATTGAAGCCTTACGGTGCCTGTCGAATTTGCAGCGTGGAGGTAGAAAGAAAAGGCAGAGTTCGAATAGTTGCTTCCTGTGGCTATCCTGTTGAACAAGGATTAGTAGTGAAGACACACTCTCCCAGAATAGACAGGATTCGGAAGGTCCTCATCGAATTAGTTGCACCGACGACAATAATTGATGGGGAGGTCGCTGGGGAGATAAAGAAACTGGCTAAAGAATATGGTGCGAATATCCATAGATTTGAATCTCGCTTCAGAGCGAAGCCAACGAGATGCATTCTTTGTGGACAATGTGTACGCTACTGTGATGAGGTTGTCGGGGAACATGCTATAGGTTTTGTCGGAAGAGGTATAGAGCGACGGACAGCGTTTTTCCCGGAAAAAGCCAAGGCCTGCCTCACCTGCCAGGCTTGTTTTAATTTATGTCCCACAGGCAAGATTCCCTCCGAAACCGATTTTGTGGTTTTCGACGGTTTTTCCGTTGATGACTACCTTGCTGGAAAACTTTAGTATCCAGAGATATTTTCAAGGACTCGGCATCTTCGCCAAATAGCGATGCGCAGCCCATGGACAGCCAACAGGCTAATTGCGCTAAATGTCTTTTTCGCATTATAATTCTTAACACTTCGGGGTGTGGCGCAGCGGCTAGCGCGCATGGTTTGGGACCATGAGGTCGGAGGTTCAAATCCTCTCACCCCGACCATAATAAAACCTTTGCCTTTCTGTAAGAACCAAGAGAGACTGTTTGTCAACATCTTCCCGTCATTCTGAGCGAAGCGAAGAATCTAGACCCTTCCCCTTCGTTTCACTCTGGGTCAGGGTAACAAAATAAACGACAGCCCAGAAATAATTTGACAGGGGAAATGAATTACATTATAATTGTTAGACATGTCTAACAATTCTGGGAGTAGGCGATGGTAAAACAAGAAGTGCAAAGAGAGCAGACCGCCAGTATGGAAGACTATCTCGAGGCGATAGCTAACCTCGGTGAAGGAAGGCAGGTGGTAAGAGTAAAGCAGATCAGCGAAATGCTGGGAGTTAAGATGCCCAGTGTTACCTCCGCCTTGAAAAAACTCTCAGAACAGGAGCTTGTGGAGCACGAGAGATATGGCCAAATAAAGCTCACTCCCGAAGGTGATAAGGTTGCCCGCGATGTGATTTACCGCCATGAGGCGTTGACCCATTTTTTGGCGCAAGCTCTGGGCATTAACCACGAAACAGCTGAAGAAGATGCCTGCAAGATTGAGCACGTCATTAGCCCCTTGAGTATAGAGAGACTGGCAAAGTTTGTGGAGTTTATAGAGGCCTGTCCACTGGGAGGGACTAATTTCCCCAGCAGGTATGAATATTATTTAGAGCACGGGGAGCTCCCTCAAGATTGCTCGAAGAGAAGTGTGAAGAAAAGGAAATAAAAAAAGAAAATATTTTTGAACTTGATAAGTTAGCCTTGTCTAACTTATCAAGGATAGGGGATAAGCTATGACCACGTATCAAAATGAACAATTGACCCTGGCTGAGATGAGAACCGGGCAGACAGGCACTGTGGTTGGGGTTATGGGAGGACATGGCTTAATTCGGCGGCTGGATGCCTTGGGTATCAGGCCAGGAAAGAAAGTGGCCAAGCTGAGTTCTACGCTATTTCGCGGCCCGATTATTCTCAGGGTGAATAATACCCAGGTAGCTGTTGGTTTTGGCATGGCCAGGAAAATAATAGTGGAATTAGATAAATATCTCCCCGAAGCTTCTTAAGATGATGCGTATCCTGCTTGTGGGTAATCCCAACGTGGGCAAAAGCTCCCTCTTTTCTCGACTGACCGGTACACACATTATCGCTTCCAACTATCCCGGCACCACCGTGGGGTTCACTAAAGGGTATCTGAAGCTAGGGGAAGAGCAGGCTGAGCTTATTGATGTCCCCGGCAACTATACCCTTGAACCAAGTTCTAAGGCGGAAGAAGTAGCTGTGGAGATGCTCAAAGATGGAGACCTGGTCATAAATGTCGTTGACGCCACCAATCTGGAGAGAAATCTAAATCTAACCTTGCAGTTGCTGGAGAGACAGACTCCAGTAATAGTTGCCCTCAACATGTGGGATGATACTCGGCATCGGGGTATAAATGTTGATGTTGCCAAGCTGGAGGAACTTCTCGGAGTGCCAGTTGTACCCACGGTAGGCGTTACCGGACAGGGAGTAAGGGAATTACTCAGGCGCCTTCCCGAGGCAAAGGTGCCCGACAACGCTCGTACTTATTCTAATAGCGATGCGCGGTGGGCGAGAGTGGGTGACATCGTGAGCCAGGTGCAATCATTGAGCCATTGCCACCATCGCTGGTATGAGAACTTGGAAGATGCCAGTAGTCATCGGGTAGGCGGTATAGTTATCGCACTGCTGGTCCTGTTTGCCACCTTCTGGTTTGTCCGATTCGTTGGCGAGGGAATAATTGGCTATGTAGCTGAGCCCCTATTTGAATGGCTGTGGACACCGCTGCTAATGAAACTGAGCCTCGCTTTAGGAGCAGGGGGGTTCTGGCACAACGTCTTGATAGGTAACCTTATTGGGGGAGAAATTGACTATTTTCAGTCCTTTGGTTTGCTTAGCACTGGACTTCTCATTCCCCTCGCTGTGGTGTTGCCGTATATCTTCTCTTTTTACCTGGCATTAGGAATACTGGAGGATGTTGGTTACCTGCCCCGCCTGGCGGTACTGATGGACACTATAATGCACCGGTTGGGACTACACGGTTATGCCATCATCCCCACTATTCTGGGCTTTGGGTGTAATGTGCCTGGCATTATGGCAACCCGTATTTTGGAGAGCCGTAAACAAAGATTTATTGCGGCGACTTTGATTTCTATTGGCGTTCCCTGTGCTGCCTTGCAGGCTATGATAATAGGGGTGGTGGGGCAGCAGGGGGCGGGATACGTCGCTATGGTCTATGGGAGCCTGTTTATATCCTGGGTTATCATAGGGCTAATCCTTAATCGTGCTGTCAAAGGATTCAACCCGGAACTTCTGGTGGAGATTCCCCCCTATCGCTTGCCGCCGTGGCGGGTCATTGGTGAAAAGCTCTGGCTACGGGTCTCTGGCTTTATTAAAGAAGCCTTGCCCATAGTCCTCGGCACCGTGTTAGTGGTAAACATCCTGTACACTTTAGGAGTTTTCAATGCCATTGCTGATATTACTGCCCCGGTATTGACCGGACTGTGGGGGTTGCCTAAAGAGACAATTACAGCCCTGGTAGTTGGCTTTCTGCGTAAGGATGTGGCAATGGGCATGCTAGCTCCCTTGGCCCTGACTGCTAAGCAACTGGTTATCAGCAGCACGGTTCTGGCTATGTTTTTCCCTTGTGTAGCTACCTTTGTGATATTGGCTCGGGAGCTGGGGGCAAGAGACGTGCTTAAAGCTGTTGGAATAATGATAGCAGCAGCACTAATAATGGGTAGCTTGCAGAACCTGGTCCTATAAGGTTGGGATGCTTGTGGAATGCCCGCTGAAGGCACTTATAGTTTATGGCAGGCATATTGTGCCAATACGCTACTGACTCCAGGAGTCCCACCACAGCCGATAAGCGCTGCCAAATCAATTCTCTTGAATTCGTTGTCAAGTTTGAGTGGTCTTCTTTTCTTTAGCTACACTATGAGATGATAGTCCATAGCTGTAGCTGCATATTTCGCTCCGTTTTTTAAGGCAGCTTTTACTATATTGGCATTAAATCGGAGCGGAGTGAACAAGGAGCACAGGCTTGACAAGCACTGGAGAGAGTTATAGCATTTTGGTATCATCAATTTGTCCGAAAATAACTGAGCCAATACACACAAGACCGTTTGGTCTCAGGAGTAGCGGGGTCTTGGGGAGTCTACATTTGGTCATTTTTACTGTAGAATGCAAAAAAGAGCATGCCTAACTTCTAGGAGGGTGTTTAAAAATGCAGCACGACTCTGAAGGGTCGCACTACAAAATTTGGAGCTAAAGAATCTCGGCGATAGCAAAGATAAATCTGAGCCCACAGCTAGGGCAAAATTAAACAGCCTATTCCGAAGAAAAGACGTGATGTGGAGATAGTAAGTGATGAATTATATAAGTTACCCGGAAGGGAATGTTTTCTATAGGGAGTTAAAGCGCTCTTATCCTCTATGCGTAAAAGGTCAAGGGATTTATTTGTATGACCAGAATGGCAAAAGATACATCGATGGTTCTGGAGGTCCAGTTTGCGTCAATATAGGTCACGGAGTAGAGGAAATCGTTGAGGCAGCGGAAGCAGCTGATCAACGTGCAGCACAAGTCATAGAGGAAGCGAAACGGAAAGCTGAAGCGGAATCTACCGCTATCATCGAGGAATCGAGAGAGGTAGCTGCGGGAATCGCTGCGGAGGCTGAAACCATAGCCAAAAAGCAAGCTGCGGAAGCAAAGCAGCGAGAAGTGGAACGCATAATCAGGAAGGCTAGAGAAGAATCAGCTAAGACTATTGCCAAGGCGAAGCAATCGGGTGAAGAGGAAAGGATTAAGATATTGGCTGACGCCAAGAGAGAAGCAGACACCCTGCTAGAAAACGCGAACCGGGAGGTTGAAGAACTGTCTAGAGCTGCCGCCAAGCTAAGGCAAAGCGCGGAACAGGAGATTAGCGAGGCAAGACAGGAAGCACAGCGGCAAGCCAGACAAATCATCAACCAGGCTAAAGAGATAGGGCAGAGGGAGGGTGAAGCGAAGGCACAAGGAATTATCAGTGCCGCCATGCAAAAAGCGCAAGATATCATCAACGAAGCTATAGAGAATGGGAGGAGGAGGAGGAGGGAAGAGGAATTGGCTGGGGTCATAGCCGAGGCAAAGAGTAAAGCAGAGCAGGAAGCCGCCGAACTCATTGCTGCTGCCAAACAAACCGCGAAACAGATTATTTTCCAGGCGTTCCAGCGTTCTTTAGGTACTATATTAGATAAGCACCAAGTAACACAGGAGAAAGATAACGGAAACTAGCAAGATAGTAAAGACCCAGCCTGAAGAATCTAGAAGTGTACCAAATATTAAGTGAGTCTCCGACCTAAAGCAGCAAAGGGGGCGGATGAGTGTATGGTCAGTTCTCAAGATTCGCTCTACAATTCCAGAATCTATCGAAAGCGCATGCAAGGTGAGGCAGGAACTCATATCGCGCCGTAGTAGCCGCAGTACAAGATTTGTTTTGCCCTGTGCCGGAACCCTTATATGGAAAGAACGCAGCTTTTTCAACTACTTCTTTAACGGTTCCTAAACCTCGTGATGACGTCCTGGCATGAAAGTCGTGCTGCGTTGTGTTAACCTTGATGTTAAACTATTATGAAAGTTTAAGGTATTCTTCAATAGTAAAATTCTTAGGAAATCAGTTCTCGTAGAGGTTGAAAATTAATACTTATCAAATCGATTTTGAACCAACAGGCAAAAGTGGAAAGTGCAAAGGCAATCAATCCCTTTTAGATTGTGCACATCAAGTAGGCGTGGGCATAGTTAGCATATGTGGAGGACACGGACGGTGCAATTGCTGTAAAGTGCAAATTCTGGAAGGGGCTGTTTCAGAACCCACAGCTAGCGAACTAAAGATTTTTTCATCCCAAGAAGTAAAGAAAGGGTGGAGGCTGGCTTGTCAGACATATCCAGAAGGCGATGTAAAGTTACTTGCGCCACCTGAGTCGATGACCACGATGCAACGCTTACAGGTAGAAGGCCTCGAGATTGCCGTTACGCCAGATTCGCCTGTCCGTTCCTATAATGTATGTTTGCCAGCTCCTTCTATGTCAGACTTGCAGGCAGATGTTGAACGTATATTAGGGGAGTTAAACAGTAAAAGAATACACTGCAATAATATTGATATCGAGGTTCTAAAAAATATCTCCCATTTACTGCGGTCATGGGACTGGAAGGCTAAAGTTTTCGTGCGAGGCAGCGAAGTAGTAGCTATCAGCTCCCAGTCTAACCGCCAATTGGGGATGGCTGTGGACTTGGGCAGCACAAAAATAGCTGCTTATTTAATAGATTTGGAAAGTGGTGAAACTTTAGCTGCTAGAGGAGTTATGAACCCTCAATTTGCTTATGGAGACGACATTATTACTCGCCTTTCCTTTGTCTTAGAGAAAAGGGGAGGGGGAAAATTGATGCAAAAGTTGGTTATAGATGAATTAAACAGGCTGTTGGTTGCGCTATGCACTGAGGTTGATGCTCAGCCAGACGAGGTTGTGGAAGCTGTAATAGTAGGAAATACTGCTATGCACCATCTCCTCTTGAAATTATCTGTGGCGCAACTGGCATACGCTCCTTATATACCAGTGGTTAAAGCGGCACTAGATATCAAGGCTCGGGATTTAGGGCTTGATATAGCGCCGGGAGCTTACGTGCATATATTGCCCAACATTGCCGGTTTTGTAGGGGCTGACCATGTAGCAATGCTATTATCTACCAAAACAATCTGGCAAAAAGAGGATTTAGCCTTGGCTATTGACATTGGCACAAACAGCGAGGTCTCTTTAATAAGCAATGGTGAGATAAGCACTTTATCCTGCGCATCAGGTCCTGCATTTGAAGGTGCAGAGATTAAAGATGGCATGCGGGCTACCAGCGGAGCAATAGAACGATTGAGGATATCAAATGACGCGATTGATTATCTCACCATTGATGAAGCCAAGCCAACTGGGATTTGTGGCTCTGGCATATTGGATGCTATAGCACAGCTCCGCTTAGCCGGTGTAGTGGACAAAAGCGGCAGGATGCTGAGTAATCATCCTAGAGTGCGTAATAATAAAGGGCAGCGCGAGTTTGTTATTGTTGGAGAGGGAGAAAGAAATGGGCTTCCAGCAATTACCATCACTCAACGTGATGTGCGAGCGATACAATTAGCTAAAGGTGCAGTAAGGTCTGGCGTTCAAGTTCTTTTGGCTACCCAGAATCGCTCTCCAGAGGAAATAAAAAGAGTGGTCATCGCTGGAGCTTTTGGCAGTTACATTGATGTTTCGAGTGCGATGACCATTGGAATGCTGCCATCTCTTCCTTTGAGCCGTTTTGAACAGGTAGGAAATGCCGCTGGTACAGGAGCTAAACTAGCCTTAGTTTCCAGAAGCAAAGTTGCAGAGGCACAACAGATAGCCTCCGAAGTTCATTATATTGAATTGGCTGCTGTCCCTGATTATGCCAAAATTCTTATTGAAGCAGCTATTATAGATGAATATTAATTTTTCAAGAGTTCAAAAACAACGTTTAAGAGAGCTAGACGCACCTTTAAACCTCCAAGAAAAGTCATTCTCCAGCGTTCAAGAACGGGATACAGATTTCCGTAATACGGAGCAGCTACTCATAAGACAAAGTAAACAACACTTAGTGGAGACATGGAATACTCATCACCGCCCCGCGCTTTGTGCACTGGAAGCTAAGCTTACAAATGTGCTTATCCAGAATGGATTTGTCCAGGTAGTCACGCCAATTATTTTAGCCAAAGGTTTACTGGCGAAGATGTCCATCACGCCAGAGCAGCCATTATTTAAGCAAGTATTCTGGATAAGCGAAGATAAATGTTTAAGACCGATGTTAGCACCGAATCTCTATTATCTTATCGGGAAATTTACTCGTTTATTTGAGAAACCAATACGAGTTTTTGAAATAGGCCCTTGTTTTCGCAAAGACTCAAAAGGTGGTCACCACTTAAATGAGTTTACCATGCTAAATCTTGTAGAACTTGGCTCGCCTGAAGAAAAGGGAAGGCAAAAATTGGAAAAGCTTGCCGCTATAGTGATGGATGCCGCCGAGATACAAGATTATCAGTTGATTCCTGCGCGATCTGATGTGTATGGGGAAACAATTGATGTTGTTGCCGGTTTAGAAGTTGGTTCAGGAGTCATAGGTCCCAATGCTTTAGATACTCAGTGGGGATGGATTGACCCATGGATAGGAATAGGATTTGGCTTGGAAAGACTTGTCATGGTTAGTAAGGGGCATCAAAATATTCAAAGAATAGGACGTGCTCTCATATATTTTGACGGTGTGCGCCTGAATATCTAACTATTAACAATCTCAACAGCCTTCTTCCTGCTCTTAACTCCGTTTAAAAACCTTATCCAACTTGTGATAAAATCCGTTTAACATAAGCAGTAGACCGGCAATTGGCATTGGTAGTGTAGCAATTACCCGTAGAAGTTACCTCTTGTCTCGCAACAGTTGATGGCACAATATGCTCTCCTACGAGACAGGAAATAGAAGTGTTGGAAAAACCTATGCGCTAGAGCTAAAAACTAACGTAATCGCCAAATCGAATGAACCGTCAAGAAGTTGGTAAGCTAGGGGAGAAAGCAGCCCAGAAATTTTTGAAGAAGCGAGGCTATCGTATTCATGAGGTGAGTTTTCGCTGCCCTCACGGAGAGATTGACATCATTGCCCAGCAGAAGGATTATCTTGTCTTTGTCGAAGTCCGCACCAAGAGTAGTTTGGACTTCGGCACTCCTGAGGAATCGATCACACAGTCCAAAAAGAAAAAACTCATCGCCTCAGCCCTGACCTATGTCAATACTCACCAAAACCTACCATCTCTATGGCGTATAGACGTCGTAGCCATCGAACTCGATGACAAAGGCCAGACCAAGCGCATCGAACTCATTGAAAACGCCATCGAGCAGGACTCTCCATTTACATGGTAGCTATCTTATGCCAGCAACGTCATCAGTAAAGTATAAAAATAGCCCAATGGGTAGAGCAAGTGACCTATAAACTGGCTATTGTCAAACGCCCTCCATTATTTCAAATCCCTGTCTCCGCCTTCTCTGTTTTTGCCATCATCCCCCATTGGCAATAATCCCTATCTCAATCTCGTCTCCCTTTTTTACGGGAGTAGTTAGTTCCTTAGGATAAGCATGCTTTGAATTAACAAAAATAGCGTAATGAGCAGCTAACCGCCCCCGCTTATCACGAGTTTCCTGCTTAATACTAGGAAATTGCTCTTCTAGATTCCTAAGGCATTTGCCAGTAGTGCTGCCTCTCACTTCAATCACCTCTTGCCCACCAACAAGCCTCGCAAGAATCGGATTAAGCTTTACCTTAACACTCACTTTGAACCTCCATCTCGCAGACGTGCAATTTGGTTTTTTAGCTAGATTGTGGAAAACAAAATCCATCGTATCGTCATCCGCATATAACATCTTTCCTGTGAGTAAACGTCCGAACCAGCAAGGAGCTTAATTGTCTCCGTGACTTGTAAGACAGCTATTAAAGTTGAAGCTACGCACAACCAGTATAATGGTATTACCGTTATCAACAGATTCAACGAAATTTTCTACTGATTTCTGCGTTGATCTGCAAAATGACAGGTAGCGCATTACTTCTGTTGGTTCTCGAAGACCTATTCATTCGGAGGTGCATGCCATCCTTTAATCCTGTAGTAGTCAGATAGCATCTTATCGAAGTCAGCTTTGGGAAGCACCTTGCCACTGTCTTCGAGTTTTTCTTCGAAGAACCTCTTGGGCAACATTTCATCTGCCCGCTTCATTCCCTCACGCAGGTTAAATTCCCTGGCTTTATTAGTAATACCTGAAGCCATTTTCTGTAGCTGCTTTTTATCTAGCTCTAACCCTGTGATAGTATTTATAAGGGTGGAAATTTTTTCCCAGGGATACAGGTCTCTAAAAAACCGGCAGAGAATCAGGGCATCAAAAAGTGTATGCCTGTCCTCGAAGTCAATGAATATCTCCGCTTTGCCCTCGATTTCATCTGGAGCTATCAGTCCTGAAATCTCTGCTTTATAAATGGTGGCTCTTAGATGACACGCACCTCTGTCTGAAGTAGCAAATGCTAACCCCATTCCTTTTAGAGCCCTGGGATCGTACATTGCGAAGTCCAATCCTTTAACATGGACAGCCAAATCCTCCAGTCCCCACTCCTTGCTGGCATGTTTTATACCTTCAGCCAGAATAGCTCCAATTCCCTCTTTTCTCGCCATCTTATTGAGCAAAGCAGCGATGCCGTCAACGTCACCATACTCAATTTTCTCCCCGATGTCCTGCCTGTGAGAAGCCTCAATGGTAAAGCCACAAAGGCTACCCGCTGTCATGGTATCCATACCCAGCCTGTCGCATATGTCGTTCAAATACAAAACCTCCGTGATATCGTCTACCAAGCAAAGCCCACCAAAACTACCCACAGTTTCATAGTCTATCTCCTGTTTCAACCCCTTATGTCTTCCTTCAAGCACTTCGGTTGCCCTTCCACACGCCATAAAACACTTTGGACATGCATGTGCTCTCACTTTGCTTTTCTCTTGCAGCGCATCCATGGTCAAGTTCTGCCACTTATTATAGGTTCCCGCATGCCAATACCTGGTAGGAAACGCACCAAATTTGTTCATAACAGGTACCATCTGCAGTGTCCCCATATCTTTGTATCTCTTTACCCCAGGGTCTTCTTTTCCGATATCTCTTATTTCTATATATAGCTTCCTGAGTAAATCGGGCTTGGCTACTTGCTTCTCCTTGTTTCCATAGAAAGCAATGCCTTTGATTTTCTTGGAACCCATTACGGCTCCAACTCCAGTCCTCCCAGCCGATCTAAAATAGTCGTTTTCAATGCAAGCAAACCTTACCAGGTTTTCACCAGCAGGCCCTATAACAACAACCCCGGCGTTTTTAACTCCCACTTCGCGCTTTATAATATCCTCTGTTTCATAAGTGTCCTTGCCCCAGATATGAGAGGCGTCGTGAAATTTCACACCTTCGTCAGAAATCTCAAGGTAAACAGGATTTTCAGAAGCTCCGTGTATCACAATTGCATCATAGCCTGTGCCACTCAGTGGTTCAGCCACTTTACCTCCAGCATAGGACTCAGCATACAATCCAGTTAAAGGGGATTTGGCGAATACCCCGTATCTGGATGAGCCCCACACCGTTGTGTTGGTCGTTGGTCCTGTGGCGAAAATGAGAACATTATCTTCTGATAAAGGGTCGACCCCTGCTTTTGTGTTGTTCAACAACAGCCATGTGCCAAGCCCTTTACCTCCCAGATATTCCTGATAAACTTCATCATTGACGGATTCTTGTTCAAACGACCTTCGGGTGAGGTCAATATGTAGCACCTTATTGTAAAATCCATGCATATATATATATCCTCCTTCTAACACGCAAGTTCTTAGTTACTAACCCGAAACCCTGGTTAAGGCCTCCTCTAAAATATCGAATCCCTCATTTAGCTGTTCTTCAGTTATCACCAGCGGAGGTATGATACGTATTACATTACCATAAACACCCGCTTTTATCGCTATTAAACCACTCCTGAGACATTCATTCAGTACTCTCTTAGTTTCCTCCGTAGCAGGTTCTTTCGTTTTTCTATCCCGAACCAGTTCAATCCCCCATGCTGTATCTATGCCCCTCAAGTCACCAATGAGCGGAATTCTCTGATACATTTTTCCCAATCTACTCCGCATTATCTCTGCCATCCTTTGTGCCTTTTGGAGTATTCTTTCTTCCTCGAAAGTATCTAATACTGCCAAAGCAGCGGCACAACTAACCGGATGCCCAACAAAAGTACCTCCCAATATTCCTGCAGCGTTCATAATCTCTTTCCTGCCAGTTACTGCGCTCAGTGGAAAGCCATTCGCGAGCGATTTTGACATTACCATTAAATCAGGCACCACCCCCCAGTGTTCACAAGCAAACATCTTCCCCGTCCTTCCAAATCCTGATTGAACTTCATCCAAGATAAACACTATACCATGCTCCCGGCAAATTTCTTGCAGTCCCGGTAGAAATTCCTTCGGTGGAAATATGTATCCGCCTTCTCCAATCACTGGCTCTATAACAAGAGCAGCAACCTGCTCTGGGTCCACCGTGGTAAGAAATCCTTGCTTTATGAATTCGAGGCACCGCATAGAGCAATCCGGATAAGACAACCCAAAGGGACAACGATAGCAATAGGCAACGGGAAATCTGTATATTTCTGGAACGAACGGCCCATATCCCATCTTGAGAGGCTTCACCGTTCCGCCGAGGCTTGTAGCCAGCAGAGTTTTTCCGTGAAATGCATAATCAAAACAGATAACTGCCGGCCTTTTGGTGTAGGCTCTGGATATCTTTATAGAATTCTCTATCGCCTCTGAACCACTGTTGAAAAGTGCTGTTGCTTTGGGGAATTTTCCAGGCGTGATTTTTGATAGTCTTTCTGCTACTCGGATAAAAGGCTCATGCATCACAGATCCAAAGCAAGTATGAACCAACTTCTCTGCCTGTGCTTTAGCAGCTTCTACAATCTTTGGGTGGCAATGACCCAGGTTCAAAACCCCCACTCCAGCGTAGAAATCTATATAGCTATTGCCGTCAACATCTTTTATTATCGCGCCTTTAGCCTCAGCTGCCATGATCGGAAACATGGAATACATGGAGCCAGAAGCAACATATCTTTCGGCAATTTCCTTAAGCTTTCTCGATTTCTCACCCGGTATTTCTGTGACTATTTTGACACTTCTCTCTTTCATTTTTATCTCCCCTTCAATTTATTTCGACAGTTATAACATCGTAGCAAGAGGCATTTTCCCTAGATCGTTGCATTTGCTTCTCTTATGGCATCCTCCAATATATCAAACCCCCTTGTCAATTCTTCTTCTGTGATTACCAAGGGGAACATAAAGCGCAAAACATTATGCATCGGTCCACACGACATTATTATCAGACCATGTTCATGACATTTCTCCAGTATAGCTTTGGTCTCCGCAGTAGCTGACACCTTGGTTTTCCGGTCTCTCACTAACTCTACCCCAATCATACAGGCCAGACCCCGCACATCCCCTATGATTTCATATTCCTTCTCCATACTTTCAAGCCTGTCTTTAGCCATGTTGCCCAATTTGACAGCTCTGTCTAAAAGCTTATCTTTCTCAAATGTTTCTATCGTCTTTAGAGCGGCAACACAGGATAAGGGGTTGCCTGCAAAAGTTCCGCCCACCCCTCCTACATCAACCGAATCCATCACCTCTTTTCTCCCTACAGTAGCTGATAAGACCAACCCTCCCCCCAGGCTTTTCGCCGCTAGCAATATATCAGGGACTATATCGAAGTGCTCAATGGCCCACATTTTCCCTGTGCGCCCCATGCCAGATTGTACTTCATCAGCTATGAACACGATATTATGCTTATCACATATTTTTCTTAATCCCTTGAGGAACTCCACCGGGGGTATGACATAACCTCCCTCCCCTAAGATTGGCTCTATGAGGACGGCTGCAATTTCCTCAGGCGCCATGTAATTAACAAAACTGTCCTCAATTCTCTGGAGGCAGTGTATTCCACAATCAGGATAAGTTAGCTTATGTGGGCACCTATAGCAGTAGGCATAAGGAACCCGCTGAAGGTAAGGAACAAATGGGCCAAAGCCAAACTTGTAATATTTTATCTGGCTTGTCAACGCCATCGCCAGTGTAGTTCTTCCATGAAATGCATTCTCGAACACAATCACACCTTGCTTACCGCTATACCTTCTGGCCACCTTTATCGCATTCTCGACAGCCTCAGCACCAGAATTTATCAAAAGAGCCTGCTTAGGGAAATTGCCAGGCGTTATCTCACAAAGTTTCTTGGCCAATCTAATATATGACTCATACATCAACACGTGGAAGCAAGTGTGCAGGTATTTATCTGCCTGTTCCTTTATTGCTGATACAACCCTATCATTACAGTGTCCTATATTAAGGACTGCTATGCCACCGGCAAAATCAATATACTCATTCCCATCTACATCTTCCACTATGGCTCCCTTGCCCTTAGAAACAAAGAGAGGTCCTACCTGAAACACGCCTTTAGGAACATATTCATTCCTTAGATTGAGTAGCTCCTTTGCTTTTTCCCCAGGTAAAGCCCTCTTTTCACCCGCTTTTACCCCTTTATTCATCTTTCAATTTCTCGCCTTTTGTACATTATTATAGGAATCAATATCCGGGAAGCTTAGACCTGAAAACTCACTGATACGCTTCCGACATATCCTCTCTTTGGTGATTGTCCAAACACCAGAGTTTACCAGAATGCTTTGCCTCACACGCGTAGAGACACCCTTCTTGGTTCAGGTAATTCTTGCCCCGTGCCCCTTTCGCAAGAAGGCTACACTAGCTGTTATATTCCGGTTAAGCCTCTGTTGTTAACCACCAGTTACCAAGGGGAAAATGGCTACCTCATCCTCATCTGTTACCCAGGTGTCCTTAGCAGCTCTGGCACCATTTATAGCAACGAATCCCACTACCTCTTCAGGGATGTGCAGTCTGTCAAAAATCTGTGCCATGCTTACTTTTTTCTGTGGAAATGTTATCGTTATACCATTCCCGCTGTCGGCACCTTTTCCAGCAAAGTGTCGCGCTAACGCCCCATGCATGCGAATCTGGACTACCACGATTTGCTTCTCCCCCTTACATGTCCAATTCTTTAAGCTTCTCTGGTGTCGGGACTCCATTGCTATCCCAGCCACGAAGTTGGTAATATTCCCGCAGCATAGCGTCAAACTGATCGCGTGGCAGTACTCGCCCGGCAGGAGCGCCAGACTTCAACGGGTCTTTAAAGATTCGGTCAGGCAGAGTATCCTCGCCTGATTTAAACCCCTCCCTAACATTGAACAGTCTGCTTACATTCCAGATACGCTCCGCGGCTTTTTCAAGCTCAGCAACAGAAATCTCTCGCCCACGTACACATGATATTAGTTCACTCATGGTTTCCAGCGAAACCGCCCAGAAGTCGCATAGAACCAGGGAAAACTTGATGGTACAATAGTGCTGCGCATCTATGGTCAGCTTTGCCTTCCCTTCGATGGTAAATGGATTGATGTCGCCGAAAGCCTCACTAGCAATGGGAAAACCAGCCATATGACAACCACCACGATATGCAGTAGCATAAGCCAGACCCATTGACCAGGAACCCCGTGGATCATAGCCAGGTAGCTCCAGTCCCTTTACTTCCATAGCAAATTCAATGCCACCGTACTTTTTGGCTAGATATCTTACCCCACGGCTTAATTCCTCTCCCATACCCTCTTGGCAGCCAATCAATCTGGGCATTTTTAAGTAAGTCGAAATATCACCAAAGCGGATGCCAAAATCTTTTATCCCTCTCTCGGTCATTTCCATGGCAAAGCCCACTATATTACCGGCAGAAATTGTATCTATCCCCACATCATCGCATTCAGCATTGAACTTGATAATTGCTTCTATGTCGTCCACTCCGCAGTTAGACCCAACCAACGCCAGCGTTTCATATTCCGGACCTTCCACAGCATTGTCTCCTATACGGATGTAATTCCCACAACCCAGGGCACAAGCAGGGCAAGCCTTTTTTCTGGGCTTGAGCCGTCGTATAGCCTCTGCGTTGATTTTTGAAGCGCCTTCAAATACACCGTCCTGAAAGTTTCTGGTCGGTAAAACCCCGGCAGAATTGCTCATATCAACAATCTGCGGCGTGCCGTCAGTATAAATCCCAAGATTGGCATCGGTTAACACATCTTCCCATATCAGCCTCTTAACCAGCTTTAAAAGGCCCGGCATGTCAGGAACAGTTACATCCTTACTCCCGGAACAAACAATGGCTTTCAACTTCTTACTCCCCATGACAGCACCGATGCCACCACGAGCTGCCTGGCGGTAGTACTCTGAGCCAATACAGGCAATGGAGACTAGCTTCTCGCCAGCAGGACCAATACTCAATATACCTGATTCTCGTCCAAGCTCCTCCCCCAGTTGCGACTCGGTTTCAAAAATACCTTTGCCCCAAAGGTAAGTGGCATCACGGATCTCCACCTTGTCGTCATTAATCACCAGGCAAGCCGGATTCTCAGCCTGTCCCTCGATAATCAACACGTCGTAGCCAGCAAATTTGAGCTGTGTAGCGAAACGACCGCCTATAGAGCAATCGAGCGCTGTCCCCGTTGCTGGCGACTTGGCAGCTAAAGCTAGCCTGCCCGAGCACGGTACGATTGTTCCTGTAAAAGGACCTGTGGTCAGAATCAACTTATTAGCTGATGATAGCGGATCAATTCCTTCTCTCAGTTCCTCATATAGATATTTTAGACCTAAGCCTTTACCACCAAAGTATTTTTCTGCCCAGTCCTGATTTAAGGGCTCCTTCGTCACATCACCGGTATCAAGGTTAACACGTAACACTTTTCCTGTGTAACTCATGTTGCACTCTCCTCCTTACTAATTGCTTCGTGAGGACACCAACCGACACACTCTGGAGAACCACCACAGTGGTCACATATTAATAACTTGCCTGAAGATGAGAGGTGAATAATACCATAAGGGCAAGCATCAACACACAACCCACACTCACTACAACTCTCTTGGTCAACACTAAGCGTCCCATTTTCTGACGTGATAGCTCCGGTCGGGCAAGCCTCTACACATTCCAAGCAGAGGTCACAAAATTCCCCTCCTATTACTAAATCACCCTTTTCATATCCGGAATGAATTTTCAGACAAGCCATCTTGGGATTAAAAACTCCCCCCTTAACCGCGGAACAAACCAACTCGCAAATACCACATCCGGTGCATCTCTCTATGTCCAATACTAGTTTCATATTCCCTCCATCTTCACGGTTAAATTATTTTATTACCAATACAGAACAATCTTGCTACTTCTTGTTAACTACAGCCACCTGAAAGGCAATTGTAACCAGGATGAAGAGGCTCGTCAATTCAGGCGGCAGTGAGACCAATCTCTTTGATGAGCTGATAGAAAGCTTCCTTTATACAGTGTTTTGTACAACGTTACCCTATCGAAATCCCTCAATCCCCTTCGTAACCTAACCCTCTACCACAATGAGCTTCTGAGGTATTCGGCTCAAAAGCTCAGCTTTTTCCTCATCAATCACAATCGTGTCCATAATGGCAGATAACCCGGCACTCTTAGGAAGATAGAAATCCGACTCATAATTGACCACTGTGCCAGGAACGAACACTCTCTCTGCCGAGTCTCCAGGGCTATACTGAAAAACTCCAACCCAATCAGGTGGAAAGGCGATACCCAGGTCATACCCTCCAATCCACCACCGGCTTTCCCATATCCCCACTTCCTTATAATACTGTTCAACTGCCCTGTTAACCTCCGAGACCCGACAGTTCGGTTTCATAACCTGCATCAGCACAGGAAAAGCATTCGCAGACAGTTCTATCCACCTGACTACATCGGGATCGGGTTCACCTATAGACACAGACCTGGCCACATCAACATGGTATCTATTATATACTCCGCATAAATCGAGCTGTACTATATCGCCTGGCATGACCTTATGCCTTGATGCAAGTGTGTGTATTTGAGCGGAGCGCCGCCCTGCGTTAACATACGTAGGAAGCCCCGCTATCTCTCCACCAGCCTTCGCACAAGCATAATCCATTTCAGCTTTCACATCCAATTCAGTCATCCCCGGCCTTATGTGTTCGATAGCAGCCTGCATTCCTATATCAGCAATCCTGGCAGCTGTTCTCACATAACCCAATTCCAAAGGAGACTTCACTGCTCGAAGCTCGCGGACAATGTCCGTCCCATCTACCACTTCACATCCTTCACTTTCAAAAGCGCATTGCAGCATTTGGCTGATTGCCGGATTGGGAATATAACTCCACTTTTCCAGGGCAACCTTCCCCTTGAGCCAACCCTCATCCTTCAAGTTCTTCACTATGAACTCTAACTGGGAGATTCCCGCCTTTGGACGATACATCCGTATGTCGCATCCAACACAATGATTATAAACCAGCACCTCTTCCTCTTCCCGGTCGAAGAAGATAGGGGTTCTTTCATTCGCCGCAATGACCACGCCGCTGAGTTGTTGCCATTCCTTAGGGCTCTGAGCCTGGTACCAACTATTCTGGTAACCCACGAGGTAGAACAGAGTCTCTGGAGCTGTACAGTATAGAAGAGCTATTCCTTGCTTTGCCATTGCTTGTTTAACCTTGGTTACTCTCTGCTGATATTCTTCAACCGGGAAGGGAATTTCCATCTCCGAACAGTATGTTTTAACAAGTTCACCAATTTCGCCCATATCAGGCACCTCCTTTTCGTAATCTAATTATGCTTCTGTTACTGTATCTTTAACAAGTTCACTGATTTCGCTTATATCAGTCACCTCCCTTATTAATGTATAGTCATTTGCAGAAGTAATTGTACTCAGTGCGAAGAGATTTATCAATCCCTTTTCCGGGCGGTAGCAAAGCTTAGTTTTCTAGCAAACCGATAGAAAGCCTCCTTTCTGCGGTTTCACATGTCGTCCAAGTGCCTTACAGAGGCTGTTAGGATAAGCGAAACAGCCTGTGCAATAGGCAGGGAGTTGAAAGTGGTACTCCTCTGTTCAATACAAGCATTAAATACTGTGCCGGTCGCATCGCCAGGTGGAAGAAAAGAGAACAACGGCACAAGGAATGTGGTGCATGAAGATAGAACAGCACAAACAGGGATAAACTGTTATACTACAACTTAACGAAGCAGAGTTGTACTACTACGAAAGACACTGCCTCTTATCCCGAAACCAGGGTTCCGGCTGTGCAAGTAATAGGGCGGAGGTGACGCCTATGGGGAATTGGCCATCAGGAAAGGCTGGTGCGAAGCATTAAAGAAAGTAGAAAACACGATGGAAGTGGCGGCAGTGGGTGAGTCAGACACATCAAATATTGGTTGCCAGACGATGATGGCAAAAAACAGAACAGGAGGAGCCATCATCACCACGTTTATCATAACAAGCGGAAAACAGCTTAGTGTATCTCCAAGTCGATTTAGCCGAAAGATAAAAATTCAGAAAGGAGTATAAGATGAGCAAATCTTGGGGTCAGCGTTTGTGGGCTGACTTGTTGTGGACTATAACCAGGGTGCATGAGGATTTCTTTGTCAAATACTTTCGCTTACCGTTTATGTCTCTACCAACCGGTACGCCTGATGTATATACCAGGGTAAGAGTAAAAAAGAATGTAGCGGTGCCCATGCGTGATGGGATTAAGCTCTATGCCAACATCTATAAGCCCGATGCCGATGGCAGGTTCCCCGTCATACTGATACGGCTGCCTTATGGTAAAGACGAGCCTTACTGTGTTATGCCGGCATACGGCAAATACTTCGCCCGCAAGGGGTATGTGTGTGTTGTGCAGGATGTGGAGGGGAAAATATGCTTCACAGGGTAAGTTCGAGCCTTTTTTTGATGAAGCTGCTGACGGATACGATACCCTGGACTGGATTGCCAGCCAACCATGGTGCGATGGCAATATCGGGATGACCGGCGAGTCCTATTATGGGTACACCCAGTGGGCTGTGGCATGGCTAAACCACCCCAACCTTAAGTGCATCGCCCCCGGCGAAACATTCCCGGATATATACAGAATAAGGAATTATAATAACAGCGCCTTTTGTCTGCAGACAGCGGGCACCTGGGCATATGAGATGAATGCCAGGAAGATGAACAATCCCCTCAGGCTGGATTACTGGCACCTTCCCTTAATATCTATGGACGATGATGCCGGGGTCAGGTGTGATTATTACAAGGATTGGATCAGGCACCCCTCGAGAGATGCCTACTGGGAGTCCATCAACGTCTCTCAGAAATACAACCAGGTGAAGATACCGGTCTATCACTGGGGCGGCTGGTATGATGTTTATTTACGTGGCACCATCAAAAGTTGGCGTGGGGTGAAGGAAAGCAGCGACAGCATGGAAGCCAGGAAAAACCAGTGGCTGCTGATTGCACCCACCGACCATGAACTAACCCCTGCGGAGACTCATAGAATCGGCAGAATAGATGTAGGCAAGGAAGCCTGGACATACGATAGACTGCAGCGCTTCTTCGATTACTGGCTGAAAGGAGCCGATAACGGTTTTGACCGAACACCCAAGGTGGAGATATTCACTATAGGCGACAACAAATGGAGATACGAAGACGAGTGGCCCCCGGCCAGGATAAAGTACACCAGCTATTACTTCCATAGCGGCGGGGGCGCCAACACCCTCCATGGAGATGGTTTGCTTAATACCAGGGAACCCGGCGACGAGCCCACCGACAGCTATGTGTATGACCCGAACAACCCGGTTACGATCTCATTGGAAATGCAACTATGGTCCCTGGCACAGACCCTGAAGGACAGGTCCTCTGTAGAGCAGCGAGCAGACGTGCTCGTTTACACCACGCCCAACCTGGAGAAAGACCTGGAGATAACAGGGCCGATAACTGTCACGCTGTTTGCCGCATCATCAGCACGGGACACCGATTTCACAGCCGCGCTGGTTGACGTCTTTCCCGATGGCTATACCCACATGATACAGGAAGGCATAGTCCGCGCCAGGTATCGCAACTCCGACAGCGAGGCATCTCTCATCGAGCCGGGCAAAATATACCAATATACGATTGACCTGTGGGCAACCAGCTATGTTGTTAAACAGGCACACCGCATAATAGTGGAGATATCCAGCAGTAACTTCAACAGGTGGGATAGAAACCCGAACACAGGACATGAATTCGGCATGGATGCTGAGACCATAAAAGCCACTCAAACAATCTGCCATGACAGGCAACATCCTTCGCATATCACCTTGCCGATTATTCCCAGGTGAGTGCATAAACGTTACCCTCCACAGACAATATGAGAAAGGAGTATAAGATGAGCAAATCTTGGGGTCAGCGTCTGTGGGCGGACCTGGTGTGGACCAAAACCAGGGTGCATAAGGATTTCTTTGTCAAGTACTTTCGCTTACCGTTTATGTCTCTGCCAACCAACACGCCCGATGTATATACCAGGGTAAGAGTGGAAAAGAATGTAACGGTGCTCATGCGTGATGGGATTAAGCTTTATGCCAACATCTATAAGCCCGATGTCGATGGCAAGTTTCCCGTCATACTGATACGGCTGCCTTATGGTAAAAACGAGCCTTACTGTTTTATGCCGGCATATGGCAAATACTTCGCCCGCAAGGGGTATGCGTGTGCCGTGCAGGATGTGAGGGGAAAATACGCTTCAGAGGGTAAATTCGAGCCTTTTATCAATGAATCCGCTGACGGATACGATACCCTGGACTGGATTGCCAGCCAGCCATGGTGCGATGGGAATATCGGGATGACCGGCGAGTCCTATTATGGATACACCCAGTGGGCTGTGGCATGGCTAAACCACCCTAACCTTAAGTGTATCGCCCCCGGCATAACATTCACAGATGTACATGGGATAGCGAGATATAATAGCGGCGCCTTTTGTCTGCAGACAGCGGGCACCTGGGCATATGAGATGAATGCCAGGAAGATGAACAATCCTCTCAGGCTGGATTACTGGCACCTTCCTCTAATATCTATGGACGACGATGCCGGGGTCAGGTGTAGTTATTACAAGGACTGGATCAGACACCCCTCGAGAGATGTCTACTGGGAACCCATCAACGTCTGTCAGAAATACAACCAGGTGAAGATACCGGTCTATCACTGGGGCGGCTGGTATGATGTTTATACATCCGGCACCATCAATGGTTGGCGTGGAGTGAAAGAAAACAGCGACAGCATGGAAGCCAGGAAAAACCAGTGGCTGTTGATTGCGCCCACCGACCATGAACTGACTCCTGCGGAGACTCATAGAATCGGCAGAATAGATGTAGGCAAGGAAGCCTGGACATACGATAGACTGCAGCGCTTCTTCGATTACTGGCTGAAAGGAGCCGATAACGGTTTTGACCGAACACCCCGGGTGGAGATATTCACTATAGGCGACAACAAGTGGAGATATGAAGACGAGTGGCCTCCGGCCAGGATAAAGTACACCAGGTATTACTTCCACAGCGGCGGGGGCGCCAACACCCTCCATGGAGATGGTTTGCTCGATACCAGGGAACCCGGCGACGAGCCCACCGACGGCTATGTGTATGACCCGATCAACCCGGTTACGATCTCATTGGAAATGCAACTATGGTCCCTGGCACAGACCCTGAAGGACAGGGCTTCCGTAGAACAGCGAGCAGACGTGCTCGTTTACACCACGCCCAAGTTGGAGAAAGACCTGGAAATAACAGGGCCAATAACTGTCACGCTCTTTGCCGCATCATCGGCACGGGACACTGATTTCACAGCCGTGCTGGTTGACGTCTTCCCCGATGGCTATACCCACATGATACAGGAAGGCATAGTCCGCGCCATGTATCGCGACTCCGACAGCGAGGCATCTCTCACCGAGCCGGGCAAAATATATGAATATAAGATTGACCTAAGGGCAACCAGCTATGTGGTTAAACAGGGACACCGCATAAGAGTGGAGATATCCAGCAGTAACTTCAACAGGTGGGATAGAAACCTGAACACAGGGCATGAATTCGGCATGGATGCTGAAACCGTAAAAGCCACCCAAACAATCTACCATGACAGGCAACATCCTTCGTATATCACCTTGCCTGTTATTCCCAGGTGAATACATAAACGTCATCCTCCGCAGGAGGGTAAAGAAAGATAGAGCTGGTAAGCTAAGGAAAAATTATGAAGCAACTGGTATTTGAGATAGATATTTGACTTAAAGGGGCGGGGAGATATTTGCGTTACGGCTGGGTAGAATATGTTGCGCTTCAGTAGAAGTCTGACAACCGGCACAATCCCTTTCCAGAAGGTGCCATAAGATGTTATATTTTACCACGGGCACTTTTTTTCGCTTGCTCGAGATTGCAATCCTCGAACTACCCGGGGGGATGTCGTTTCACTCTACCTGGTCACATTGGTCAAAAGTAAACAATACAGGAGGAATTAAATGACAAAGAGGAGCAAACAATGAAAATATTAATAGTGGGAGCCGGAGCACAAGGTGGCCCATGTGCTTCAATTCTGGCTAGAGACAAAAATGTATCAGAAATAGTTCTAGGCGATATAGATTTAGATTTAGCCAACAAAGTCAAGGGGAAAATCAGAAGCGATAAGATTACCGCCACGAGGGTTGATGCCGGAAAAGTTGAGGATATTGAGAGGGCAGCCAGGGGAGCAGACGCTATTATCAATCTTACAGTGACCGCTTTTAACGAGAACATAATGCAAGCTGCCTTAAAAAGCGGCGCTCATTATGTAGATACATCTTTTGGCGAACCAAGCCTCCTGAACATACGTGCCAGAGACAATATCCTGGCGCAGATAATAGAAAAACGACCACTCGCATTTGATAGTGAATTCAAAGAGGCCGGTTTGACAGCTCTGGTTGGCTGTGGGGGAAGCCCTGGAGTCACCAACATATTAACAAGATATATCTGTGATAAATTAGACCATGTAGATGAAATACACATTAGAGATGGAGAGAAACTGCTAGAGAAAACTGAGGATGTAGTTAAAGGATGGGAACCAACATGGTCTCCTTTCAGAACACTGTGGGGTTATGCAGTTGAACCCGCAGTATTTGAGAAAGGGGAGTATAGAAAATATCCTATCTTCAGTGGCTGTGAAGAACATAACTTCCCAGACCCGGTTGGACCAGTTTTAATTTCCTATCATCAACACCAAGAAACGATAACATTGCCACATTTCATAGGCAAAGGGATAAAATATGTAGGGTTCAAGTACACAGTCGACCCACTGTTAGGCGCCTTGGTTAAGATGGGATTTGCAGACCCAGAATCTGTAGATGTGAAGGGAACAAAAGTTGTACCACGAGACGTGTTACTAAAATTGACGCCTCATCCAATTAATGCATTTCTTGCTGAAGATGAAAAAACTGTCAAACTTCCTCCTGAATTTGCCGAGTTTAGCGACGTGGAGATAAAAGGTGAGAGATCCGGGGAGAGTATGAAATACAAGATATGGTGGCCCGCTTCACTATCTACAAATGCTGAAGAGCGATGTGAGATATATAGCAGATTTGGGGCAACAAATATTGGTGTTGCTTTACCAGCAATCGTAGGAGCAAAGATGTGCGTGCAAGGACTAACAGAAAAGGGACTAGTCAGCTCCGAATGCCTTGACCCGATAAAATTTCTGAAGATGATGGCTGAGATAGGTGTTCCCGTGAAGTTTCATGAGGAGCTTTCAAAAGAGGTGTCTATCTCATAATTTGCCAACCAGAATGAGAAAACAGCGTAATGTTCATGACTCTCAACCACAGAATTTGTCAATGTCACTTGCTGGAACGAGATGAATTTAAAAAATATTATGTTAAGGAGGTTCACAAATGAAAGTAGTTTGCTTAGGCGGAGCAGGGGCTATGGGTTCTTCATGTGTGTACGATCTGCACAAGACAAGTGATTTTGATGAGATTGTTATCGCAGATTTTGATGAAGCAGCAGCAAGACGAGTTATAAATCTAATGGATGGCGATAAAAGATTCTCATATGTCAGGGTGGATGCATCCCAAAAAGACGAAATAGCCAATGTATTGAAGGGCGCTGACTATGTTGTCGATACCTTGCCTCATCACTACGTACACAACTTCATGGATGCAGTCAGGGAAGTAGGAATAAGTGGTGTAAGCCTAAACATGATAGAGGATTTGGATAAGATGTCATATTACTCCGCAGCTCTGGAGAAAGCGGGCAAAACTTTCCTAATAGGAAATGGCGGATGCGCAACTACTTGCGAAATAGCTATGTTAGGATGTGAGGAGATGGATGAGGTGGATGATATTAACATCTACTGGGGTATGTGGCGCCCCATCACTCATGGTACTCCTGGCCTTATCGATTCAATTCATCCTCAATATGATCCCAGAATAGATGAAAGAATTTATTGGGAAAACGGGAAAATTGTCCGTAATATGCCTCCCTTTGCTCTACCCAAGGAGTTTGAGTTCCCAGAACCCATAGGCAAACAAGAGACCTATATGTTAACTCACTGGGAGCCTTTAACTCTTCCCCTGGTGCATATAATAAAACAGAAGAGAACGAAACGTGTGGTAGTCAGAGGAATATGGCATTACAGCTGGACACGACTCGTCAGGACCTTGCTGGAAAACGGCATCTATGAGGCAGAACCGGTTGAAGTCAATGGGGCTAAAGTATCACCCTATGAAGTTATTATAAAACACATTAAGCGCCAAAGTGTGGAACAGTGGGAAGATCCTTATCGGCTGGCAGAGAGACTTGGATTTAACCCTCAGTGCATATTGTCGGTCGAAATAACAGGTTATAAGAATGGCATAGCCAAAAGAACCGTATATCATAGCCAGTTACCTTATCCCTTCTTTGATGGTAAACCTGTAGCCTGTTCCATGGACTATGGTTCATATGTGGGTGTGCCATGTTCGATATCACTTCAAATGTTAGCACACGGAGAGATACCTGAGAAAGGAGCAGTTACAATTGAAATGACTAGTGGCTCCCCCAAGAGATATCTTGAGGAATTTGAAAAGAGGGGCGCCAAACTAATAAAACAGGAGTTTACTAAAGCGTAAGCGTTTATTTTCTGGTTGTCCAATAATTTAAGGGGGTGATGCCTATGAATGAAACAGAAGACACCCGAAAAAAACTGCGAAGAGCAGAAAGGAAGAATTAATGGAAAAGAACACAACAACCCGTCCAATACCGCCAGAGGGTGAATCCCTCAAGCGACTAGAGAACGTCCGCAAGCAAATGGAGAAGCGAGGCTTTGACGCGTTGATAATTTACTCAGGTCCAGGCAGTCTCCGTTTCGGTCAGAGGGGACACGTAATGTATATGTCTAACTACGAGCCCTACTTTGGCGACACAATGATGGTGTTACCTCAAGACGAGAAGGCCGGTGCTCTATTGGAAATTGACGAGGCGGCACATTTCGCTTCTGGCTGTACATGGGTAGAGGAGATCGAGCATTCACGAAACCATGTGGACACAGCCAAAGAGTATTTGCGGAAGATAGGATTGAAAAAGCCCAAAATCGGCATAGTGGGAGAGTACTCTATGAGCCCCGCCTTATATGCCTGTTTCCAAAAAGAATCGGCATTCTCCCAGGTGGAACCAGCCTCAGACATCATTGAGAACGAGCGAATCGCTAAATCAGATTGGGAGCTTCAGTGCATCCGCGAAGCATCCAGGATTGCCAAGGAGGGAATAGCGGCAGCAGCCCGGTTTGCCCGACCCGGAATACTGGACTCGGAAATCACTGCAGAGATTGAAAGGGTATGTCGCCTCGCGGGGTCTGAGTTTTTCCCCCACTATACGATGGTCTCCTCCGGGCCAGACCCAAAGTACCACACATGGTGGTGGAAATGTGGCCCAAGACGTTTACAGCAGGGTGATATGTTCCTCTTGGACTTCGGCACTATGTATGCCGGCTATTGTTGTGATATATCAAGGCCTTTTATAGTGGGACAGCCCAGTCAGACGCAAAAGGATGCTCTCGAGGTGCTGAAACAGGCACAGGAAGCCGGTAGAAAAGCTGCCCGTGAAGGCGCCTTAGCCTCCGATGTTGATAAAGCAGTACGCAGAATTTATAGGGAAAACTGGCCAGAAGAGAAGGACTGGGGGCTAGGTCATGGGGTAGGTCTTGAAGTACACGAATGGCCATTTATTGGTTATCACAACATAACTCATGACAATGCTTATCGAGACACCAGATTAAGGGCAAACACAGTTATCTCACTGGAGCCAACGATTGGAATTCCTAATGTCGGTGACTTTCAGTTGGAAGACGAATTTGTTGTCACCAAAACGGAAGCTGAAAGGCTTAATGATATCCCCCAGGAAATCATAATATGCAGGTGAATAATCAACAACTATTATAGAAAGGAGAAAAATGGAGAAATCAATAGTTGAACCAAAAGTATATAAGCTAAATGACATGGTATCCGACATAGATGATCTGGTGCCTGGTGCTCATATCACCAGAATAGGAGAAGTAGAAAAAGTCGGCGCTGTGGGAGTATTAGGAGAAGTGAAAGAACCGGGTGCTGTGGGCCTGTATTTCATGCAACCAAACGCTCAAACAACCGTTTTCTCATTGGAAGACGAAGATGATGGGACTGCGGATGAGTACTATGGCCCATGCCACGAGTTTTACTATATCTTGGTGGGAGAACTCACCATGTATTGGGGCAAAGATGCACTCAAAATAAGGAAGGGCGAAGCCAATAAACTGCACCTGAAAGCTGGAGACATGGGGTATTGGTCTAGAGGATGGAAGTACTCGGCGAAAAACACCGGCAAAGTACCAGTCACGTGGTTCTGGGGCCTCTCAGCACCACCCAGGGGAATGAAGCACAGAATAGTCCCGGAGATGCCTGAGTGGCTCAAGAGACAAGATTCATGACTCTTAGCCACGGCATTTATCAATGGCACTCGCTGGAGCGAGATGAATTTGGAAAATATTATGTTAAGGAGGTTCACCAATGAAAGTGGTCTGCTTAGGCGGAGCAGGAGCTATGGCTTCTTCATGCTTATATGACCTGCATAAAACAAGTGATTTTGATGAGATTGTTGTCGCAGATTTTGACGAAGCAGCGGCAAGACGAGTTATAAATCTAATGGATGGCGATAAAAGATTCTCGTATGTCCGGGTGGATGCATCCAAAAAAGACGAAATAGCTAAAGTATTGAAGGGCGCTGACTATGTTGTCGATGGCTTGCCTTATCACTACGTACACAACTTCATGGAAGCAGTCAGGGAAGTAGGTATAAGTGGTGTAAGCGTAAATATGATAGAGGATTTTGATAAGATACCATATTACTCTGCAGCTCTGGAGAAAGCGGGCAAAACTTTCCTCATAGGAAACGGCGGATGTGCAACTACTTGTGAAATAGCTATGTTAGGATGTGAGGAAATGGATGAGGTGGATGATATTAACCTCTACTGGGCTATGTGGCGACCAATTACTCATAGTACTGCCGGACTTGCCGATACAATTGTTGATGAATATGACCCCAGAATAGAGGGGAGAATTTATTGGGAAAACGGGAAAATTGTCCGTAATATGCCTCCCTTTGCTCTACCCAGGGAATTCGAGTTCCCAGAACCCATAGGCAAACAAGAGACACATATCATAGCTCATTGGGAGCCAGCAACCCTTCCCCTAGTGCCTGTAATAAAACAGAAGAGGACGAAACGTGTGGTAGTGAGAGGAATATTTCATTACGGCTGGACACGATTCATCAGGACTTTACTGGAAAACGGCATCTTTGAGGCAGAACCGGTTGAAATCAACGGGGTTACAGTATCACCCTTCGAAGTTGTTATGAAACACATAAATCGTCAAGCTGTAGAACAGTGGGAAGACCCCTACCGGCTGGCAGAGAAACTTGGGTTTAATCCTCAGTGCATATTGTCGGTAGAGATAACAGGCTATAAGAATGGCATGGGCAAAAGAACCGTATATCACAGCCAGTTACCCTATCCATTCTTTGATGGAAAACCTGTCACCTGTTGCATGGAATATGGTTCATATGTGGGTGTGGCATGTTCGATATCGCTTCAAATGTTAGCACACGGAGAGATACCTGAGAAAGGAGCAGTTACACTTGAAATGACTGCTGTATCCCCCAAAAAATATCTCGATGAATATGCCAAGAGAGGTGCCAAGCTCACAAAACAAAAATTTATTAAAGGCGCAAGCATTATGGAAGACAAACCTGCCATACCACCAAGTACTAAAGAATACAGGTCCTGGAGCCTGCAGCCCTGACTATGGAAGACATCTACCGCTCGTATATGGATGTCGCCATATGTGATGCTACCGGCTTAATTATCGTTATGCTATTCCCTCAGATAGTTCTAGTGTTTCCCAACATGCTATTTGGTTAAGGATGATGTAAATTGACAGCGCCTGTTTTCTAGGCTATTATTTATCTCCTGGTGGAGAACATCGAGCATAATCCGACACTTGCTGAAGTAGCTCACTCTTTTCTATCAAATTTACCGCCGCAAGAAAGGGGCAAAACACAGGCAGAGATATCCAAATTTGTCAGGTGGCTTGGCTCGTCCAGGCAGGTACAGGACATCAACCCTGTGGATGTGGCT
>Ga0209986_10000365_pt1 | contig 43218 bp, 40 predicted proteins | sample BlataG_FD_183168 | JGI IMG/M metagenome (GOLD analysis project Ga0209986, IMG submission 183168) | Deep subsurface microbial communities from Black Sea to uncover new lineages of life (NeLLi) - Black_00105 metaG (SPAdes) (version 2) | ecosystem: Environmental > Aquatic > Marine > Oceanic >... | reverse complement strand
AAACCTCAACGAATTCGTGGAAACATATTCAGGCGCAGGAAAGGAACTGCGTTCCCAGGACGCACGGGCAATCGAGATGATGACAACTCAGGCTGACAAGACAGCTTGCCGCCTGTGTACAGAATGTCAACCCCACTGTCCTCAGCAGGTGCCGATAGCCGAAATCCTGCGTTTCGAGCGTTATGCTATGGATGACCACTACTGGAATAAAGCCAGAAAGCTTTACGCCAAGCTTCCTCGCAAGAGTGATGCGTGTGTTAATTGCGGAACCTGTATTCCGTACTGCCCACAGGGTCTTATGATTCCCGATAAACTCGAATCAGTCCATGCTCTTCTAAGCTAAGCTTAGTAAAATTATTTTTAACAATGAAATAGGTATTCTTTTGATTTTCGTCTAATTTCCCCCTCTCTGAGCTGTCACATTTAAATTACGAAAAATGGCAAAGAATTTATTGAATTTGGAGCAAGGCCAAAAAAGAAATTCCACTATTTAAGTGATAAGAAATTCCTTTTCGCGAGCGATGTCCGATTGTGAGTGTTTGCCTCGATTTTCCATCCATTCATCGTAAGGAATTATAAATCACGGCTCAAAAAGATATCAAGCTGAGACCTGGTAATACCGTGACTCAGCCAAAGAGACAAGATAGACAAGCTGTGTCTATTGACACTCTTGATTCTGTTTCTCTATAATTTGGGAAAAATATAAGAACTTATATCATGAAAAAAACAATAATAACGACTCTTGCCTTATTTTTCGGATTCTATTTCCTGCCTTTATCTGCCGCAAATAATCAAGAAACTTGTTTTAATCTTAAGGTCGTGGCTGACCAGGCCAACATACGGCTAAAGCCTGATATTGGAAGTACCATCATCAGCCAAGTCCCTCAAGGAACCATTCTCGAATCAACAGGAAAAGAGGGTGAATGGTACTTAATCCAAATAAAGACAACAGAGGACCAATTCCTCTCAGGCTATGTCCACGAAAGTCTGGTTTTGAGAGTCGAACCAGTTGAGAAACAACAAGAAGTCGAAGAAAAAATAGAAAAAGCAGAAAAAATTCCGCCAATCCAACCTCCTCCTGTATATTCTATCCCAAAAAAAACCACAGAAACTTATTTTGCGCTTAATATCTCTGGAGGAGGAAATTATGTCATCGGAGGAGACTTGAATAAAGGTGCCAAGGGTTTTATTCAATTTTACAGAGAAGAACTCGGATTCGAAGAAAAAGGAGAACCAGACCCCCTTCACCTGAGCTATATTTTTGGAGGAGAGTTGAATATTCCTCTATCTCCTAAGCTTCTCCTTGGCATAGGTGTTGATTACTTTTTTGGAAAAAAAGAAAGCCTGGTTGAATACCAGAAAAGCTCTTCCGCAGTCACTTTTACCACCCAGCCAAAAATCCAGGCTTTTCCCCTGAGAGTTGCTCTTTCCTATTATCCCCTCCCTTTTTTATTCTTTAAAGGAGGAATCGATTATTATTTTGCCAAATGTTCCTATTTTTACCGCATCCAGGAAGACGATTACTGGAAGGAGTGGCAGGGCAAGGCCAGTGCTCAAGGTTTAGGAATTCAGGGAGGCTTGGGGATAGAATGGAATCTCTCTTCCTCCCTGGTCTTTATCATAGAAGCTAACGGCCGTTATGCCAGGATACAAGGATTTAAAGGGAAAGATCATTCCAGGGATTCAGAAGGATTGGATTATACTGAAGAAGGAACTCTCTATCTATACCAGGCAACAAGCTCAAATGAAAATTCCTATTATCAGCTTTTTATCCGGGAAAAAATACCTGCTGAAGCTTGGGTGGCTAACGCTCGAGAGGCTTCTATAGATTTTACAGGCTTAAGTCTTAAATTGGGTTTCAGGATAAAATTTTAATCTTTTTCCAATTTTTAGTGATTGATTATAGCTTTATAAAATCCTTTATTTTCTGATCTTCCTTAATCTCTTCGAACTGCTTTTCTTGTCCAATCTTATACCAATCCCGGAAACCAGCTTTTTCTGCTTTTCTTAGATATTCCACTGTCTTTTCTATGTTACCCACTGCTGCATAACATTTGGCATAGGCAAAGTATATTTCCGAGGTGCCAAAAGTAGTGGAAGAGAAATTGGTGATTAAATGCTCATCCTTATCCAAATACCCGGGGTCAAGCTCAATTCCCTTGGAAAGACAGGAAAAGCCTTCATCAGTTTTTCCCTGGGCAACAAGAAGGGTTCCCAAACTGAAGTGGGCAGAAACAAGCTCAGGAGACAGGGAAAGAGCTTTCTTAAACATTTTTTTCGCCTTATCTAATTCTCGTAACATAAAATATGCGCTCCCCAGATTGTTATAGGCTTTGGCATAGGAAGGGGTTATTTTTAATGCTTTTTTAAATTGCTCTTCAGCCTTTTTGTACTCCTGCTGCTGGAAGTAGGCAATTCCCAAAAGATTATGTACTTTTGAGGAATCTTGCTTTACAACTAAAGCTTTGTTGAATTGTACTACTGCTTTTCCATAGTTTTTTTGATTCATATACCGAATTCCTTCGCTTCGAAAAAAATTATAATCATTTTCCGAAGAAGTCACTGAAAGCGAAGTCGGCGCTTCATGAGTAGCACATGAAGAGAAAATCATCAATAAAACAATAATTATCACTATAATCCATTTCTTCATTTAAAACCTCCTTGTGATAAAATTTGATTCTAATACTACTCTTCATTTTCCTTATATCATCTAACCTTTCAAAAAATATTATGCAATTTCTATACCAAGTTTGGTTTTTACTAACTTATTGATTATAAATTAATTAGTCAATGAAGGGATAATGCTTGAGATTATTTTTTTTATAGAAATATAAATTTTTTTTACATTTTTTAAGCCCTGCTCCATGTATTTACCGAGATAAAAGCTGCAAAAATTTATGATTTTTCCTCTTAGCTAACTAAAAAAATATATTCCAAGACCTTATGGCTATAAATGGCCTACATTATCAGAACTCCAGTATGTCTTATTTAATACTGATTTTAAGGTAACTCACAATGCAGCAATTGATGTTACAGCCTGTGCTAAATGATTTCTTGAATAAAAAAAGAGTGAATGTTATAAAAAAACGTTTACAATTGTAAAAATTATTTACACCAAACTCAAAAATCAGCACTTTTATTCACTTTATTTTTGGCACGATTTTTGCATCTAACAATCTTGGGAGAAAAAAAATGCAGTCAACTCCAAACATAGATTATCAAAAGCAGATAGAAGAGGCTTCGAAAAAGGCAAAATTGAAAAAAGTTCTCTACCTTTATGATGAATTGGGATATAAAAGATTATTAGGTATATTCGATAAAAAAACTGCTGCTCAAATAAAAAAACAGCTTCGGAGCCAAAAACTAATTGATCGCTTATCTGAATTTGAAATAAAAACAACTGAGCCAGATAGCCGCTTTATATAAACATCACTGCTTTTATAATTCTAAGTGATTATTCTTGCATCAATTATTTCAGATGTTCGAACTACTTTCGCATACTCGTTGTTGAGATTGGCTAAGAAAATAGCATGAATTTCCTCTGCTGAATGTTTCTTACCATTCCAATCTGTAAGCTGGAATGTCGCCGTAGCATCAGATGGCACAAAAACACTGAATCCTAAATTGCCCGCCACTCGAACCGTAATATCAACTGAGTTGTTGGTAATAACACCACAAATAACGAGTTCTTGAATATTGCTTTTTCTGAGTTTCGATTCCAAGTCTGTACCGATAAATGCACAGTTGACATTTTTGGTAATTATCTCCTCGTCCTGAAGAGGTTCCACTTCAGGTTTGAATTCGTAGCCAAGTTGGTTGGGACGATATGTTGAATTTTGCTCAGTAGAGCTATGTCGGACATGAAAAACTGGAAAATTTCTTGACCGCCAGCTGGAAAGCAGGCGAGCTATATTTGACTCTGCACCAGGGTTATTTCGCCTACCCCAACTGGGATGATCAATCGCCTTTTGAACATCAACAATTATCAAAGCGGGTCTTGTTGATAAGAACTTCATTCGCTTCTTTATTCCTTAAAGCACATAACGAACTCACCAGCCGCGGCGCAAGTCATGTTCTGGTGCAGTGACTTGTTAGACATCTGGCTTAACCTGTCACTCTTGCATGTATTTCCTTTGTAAGACGATCACCCAATCGGTCTTTTTCTATCTCCAAATCATATCTTGTCTGGAGATTCATCCAAAACCTCTCGGAAGTTCCAAAATACTGAGATAAACGAAGGGCGGTATCAGCAGTGATAGCCCGTTTCCCATGCACAATCTCATTAATTCGTCGCGGTGGAACAGAAATATCCTTCGCCAGGCGATACTGGCTGATCCCCATAGGCTTGAGAAACTCCTCAAGCAGAACTTCTCCAGGGTGAATGGGAGGCATCCTTGATATATTCATAGCTCTCTCCTCTAATGATAATCTGCGATTTCGACCTTATGCGCGTCCCCACGGGACCACACAAAACATATACGCCACTGATCGTTAATACGAATGCTGTATTGCCCTTTCCTATTTCCAGTCAGTTTCTCCAGGCGGTTTGACGGAGGGATTTGCAGGTCGTCCAGCGATTCTGCAGCATCAAGTAAAGCCAATTTGCGAAGGGCAGTACGTTGAATATCAGCCGGGAATTTCCGAGAGAATTGACGATTGAATATCTTCTCAGTTTCCTTGCATCGGAAATCCCTGACCATAATGAAATATTAACGCGAAGCGATAATAATGTCAAGCGTTAATAAAGATATCTAACGGATTTGCGGTTAACTTGCCTGTAACAGCGAGACAAAACTACAAGGATAAGATAAGCTTTAACCAAAACCGTTCTCAGAAACAAAAAAGTGCTTGCTGTTACAGATCAAGTATAACTGGTTAGACCTGCTTGATAATAATTTAGATTATTATCAAGTTAAATATTTGCAAATGCATCACAATGAACTCAATATTATGATAAATATAACAATTACATGTAATAATTGATCTATTGTTCAACTAATTCTACTCTTCTGTTCTTTGCTCTTCCAGCTTTGTCTTTGTTTGAAGCCACTGGTGCGAGTGGACCATTTCCATAAGCTTTTAGTTGGTTTTCATTAACAGTATATTTTGAAACCAATTCCTTTAAAACTGCTTTTGCTCGTTGTTCCGACAAAAGCATATTATTTTTGAATTCACCAACATTGTCTGTGTGCCCTACAACATAGAGCTTAAGTCCTGAATTATTTTTTAACAGCTTTGCAATCTCTTCAAGGACAGGTTCTGACTCCGGCTTCAATTCAGCCTTGCCCGTGTCAAAGTGTATGCCATAAACAGCAACATGACCGGTTCTGGCAATATCCCTGGCCAGCAGGTTGGCATTAACCGTTATCATTCCTGTTTCCAGCGGTTTGATCTCGATGACATCAAGCTGCACCAAAGGGCATTCTTCATGCCAACAGTCTTTAGTAACAAACAGGGATATATAAATATCGCCATCCGGACGGGCAAGCTTTGCGGACAGATAACGTTGGGTAGGCTCATTATTGCTTGGCAGGCGGTCCCCTTCGGGAAGTGGACTATTATTATCGTGAAAGATATACTCCGGCCACATATAACCAAGTTCTTCTCCCTTTCCTGAAAATAGGATCTCAAAGCCGGCATTTTTCAGGGCGATCTCGTAATTTCGATAGACTTCGAAGAAACTACGGTTTTTGGGGATACCAGCATATTGAATGCGTGTTACCTTGCCTTCTAAATGGAGCTTCTTAAATAGGTTATCCTCTTCGGGCCGGTTCCCGAGAGGAAGTGTATATTCATCGAATTCGTGCTGGACGTATACTACAATAACTGAGGCCGGAAAACGGGAAATCAGAGGGTGATCTTTACTCCCCTCTACATCCGTTTCTGGTTGAGCATACGTTGTGGTAGTGCAAAAAATTAATCCCACTAACAGTAATAAAAATGTTTTAATTTTCATGGTAATTACTCCTTAATTTGATTATAAGGTTCATTATGACTGACGTCAATATTTTCCCCTTGTTGCATTACGAGCAGGAATTATAATTGTCGCTCATCATCATTATTTTTCTTAAAACAAAGGTCTAACGATTACTATGCGGTATGCAATATTTTGAGAAAATATTTATTTTTTAACCGTTTATATATGATGATTTAATACAATAAAACCAAAAAATTGCAGTCTTATCTTAAAATCATCCATATTATATTGCAATCAATATAATTTACTTTTCAGTTATTTTTATAGAGGTTACATGAGACAAAATCCTGGTTCAAATAAGCAGTTTGAAGAATTTCTTGCACAATCCGGTTTAATTATAATATAACATGAACAATATTAAGATAAGGCTGCATTCTATCAGTGATAAGGGACAGTTTAATTGCATTATGAAAGGCTAAATTTAACAAGCGTTCTTGGCGACTGAACCTTAGACGTTAGACACTTTTCAAAATAGAAAAAAATTCAAAATGTTGCAAAATGCTACTAAATGTAATATGATTGAAACAAATTGTATACGGAGGATCTTATATGGCAACAACAGTAAGAATATCTGACGAAATAATTCGTAAAGCCAAACTTTTCAGTAAAGTTGATAACCGTTCTACAACTGGACAGATTGAACATTGGGCAAGAATTGGAAAATGCGCCGAAGAAAATCCAGACCTTACCTACAGTTTAATCAAAGAAATCTTGATTGGTTTGGAGGAGTTAGAACAGGGCGAGTCTTCAGAATATAAGTTTGGATAAGTTCTCATGAAAATCATTCAATCGAGTTCCTTTGAAAGAAAAGTTAAGAAACTTACTAAACAAGAAAAGGAGATGTTGGATGAACAAATTCGTAAAATTTTGAATACTCCTGCAATAGGTCAAGAAAAGAAAGGGGAGCTTAGAGGTGTATATGTCTATAAATTTAAAATTAAAACAAACCAATATTTATTAGCCTATCGATTTGTAGGAGAGAATCTTGAGCTTATTATGATAGGACCACATGAAAATTATTACCGGAACCTCAAATCATATTTAAAGAGTAGGAAATAATAAAAGATCTAACATATATTATACTACCTAAATATTTGGGCAATTACTGCGAGTTTTGCAGGCTGAATCAATATTAGTAAAAATGTCTTATCCCACGAAATAGGATAAGACAATGATTCAAATCCCATAAAATTTCAGGACTTCTTCAACAGAGCAATATGATGAGAGTGAATTCCCCTGAACAGGGGGAAAATGCGGACAGCTTTGAATCCTGCTTCTTGGAATTCCTTTTCAATCTCTCTCCGGGATACCATCTTAATCCGGGTTTTGCTCTTTTTTATCCCTCTTCTAAGTTTTCTCTGAAGGAGATGAAGAAAATTTATCTGGTAATAAGAGAGAATAAGCCATTCTTTGGTTACTCTTGAAAATTCTTCAAGAACAGCCTTGCGCTCTTCTCGTTGATGAAGATGATGAAAGAAACGCATGGAAAGGAGAAGATCGAAACTTCCCCGTTTAAAAGGAAGACCAAGCTTTCCATCAGCCACAACTCCTAAAGGCAAGCCCATATCCTCATTCTTCTCTCTTGCCTTCTTAACCATAAAAAAAGACAAATCACAGCTTACCAAAAACAGGCTTTTCTCCAATAATAAAGAAGAGAAGCGGCCGTATCCACAAGGAATATCCAAAACCCAAGAAGAGTTATCAGCAATCTTTTTCATAATTTTTTGCAGAATTCTTTTCTCTTTAGCATGGACAAGCTTCTGGTCCAGTCCGCGGTATCTCTTCCGCTCATAATCCTCCACCTCTCTCTTTTGAAAAGGAGTATTCAAAGGTCTTTCCTTTTTCATCTCAATTTGGAAGCATCTCTGATACCGTGAAAATGACAAAAAACATAACTTTATTTTCTATTTTAATTCTCCTGTTTTCAAGCAGGTGGCGTATAACAGTTTCAGGTGTTTGCGAAGTCCGGCGAAGGCGGATTTGGGAAACGTAATTTCCCATAAACACCGTGTTAAGCGATTGTTTCGCTTGTCGAACTTTTTCTCTTTCTTCCATACCAAATTAGTTCTAATAAGTGCTTAACTCTCCCTCAATCTTGTTTCTCCTGAGGAGTTAAAGACCATTTGCCTTTCTCTTTATGATAACATCCAGCATCCAATTTCTCATCACCTTGATAGAGTACATAGTCTGCGTTCCACTCGCTCGGACTACTAATCCTCGAATAGGTTCCGATCAGATCCTCTGGTCTATTTGCAACGCACAAAGCGAAAGGTAACTTTTTATTGAATGGATTCGGCATGCAGGAGATCAAAAGTATTCCGTCACCTTCGTATCTTTTCTCCCCAAATTCTATTGCATTGTCAAAAAACCTCACTGGAATCCCAATTTTTAGTTGTCTAAAAAACAAATTATCTCTTGTATTACCGTAAATAAAACTAACTTTATCTTGCCAGTTGATTTCCAGAGCCTCTTTATCACTTACAAGTACAGGTTCTATTTGCGCTGAAGAGAGAAAATTCGCAAAGTTTCCTAAATCTTTTTTAATCTTACTGACTAAATCTTCATCAATCGCAGTGGGATATACAAGATAGATACTATCGGTGTGAGGGAAGATAGCACTGAGAGGTCCTCCAAAAGTTGTTATTCTCTCTGGTAAGTCTTCAATGGAAATTTGACCGAGTCTGGTGGCGATAACTGGCACAAATTTACTAAAAGTTGGATATTGCCTTCTTTGGGTTTCATATACATCAAGCAAACTATCGATAAAGCTGATGTACCAAAACCCTTTTCCTTCCTGGAATCTCAAGGGCTTCTCCTTTTTGAAATCTTCGTAGAGATTGGCTCGAAGATGAATCTCACAAGCACGAACTATATGCTCGTAAAGGGCAATCCTCCAATTAGGATAAGCCTGATTGCGCATCATTCCCTTGATAGGTTCAAACAAATCAATGGATTCCTTAAAGCGGTTAAAGTTTTGGTCTACCAAGGGATTAACAAAAGAGTGGCTCCATTCGTGTAGTATTATACTTTCAAGGTAATTGAGACAGGCAAAGGTCACACGCTTACCTCTTAGTGAACAAGGACCAATTACCCCATAGATATCGTATCCTTTTTTATTCTCTATTGTAATTCCATAGCCACCTGCAAAGAGAGGAGGCAGGATAACACCATAACTGTTTCTCGATTCACCATAAAAATCTTCGAGGACTTGAACATAGTCTTTACCTTCGAGTAATGATTTCACCTCTGCCACCTGGGTGTCATATAGAGGCTTATGAGCCTGATAGAACCGTATAAAGTCTGTTTTACGAGCAAAATCCCTGAGCTCATCAGCGAATTCTATCAAGTTTTCCTCGCCTTTTGCTCTTCCAATCAAGTAGTCTGAATATTGACTTTTTTGAACAAGCTCTGGAGGATCACCGTGATAAAGCATGAAGGCAACTGGAGCATCATGGGTAAAACCAGCATTAACAAGACGTTCAACATAGGCTATAGCTGGATGGTCCTTAAACCCTTCAAAATAATGGTCAATATCATCCTTGTAGGTAGTCTTGCTCTTTATGTGGCCCCCTGGAGCCCATGAGGTGAAATGTTGAACTACCGCCAATAACTCCATTCGTGGGTCCACTGTTATAGAAAACCTATTTTCTGAAGCCCTTTCTACTCCTCCTACTGCCTCCTCAGTTTCCCTTACTTTCTGCGCAGTGGCACAGCCAATAAGCCCTGCCACCAGCAATCCCACCCAGGTTGCCTTCACAAGTTTTCTAACAATGTTTCCCATTTTTTACCTCCTTTAGGTTTTTAGATCGCCAAGCAAAATTTCGCCTGATGTTTTACGTGTTTGCGAAACACCCAGCCTGATCAATAACTTTGTCTTGCATCACGGAAAAAGAGATGCTTATTATTCATTACTTTTTATTCAAAAAAAACGTATTTTGGACTTTCCTCGATTTTTATTCTATCAGAAAAAAAGGGGATTTCTTCCCCGTCTCGATTCAAAACTCTGGTAACTCGAGAGGAAAAAATATAATCAGAGGGGGCTCCTTTGGTCCAGCAAAGGGCAAAATTTTCCTCTTCCCTGCTAAACATAAATATCTCTACCTGAGAATTTTGGACCTTTTCCCTGAATGTACTTCCTTCAAGGTGCCGTACCAAATTTTTAAGAGCATTAAAGCTGGGTCGCCTCCGCCATTCTTTCTGGCGACTGTCAATCAATCCGTAGCCAGGCGCAACAAGCTGCCACCAGTAAATCCTCTCAACAAATCCGCTTGTAAGACAAATCACAAAATACCGAACCAGGTAATCAGCCTGTTCCTCTTCTGATACATTTGGCTTGCCCGAAGCAGGCGAGTATTTACCTGTTCCTTCCAAGGGCCAGTTTACTTCAGTTATCCAAAAATCTCGCTCTCTTTTACTACAGCCGTCAATTACTGCCTTTAATAAGGCCACCTTTCTGGCTGTATCCCAGCCGAATTGTGAGTTTTCAGGTGCGCCCTGTCTATCCACGTAGAGAAGAGAACTGACTTTGTCAAAAGGAATATCTTTCAAAACAGGGGGATAGAGATGAAATTCAAAATCAATCACAGCTGGTCCCACCAATTTAACTCCATAATCTTGGGCTAAAGAGAGAGAAGGCCTGGCCAGTTTTAGATATTCTCTGTAATCCCAAACTCCCCACTTGGTCCGGTTCCAGGCATGACCTATCTCAATAAAAGAAGCCATCCGTCCAAAACGGGAAAAAACCTCCTCCATGAAGCTCTGCCAGCGGGATGGATTCAAGACATCTTCCCTTTGTTGGAGGAGAGCTATCGTCAAATTTATCCTGTGTTTGAGAAGAAGCTCGAAGAATTTCTCATAAAGGGAAAGCTTTTCCATTTCCCAGGAAGGAATCCTGACAAGAGTTTTGTTTACGCCTGTTTCTTTTAAGTTTATTACAACTTCCTCATCTCTTTCTCCAGCAGGAGAAACAGAAACAGCAAAAGGGCTGGCTATCTTTAAAGGCTTTTTATACATGCTTTTCCAGTATTTCTTGTAAAGTTTTAAAACTGGAAATGCCCAGCGAAAACCCAAGGCTGTAAGGCTCAGATAGCTTGCTCCATACTTAAAATGTTGCCTGAATCGTTCTTTTCTTGAGGCAATATTATGAGGCTGGTCAGCATAAATATTCCAGCGAAATTTATCCATCATATTACTGAATCTTCAGTTTCCGGGCTATCTGCTTTAGTCTAATTTTTTTCTTGAAAGCAACATACCCTGTATATATGATTTTATTCATTCTGTACCAAAGCCACAGGGGTTTACTAACACGGATATTTCCTAAATACTGCTTCAAAAAAAAGGGCTGGAAAGAAGGAGGAATACCCAATCGAATAAGATTTTTTATTCTTCTCAAACGGCCTATCTTTTTTGGAAATCTGACCCGATTAGTATCAATAAAATAAAACCTGAATTTTCCTTCTTCATCCTCCTTCACCAAAATATTCCCATCAGAAAGGTCACGGTGAAGCACACCTTTTCTATGGCAGTGGGACAGACAGCGAGCCAGAGTTATGAGCAGGGGACGAAGCTTCTCTTGGGATGAATTCAAGAAAAGAGTACGTATTTCCTCGACTTCATTTATTTTTTCTGCTAAATAAAAGCTCTGGTCTAAAAAACCTCCTTTTCTTTTCTCCAGACAAGCTATAGGAAAAGGCGTATCTATACCCTTTTCAACAAGAATCATGGCTCCCTTCCAGGCCTTAAGGGCTTTAGTGGGAAGAAAAAGGCTTTTTAATTTGTTTACTCCCTGGGTTTTAAATTCCTTTATAACGACTTCAGTCTCCTCATCCTTGTTTTTAAGCCTGACTATTCCTACTCTATTCCGTGCTTTGTGTAAAATCTGACACTGGGGCTGTCTCAAAAGCTGATGGCAATCTGAAATTTCTTCAAGAAAGGATGGATGGTTGTAGCTGGGGTGAATCCAACCCTTAAAAGATCCAAAGCAAAGAGGTAAGCCTAATTCTCTTTTCAATTTGTTTCTTTCCTTGAATAGCTGACAAAATGTTGCTCTAATATTTTTTTAAAAGATAACCCTATGGCTTTAGGTGAATATTTTTTCCATACTAATTGATAGCCTTCTTCAGCAATTTTTTCTCTTAAAACCTCATTTCTTTTTAGTTCCAGGATGGCCTTAGCCAGGGAGTCAGAAAGAGGCTCTGAACAGAGAAAAATGTTTTTCCGATGAGAAAAAAATTCTTCTACGGCTGGAGTAACAGCAGTAACCACAGGCTTTTTCATGGCCAGAGCCTGGAATACTTTATGAGGAACAACCCGTTTGGCTTTCTCTGTTTTTCCGAAAATTCCCAAACACACATCTGCTGCAGCAATTTTCTGAGGCAGCTTTTCTTGAGGCATCCAACCATCAAAAAAAACGTTGCTGCAGCCAAGCTCCATAGCAAGAGCTTTAACCCGAGGAAATGTCTGCCCTGAACCTATAAACCTGAATTGTATAGAGGGCTCCTGGCGTGATATTATTTTTGCTGCTCGAATCATGACCTCTACTCCGTGAAGAGGAAGAAATGAGCCGTAAAAAAGGACTGTAAAATGATTGTTTTTGCCTTGAGCCTTTGAAGGCTTGAAAAGGGCATCATCAAATCCAACCGGTAAAACAGCAACTTTCTCAGGAAGAAGACCAAATTTCTGGCAGTAATATTCTTTATGAACCCGGGTGTCGGCCAAGATAAGGTCTGACATCTTGAAGGCTGCCTGGTCGATCTTAAAATTCCACTTAGCTTGCCAAGAATTTTCTGGCTTTCTCTTCCAGTCAGTTATTTTTGTCTCATAGCGAGAGGCTAAAGGATCAAAGACTAACCTGGCAGAACAGAAAAGAGAAAGGATTTTGGCCAAAGGTACATCTTTCTGGCAGAACTCTGGAATAAAAAAGAAATCATGTCCTTGGCAAGAAAGGGGATAGCGGAATAGAAATAAAGGATACCTTATCCAGAATTTATATTTAGGAGGAAGCCAGCATTCTGAAATCCTCACCTTGTTCATTATCAATCCCTTCTTGATGATAATATGGCGGGGATAAAAAGGATTATAGGCACCAAAAAAGCACATTTTCATTTTTGCTTAAAAATATCACCCATTATCGCCTTCTGTCAATGAATAAAGGCTACGGGGTCAAGTCTTGCATTATTACATTTTGTACTATTTTTCCTATAATCAATCCTTTTATACAGTAAAATGTCATAATGCAAGACTTGACCCCGTAAATTTTCTTTTCTCCCAATAACTTTCCTACCTTTATCATCACACTTTTTGTCATAGAGCCTGAATAAAGTCTATGAAAAAATTTGACGAGAAAAATATATATATTATATGATAGCAAACAGGAGATAAAAAAATGGCTTTAGATTCTCAACTTCTCGAAATCCTGGCATGCCCTTTATGTAAGGAAGATGTGAAACTAACAACTGATGAAAAAGGATTAAAGTGTGTTAAATGCCACCGCGTTTATCCCATAAAAGATGACATCCCAGTAATGCTCATTGACGAGGCAACCATTGAGCCAGAAAGAGCTACTAAAGATTAAGTCTTCCTCGATAAAAAAAATACTTCTGATTAGACTGAGGCGCATCGGCGACATAATTATGACTACACCTGCTGTCTCAGTCATAAGAGAAGGCTTCCCTGAGGCTTTTATTGCCTATGTTGTGGAAAAACCCTTCAGTCTTCTGGTCGATGGAAACCCAAATTTAGATAAGATCATTGTCCTGCCCAGGAAAAAAGGTCTCAAAAAATCTGTTGAATGCATCAAACGGATTCGGCAAGAAAAATATGATCTGGTTATTGATTTCCACTGCGGACCCAGAGCTTCTCTTATCACCTTTTTCTCCAAGGCAAAATTAAAAATTGGCTACAAGATAAAATACAGAAGTTTATTCTATGACCTTGCCCTACCTCGCAGTAAAAAAAATGGCTATTTTCACAGTGTCGAAAACCATATTAACCTTGTTAAGACCTTAGGTATCAAAGTTGATTCTCCTCCTTCTTTGCACCTGCCTCAAGCCCGAAGGGAAGAACAGGAAAAGGTAAGAAGAATCATAAAAGAAAATAAACTTAATGGCGCCAAAATCATAATTCTTCACATCAGTGCTGGAAACAGGTTCCGGGACTGGGGAACAGAAAATCTGGCAAAGCTCACCAACCTTCTTGGTAAACAACAAGGGATAAAAATTGTCTTGATAGGAGACAAGGAAGATAGAAATGTTGAAGAAGAGATCCTGAAGAGAGCGAACTTCCCTCTCCTCTCTTTAGTCGGTCAGCTCAACCTGAGGGAATTGAGAGAATTCATCTCTCTCTCAACCCTTTTTGTCGGCCCTGATAGTGGTCCCATGCACCTGGCTGCCTCAACTTCTACTCCAATTGTTGCTTATTTCGGACCAACTCTTTCAGCAAATTTTATGCCCTGGCAGGCTAAGGTTTTTATAATCGAAAAAGATTTTGACTGCCGACCCTGCAAGCAAAAACGCTGTCTTTACAAAGACTTCAGGTGTCTCCAAAGCATTAAACCCGAAGAGGTCTATCAAGCCTGTCTTAGATTTATTTAAAAATTAAGAAAAATATTTTAAGCTAAACAAAATGAAATATTTTAAGTTAAATAACGAAAAAAACCTCTGGATGTTTCTTCTCTCACAGACTATTGCTCTTTATCTTCTCTTTTCTCTGATATCAATTAGCTTAAGTCAGATATTCCTTTTTTGTTCCTTCGTTTTCTGGCTCGTTCCTCTTGTCCAAAAAAAACAGAAGCTCCTCTTTCCTTCTTTTTTCTGGCCATTGATAGCCTACAGCGCTTTATCACTCCTCTCATCATTTTTTTCCAAAAGTCAAGTGACCAGCCTGAAAGATAACCGGGAACTTTTACTCTTCCTGATTGTCCCTATAGTCTACACAGGTCTCCAACAACAGAAAACGTTTAAAACAGTTAACCTGGCTCTCTTGGCTTCCGGCACTTTGAGCTGTCTCTACTCTCTCCTTTACTTTATCTTCAAAGCTTCCCCTGGGGAAAGAATAACAGGCTTCATGGGGCATTACATGACTCAGGCTGGTCTCCTGGTGCTTTTTAGTTGCCTAGCCTTGAGTATGTTTCTCTTTTCTAAGGATAAAATCAGGTTTCTTTGGGGATTAGGATTTCTCCTGGCACTGGTTTCGCTGACCTTGACTTTGACCCGAAGCTCCTGGATAGGACTGGCCATAGCTACATCTCTGATTTTACTCCTCTACAAACCCAAATTCTTAATCATCGTGCCTGTTGCCATCGGTCTTTTTTTCCTGGTAAGCCCCCAACATATAAAAAACAGAGCCCTAAGCATCTTCAGCCTCAAAGAAGCCTCTAATCAGCAAAGGCTTGAATATGTAAGGGCAGGGATAAAAGTGATTGAGGACTACCCTTTCTTCGGAACAGGTCCGAAAACAGTAGATGTGGAAATAAAAAAACAAAAATACGGACTCTCTGACGATGCTAAAAGCAATGCTGTTCATCTTCACAACAATATTATCCAGATCGGAGCTGAAAGAGGTATTATTACCCTTCTTGCCTGGATAATCTTCATAATCTGGACCTTCATTTCTCTGGTGAAACTCCTCAAAAACAGAAATTCCTTGCTTTTCTCAATCAGCGCAGCCGCCCTAGCTGCACTTTTAGCTCTATTTGCCACAGGCCTCTTTGAATATAACTTTGGAGATTCAGAAATCACAACTCTCTTCCTCTATATGATTACCATTCCTTTCTGTATAGCCCGAATCCAGAAAAAAGAAATTATGAATAAAGGGAAAAAAACAGGATGAAAAAGAAAAAAGTTTTATATATCCTTCTGGCTCTTCTCCTACTTTATATTCTCTGGCTAAGCTGTAATCTTATCAGGTTTAAAACATACAAATCCTTAACTCCAAATGCCAATCTTAAGGAAATCGTTGGCAGCTATCATATGCATAGCGTCTTTTCTGATGGCCGTAAACATCCTGACAAAATCGCTAAAATTGCCTCCCAGGCCTCTCTTGACTTTATAATTTTAACTGACCATGGCAGTCCAAACTATAGGTGCCTTCAAAGCCAGGGATGGAAGGAAGGCGTGCTTGTGCTTGCTGGTTCTGAGCTTTCAGTGAGTCGAGGTCATATGACAGCTTTAGCCTTCATCCCCCCCTTCATTCCCTTTTCTCAAAATGCTGAGGAAGCGGCTCAGCAAGTAGCTGCCCGGGGAGGATTTTCCATCATCGCTCACCCCTATTCAAAGGTCTCCTGGACATGGGGAGAATCCAGCTACTACCAAGGATTGGAAATTTTAAACAGTGATTCAATATTGAGAAAAAAATTCCTCTCCTCCCTGCCTTATCTCCCTGCTGTATTGGTTAAACCAGAGTATGCTTTGCTCAAAATGGTTGACTATCCCCAAAAGAACTTAAAAAAATGGGATGAATTAAATAATCATCAATCCATCTATGGTTATTTTGCCGTGGACGCCCATTTTCTTTATCGACCTCTTTTTTCTCTCCTCCGCCTCCATCTTCGCCTTGAAAATCCCCTTTCCTCAAATTTTCAAACAGCCAAGAATCAAGTTTACGAGACCTTAAGAAAAGGGAAATTCTATAATGCCATTGATGCTGCTGCAGAAGCAAAAGGATTTAGATTTTGGGCCAAAAAAGGGAAAAAAATCATTCAAATGGGAGAAATTATACTCCTTGATTCCCCGGTTATTCTTTACATCAAAGCCCCTTTCTCCTTTGCTAAAGAAATCCATCTTATCCACAATGGAAAAACAATTCTTCGCTCCCCAAAAAGGAGGATCTCTTTTGAAACTGAACAGCCGGGCACTTACAGGGTCGAAGTCCTTCTTAAAGAAAAGACGCCTTTGGCTAAAAATGTACCCTGGATTATCTCAAACCCTATTTTTCTGAAAGAGGTTAAAGAATGATAGATATCAATTATAAAAAAATGATGAAACTTGTCCAAGAATTTAAGAAAAAAAGAGTTCTGGTCTTAGGAGACCTCATGCTTGATAAATTTATCTGGGGCGATGTGACTCGAATCTCCCCTGAAGCTCCGGTGCCAGTGGTGGAAGTTAACAAGGCTACTTCAAGTCTGGGAGGAGCTGGCAATGTCAGCCATAACTTAGAGAGTTTAGGTGCCTCTTCAATTCTGGTTGGAGTTGTGGGCAAGGATAATGAGGGTCTCTGGATTAAAAAAAATGTATCCTTTAATGAAGGAATCTTTATCGACGAGGCAAGACCTACTACTGTAAAAATGCGAATCATCGCCCATCATCAACAGGTCGTAAGAGTGGACCAGGAAAAAAAAGTCTCGCTTTCTCCACAGCTGGAAGAGAAAATATTCAATTTTATTCAACAGGAAAAATATGAGGGTATTCTTATTTCTGACTACAACAAAGGAATACTATCCAAATCTTTAGTGAAAAATGTTCTTTCTTTTTCGCAGAAGAAAAAAATTAAAATTTTTGTTGACCCCAAAGTAAAAAATTTTTTCCTTTTTTCTCCTGTCACCCTTATTACGCCCAATCATTTCGAAGCCGAAGAGATTGTTCACAGCGCCTGTCGAACTGACTCGCAAGCAGATAAAGCTGGCCAGGAAATCCTGTCGCGTATCTTTTCTAAGTATATTATTCTCAAAAGAGGAGAACAGGGCATGAGTGTAATTGAAAAAGGAAAAAAATCCATTCATATTCCTACCATCGCCAAAGAAGTCTATGATGTAACAGGTGCTGGCGATACGGTTATAGCCACAGCTACCCTGGCTCTTCTCTCAGGGGCTTCGATCTTGGAAGCTGCGATTCTCTCTAATGCGGCTGCTGGTATTGTAGTTGGAAAATTAGGCACAGCTACCATTTCGACTGCTGAACTCCTTGCTTCCTTGAAAGAAAACAGCGAAAAAAACTGATAAAATTTCTGCCTGAGATATTAAATACTATAAAGTAAGCATCTTTTTTTCCGTGATAAGAGATAAAGTAGTCACAACGAGGGGTATACGGTTTTAAGGCACGCTCGCTTTGTCCCAGCGAGCCAAAGCGGCTCGATTCAGGCTTCGCTCTTCCTCCCTCCAGTCGGAAACCGCGCCCGCTCAGCCTTCATACGACCTTGTTCACCGTATACCCCTCGCTTGTCCTTCACTAATCACGGGAAAAAAGATGCTTCCTACTATAAAATACGTATTCAACTTAGAAGCAAAAGGTTATATAATATTAAGTAAGAATGTGTGGAGTAGTCGGTATTATCGGAAATGATGATGTTGTCAGAGAACTCTATCAAGGTCTACTGGCCATTCAGCACAGAGGTCAAGACTCAGCTGGAATCATCACCTATGATGGAAAGTTTCATATAAAGAAGGGAAATGGACTTGTCAGGGATATATTCACTGCAGAAAACATTCAGCGGCTTAAAGGAATCATTGGCCTAGGCCACACTCGCTATCCCACTATTGGAGGAGGAAGGGGAGAAGATGCCCAGCCTTTTCTGGTGAATTCTCCTTTTGGGATAATGATGGCTCACAATGGCAATGTTATTAACTACAAAGCTCTAAAAAAGCTTATCTTCGATAAATACCACCGACTTGTAAACTCTGATAACGATGTGGAAATTATCCTGAATGTCTTTGCTCAAGAACTGGCTGAGCAAAAAACAAAAAAATTGCATCCCGATCACATATTCAAGGCCGTGGCTGGAACTTATAAAAAAGTTAAAGGCAGCTATTCAGTAGTGGCCTATATAGCTGAGCAGGGAATGGTTGCCTTCCGTGATCCTTATGGAATCAAACCCCTTGTTTTTGGAAAAAGGCACGACGGAATTCTTCCTTCTTTTGCCATCGCTTCTGAAAGCGTCTGCCTTAACATCATGAATTACAACCATGTAAAAAACATAGAAGCGGGTCAAGCCCTATTCATCGACCACCGCCGTAAGGTTCATATCCGAAAAATTGCCAACTGCCCTCATACTCCCTGTCTTTTTGAATGGGTTTATTTCGCCCGTCCAGATTCTTTTATCGACAATGTCAATGTTTACAAGTGCCGGATCAACTTAGGTCGATTCTTGGCTGATGAGATAAAAAAGCATAACCTCAAAATAGACGTTGTTATCCCAGTACCTGATTCAGCCAGTGATGCGGCTATAGAAATTGCCCGCAAACTCAACCTTAAATACAGAGAAGCCCTGGTTAAAAATCGCTATATTGGTCGAACTTTTATCATGCCCGCTGACGATAAACGTCGGACTTCTGTACGGCAGAAATTAAACCCGATTGCTTCCGAATTCAAGAATAAAAATGTTCTTCTTATTGACGACAGCATTGTCAGAGGGCACACTTCACGTAAAATTATAGACCTCGCTCGGGAATGCGGTGCAAAAAAGGTTTATTTTGCTTCTTATTCCCCTCCTCTCAGGTTTCCATGCGTCTATGGAATTGATATGCAGACAAAAACTGAGTTTGTAGCTCGAAAGGCAAACCCCGACCAGATAGCCAAAGAAATCGGGGCAGATAAAGTCATTTACCAAAATTTAGACTCTCTGAAAAAAGCAGTTAACCTTGGAAACAAAAAGCTTACTTCATTCTGTGCTGCCTGCTTTGACGGAATTTATCCCACAGGAGATGTAACGCCTGAAATCCTCAAAACTATTGAAAAAGAAAGAAAACTTCTTCAGGAAAGTCAACTTGAGCTTAACCTTTAAAGATCAGCGATAAAAGTTGATTTTTATTCTATTTTTACATTCTTATTGATGTATCTTTTACCTTTCTAGCTTGCTAGTACAACGTTCCCTAAATAATGTTACAAAAAATTGTCATTGCGAGCGATAGCGAAGCAATCTCTAAATAGTTGCAATTAAATGAGATTGCCGCGTCGCTTCGCTCCTCGCAATGACAAAATATAATGTATTGTTATTTTGAAAACGAACTACTAGTTATTCTCGCTATTATCTTTTTGACGCCAGTATTCCAGTAAATCCAGCAATGACTTCTCGATTGAAATCTCAGGCTCCCAGGATGTATCCTTTTTTATTTTCTGGTTATTACCTACAAGAACTGATATGTCTGCTTTTCTTAATTTTTTGGTATCAACCTTAACTTCTATCGAATGAGAGGAAAAAGAAAGAAGAAGATTTAATATCTTCTGGAGAGAAAAAACTTCTCCTGAACAGATATTGTAGATCTCACCTCTTCTCCCTTTTTGCATAAGGAGAAAATAAGCCCTGACCACATCTCTTACATCAGTATAATCTCTTTTCACCTTAAGGTTTCCTACTTTTATAATAGGTTTTGCGAGACCTTTTTCAATCTGAGCGATCTGGCGAGCCCAGTCAGAACAGACAAAATCCGAACTTTGACCTAGCCCGGTATGAGGAAAAGGCCGGGCAATAATAACATCCAAATTCTCTATTTGGGTGTAGAACTTGCTCAACAGTTCGCCGCTTACTTTGGAGAAAGCATAAGGACTTACAACATGAAAAGAATCCTCTTCCTTGAGAATTTTCTCTTCTGACGATACATCTCCATAAATATCAGAAGAGCTTATAAAAAGGATTCGGCTCTGAGAAGAAAAATTTCTAACAGCTTCAAAAAAATAAAAAGTTCCCAAAAGGTTTGTCTCTAAGGTTTCCCTTCTTTTCTCCCAGGAATGTCTGACATTTGAGATGGCAGCAAGATGAAAAATCCAGTGAGGCTTGATTTTCTCTATAGCTCTGAAGACTTCTTTCTCTTTTCTTATGTCGAGAAATAAAATATTTTTCTCTGCAGGCGTTGGTTTTTGGGGAAAAGACGTGCCATAAATCGTGTGTTCTGAGGCACTTAATAAATTAATCAGATGGCTGCCTACAAAGCCTGTAGCCCCACTGATAAAGATTCTCAAACCCGTTCTCTCCAATAATCAAGCAAATCGTTAAGTGACTGCTTGAAAGGAATTTCCGGTTCCCAGCCTGTAAGTTGGACAAATTTGGAACAATCAGATAAAAGCACAGGAACATCTGATGGCCTCAGTCTTTCAGGATCTACCTCGATCTTGATATTGGTATTAGACAAAGAAAGCAGGATATCTAAAACTTCTTTCATAGAGATAGTTTTCCCTGTCCCGATATTGTATACTTCTCCTTCTTTTCCTTTCTCAAGGCTGAGCCAGTAAGCCCGAACAATATCACGAACATCTGTAAAATCTCTTTTAGCCTCTAAGTTGCCAACATAGATAATTGATTCCCTCTTTTTCTTTTCAATCTCTACAATCTGCTTGGCAAATGAGGAACAGATAAATACCTCTCCTCGGCGGGGTCCTGTATGATTAAAACCTCTTGTTCTTACAGTCCTTAAACCATAGCTCTTATAATACTGGTAGGCTAAAAGATCTTGAGCAACCTTACTCACTGCATAGGGACTTAAGGGTCTTAAAGGATTTGTCTCTTTCATTGGGGTCTCATCGGGAAGAGTCAATCCATACTCCTCGCTGGAACCTGCTACCTGAATTTTAGGCGAGAGTTTAAGGGAAAGAACCGCCTCAAAAAGATTAATCTGACCAACGGCATTTATGGTAAAAGTCTCTGAAGGACATCTCCATGAGGAAGGAACAAAACTTTGGGCAGCAAGATGGAAGATAAGATCAGGTTTTGCTTCATCCAAGCATTTCTTCAAAGAAACCAAATCTTTTAAATCAGCTTCATGAAGTTCTATTTTATCTTTTATATGGAGAATGTTCTCCATTCGACTTCTCCAGCGAACTGTGCCATGGACTTTATTTTCAGGGTGATTTTGAAGAATGTAGTCAGCTAAATGGCTTCCTGCAAATCCGGTTATTCCTGTGATTAAAACTCGCATTAATCCTCCTCAGAAAACGAAATATAAACAAAACCCCCATCAACTGCGATGGCGGTAGTATTCATCATAGAAGCTTTTAAACTCAAAGCTTTTCTCTTTTATCCTTTTCCACCAATCTCTGTTTTCCTGATACCAACAGACAGTCGAAGCCAGAGCTTCCTCAAATTTCCAATCTGGCTTCCAGCCTAAAGCATGAATTTTCCGGCAATCAATAGCATATCGCTTATCATGGCCTAAACGGTCAGGTACTAACTTTATCATACTTCTGGGTTTTCCCAAAAGCTGGACAATTTTCTCAGCAACAATAATGTTTTTAAGCTCGTTATCTGCTCCTACATTGTATATTTCCCCTTTCTTCCCTCTACGTATCACAAAATCTATGGCCCGACAGTGATCATCGACATACAGCCAGTCCCGAACATTTTTCCCTTCTCCATAGAGGGGAAGATTTTTTCCTTCTACAGCGTTGGTCACAAAGAGGGGAATGAATTTTTCTGGATACTGGTAAGGACCAAAATTGTTGCTCGGCCTGAGAATAATAATGGGTAAACCGTAGGTTATATAATAAGCATAAGCTAACCTATCAGCTCCAGCCTTGCTGGCAGCATAGGGTGAAGAAGGACAAAGAGAGTCTTCTTCCTTAAAACAGCCTTTATCTCGACTACCGTAAACTTCATCTGTTGATATGTGAAGGAAAAATTCAACATCTGAATTTTTCAAGGCATCAAGGAGAACAAAGCTTCCATAAACATCAGTTAAAACAAATTCTCCGGCATCCAGAATAGAGCGGTCCACATGAGTCTCTGCGGCAAAATGAACAACGCCCTTGACTCTTTTAAAAATTTTCTGAACAAGTTCTCTGTCCCGAATATCCCCGTGAACAAATTCGTAACGAGGATCCTTTTCAATATCTTTCAGGTTATCAAGGTTGCCAGCATAGGTGAGTTTGTCTAAGTTGATGATCTTGCACTGTGAATAATTTTTCAACAAATAATGGATGAAATTGCTGCCAATAAAACCTGCTCCCCCTGTAACCAATAAAGTTTTATCCTTAAGACTCCTCTCATCAACCATCTTTCCTGCTCCAATCATAAGGGATATCGTTCTTATGGGGATCTAATCGCTGTTCATCAGGGTGAGCATAGTTGTAGACTTCTGTAGGAATATTAACAACAATTGCCTCCCCTTGGCTCACACACATCCAGCCATGATAGACTCCGGCTGGAATCTGGACGAGCAGGGGATTATGGACACCAAGATAGAATTCATTGATCTCCTTGAAGGTGGTGGAATTTTTCCGGAAATCATACAAAACCAATTTAATCATTCCCTGGACACAGGCAACGTTGTCTGTCTGCTTTTCGTGTTTATGCCAGGCTTTTACTACGTTGGGATAAGTAGTCGTCATATAGACCTGACCGAAATTTAAAAAGAGACTGTCATCTCGGCGGAGAATTTCCATCAGCCTCCCTCTTTCATCAGGAATAACTTTTAATTTTTTTGTTTTAACTCCATCAATCATTTTTCCTTCCTTTATATCCCAGTCATTGTGAGCCCGCAGGGCAGGGAAATCTCATATAATATTATTACTTTATTCCAAGTTCACTTTTATCTCCCACCATAAACCGATAGGCTGACGGTTTCGGAGGAGACTTGAATATTTTCACATCCCGCCCGATTAAACTTTCATCTATTCTGCTTCCGATATTCCGTATTTCACTCCCTTCCAGTATTATGCTGTTTTCAACTTCAGTCTTGACGATTTTGCACCTGTTCTGGATGGATGTAAATGGCCCTATGTAAGAATCGATAATCTTTGTCTTTGAGCCGATGATAGCCGGACCGCGGATAGTACTATTCTTAATCAGAACATCTTTCTCGATGATGACTTCCCCTTTTATCTGTGAATTGGAATCAACATTCCCCTCAATTCTACTCACGATTGACTCTAATATTAAGCGGTTTGCTTCTAGAATATCTTCGATTTTCCCTGTATCCTTCCACCAGCCTGTAACAAGATGAGGATGGACTTTATAACCTTTTTCAATTAGATATTGAATGGCATCAGTGATCTCCAGTTCATTCCTCCAGGAAGGCTTGATAGCTTTCACTGCTTCAAAGATAAAAGAATCGAACATATAAACACCTACCAGGGCCAGGTTGCTCATGGGACGCTTTGGTTTTTCGACCAATTTCACCACCTTTCCATCTTTGAGCTCTGCTACCCCAAACATCTGAGGATTAGAAACCTCTGTTAGAAGTATCAATGAGTTAGGCTTGCCTGCTTGAAATTCTTCTACCAGGGATTTAATTCCACTTTTAAGGATATTATCCCCCAGATACATAACAAAATGGTCCTTACCGATAAAGCTTTCTGATATCTTAACTGCGTGAGCTAAACCCAAAGGAGCTTCCTGTTCTATGTACTTAACCTGAATTTCCCAACGGCTGCCATCTCCAACAGCTTCTTTGATTTCCTCTTTAGTATCTCCCACAATAATACCTATTTCCTTGATTCCTGCTTCTTTTAAGGCCTCTATTCCATAAAACAAAACTGGTTTGTTGGCTACAGGAACGAGTTGTTTTGCCTGGGTAAAAGTCAAAGGCCGAAGCCTTGTCCCTTTTCCACCGCTTAATATCAATCCTTTCATTTCAAAACCCCATTCCTCCCAAAAAGTCTGTCGTTTTTCCTATATTGCCCAAGCCAAAGGAAATTCTGAACTGTAATTCAGGTTTTTCGCGAAAATAAAACACCCTCAAGTCACTTTTAAAGTCAAGGCATTGATAATGATACACAAAAATAAATGCAGAATAAAGCATTTTTCGTTCTTGAATATTATAACTAATCTCTGCCTGTGCTTCTAAAGAAAGCTGGGGAATTTTAACTCCTGCAAAACAATTAATCTGATGACGATTATAAATCGCAGACTCTTTATAAGGATTGATGCTTTTAAACCAGCTAACTCTCAGGAATAAAGAATCTCTTATAGAGCCTAAGTTCGCTCCCAATCTGAGGCTTGAGATTGTCTTGTAATAAGGATTAAAAGACCCAGCAAAATCAAGGCTGTAATTTGATGCGGGATAATACCTTACAGTGCCTCTGACATCAGAAAATTCAGGGATTTCACCATCAACACTGTAAATGCTTAAAGGACCTTCTTCTGGCAAAAGATAAAAAGTCTGGGAAAGACTTAAAGTGAGCACTTCTCTTACCATCTCATTTTCCTTTTTCAGAAAACGATTGGTGAAGCTGTATTCGAGCTGATGGAGTCGATAGTAGCGACGATAATTGATAATTCTCTCAGAATCGTCAATTGGGCTCTGATAACTATAAGTCAGGGAAGGCTCAATAATATGTTTTAACTTAGCTGAACCATCAGCATCTCGGAAAATCCTGAAAAAAGTAGGTCCAATAAGTTCAAAATTGAGATTATAATTATAGGTTAAGATAGGTTCAGCCACAATCTTTTTACTATTGGGCGCTTTGCTTTGAAAATAATAAGCAAAATTATTTGAAAGCGAAAAATTAAGGGTGAGCCAGGGTATTACTGTGAAAGGAAGAGAAAGGGCCGGGATAAAAGTTAAGCTCTCCGAGCTGGTCTGCTTGTCATCCTGGTATTCTGTCTGCCAACCATACTCCCAACGATCAAAAGAAGAGGCAAAGGAAAAATACAAGGGTGAAAAGAGCTTAATTTTAGAAGAACTGAATCCAACCTGGGGAAGATTGTACCTGATAATGGAGTCATCTCTCTCAGCAAAATAAGTCTCGAACCTTGAGACTCGCATGTTTAGATTAAAATAAGACCAGGCTCTTGACAAATAGGCTTGTGTTCTGCGATTCGAAATCACAGCCCGCTTAAAATTATTGTCAAATTCTCTTAAGAAATCATAAGAACTTTGAAGGTCAACATCTGCTACCAGCTTAAAACTCCAAGGTAAATACTGATTGTGATTGAAGCGAATAAGATGAGCAGGCGGAGAAGCTTCTTGTCCTGGCTCCTTTTTAAAGTCGAAATAATAAAGATTCAACTGGCCGGCAGTGTCTTTGGAAAATAAATACCTAAACTCCAGCCCTCCGCCGCGTCCCCTGGTAGAATAATAATCCAAATTAAAGGTAGCATCCATATTCCTTCTTATAGCCCAAAAGAAACTCTGACCAAAAATAAATCCTTTTCGACCGGAATAACCAAGTTGAGGCGTCAGAAATCCAGTTGACCTTTCTTTATCGAGAGGATATTTTATGTAAGGAAAATAGAAAATAGGAATTTTTTTTATTGAAAAAACAGAACTCCACATTTCCATGTAGTCATCCTTTTTAAAGTTTGCTCTTGAGCAGGAAAATTTCCAGCGAGGTACAGGTTGGGTGCAGGAAGTTAGCTTGGCCTTGTGAAGAATATATTTGTTTTCATCCTCTCTTTCCACTGATTCTGCCTCATAAAAAACTGTTGGTTGAATCATGCCATAGACTTTCTCTAATTCACCTTGGGTACTATCTAAATTAAAAAAAGCCTTCTCCGCACTAACCACCTCATCAGGCATCTGAATAACCACATTACCTTCAGCATAAACATCCTTGGTCTCTCGGTCGAGTCTGATTTTATCGGCAAATATTTTTAATTTCTTATAATGAACTTCAACATTGCCTGATGCGATAATTAAATTTTCGATCTTCTCTTTGTAATGGGCTACTATTTTTATTTCCTCTGAGGAAATATCACCATCGCTTGCTGATAAAGCCTTTCCAGTAAAGAGAATAATAAACAGGATAAAAAAAACAGCTTTATTCCTAAACATCAAGGAAATATTTAACACAACCCTCTAAGAGAATCAACATAGAAACAACGATTTTGGTTTATATGCTTATCTTATCTCTTGACAGCTTAAATTTATCCAATAATAATTTGACCTGGATTATTCACGAGTCGAGATTGCCGCAGATGCAAGGCGCGGCTCGTGAAGCTGTGGTCGTCCACCGCGAACGGGCCGCAACGCAGCAGCTGTGGCAAGATCGGCTCGCCCAAAGGGTAAAAAATGTCGATTAATAATAGAAAAGAGGACATAAAAGAAAGTATGGATCTTTATTTCGATAACAATCATTATAATTAGCTAATACCATTGAAAATATGATAAGGTATCGATAGTTTTTATGAATAATTCAGGCTAAACGATGTTAAACAAGCCTTCCCAGAAAACTAATTTTCAAAAAATTGCCATGCTGAGTTCTCTGGGACTCATGCTTCCCTCATCCATTGCTGTTGGCTTGTTTTTTGGCTACTTCCTTGATAAACTCTTCAACACTCAACCCTGGCTTTTGCTCCTCTTTACTCTTCTTGGTATTGCCTCGGGTTTCTACAGCCTCATAAGGGGGTTGAATAAGCTTAAAGATGTCTAAACAACCTCCTTTTACTCAAGAAGAAACAAAAATTCTCCAGCGCATCCCCAAAGAGATTTTTCTTCTTTCTTTCATCGGAGCTCTTATTTTTTCTTTCTTCAATATCATAACAAGCTTATTCATCCTGGCAGGAGGAATTCTTTCTGCAGTGAGTTTCTTCTGGATTAAAGACTCTCTATCCAAATACTTTTATTATAATAACAAGAAAAAAGTGATTGGATCTTTTGTGGGCAGCTATATCCTTCGTCTTCTATTGATTATAGCTGTCTTTTCTATTATAATCATTTTCTTTTCACAAAGGATTTTTGCTTTTATAGCTGGTTTCTCAACTATTATTTTAGTCTTTTTGGCTGAAGCAATTGTTGCTTTGTCCAAAATAAAAAAATGGAAGAATTAGAACACAGCCTATTCCTGGTAGACTTTTTTAATAAAATTTTTAGCAAACCTCTTTCTTCTACCTTAGTTCTGGTAGGAATCGAAGTTAAAAACCCGGAAAAACTTGTACCTGATTATGTCGTTATGAGCTTAATCGTGACGATTCTCCTCATCCTTTTTTTTGGAATTTCATCTCGAAGACTCAAGCTCGTTCCATCTAAATCCCAGAGTTTTCTCGAACTTATTGTCCAAACCTTTGAAAGCCTTCTCGTAGATATCATAGGCGAAACAGGAAAAAAATATCTTCCTTTGATCGGAACCGTCGGTCTTTTTATTTTCTTTTGCAACCTTCTTGGCCTTGCGCCTGGTTGCATGTCTCCCACAAGCAAGCTAAATGTGACTGTGGGTTGTGCTCTGGTCGTCTTTGTCTATTACCACTGGCAGGGAATTAAATCTCAAGGATTTTTTAAATATTTAAAGCATTTCAGTGGGCCTATTCCTCTTCTGGCTCCCCTCCTCATCCCTATCGAAATCATCAGCCACTTCTCACGACCAGTCTCTCTATCTATCCGGTTATTCGGAAACATATTCGCTGAAGAATTACTGATCATAGTCATTGCTTCCATTGTTCCTTTTATTCTTCCTCTACCTTTTATGGCTATAGCTATCTTTACAGGAATAATCCAAGCTTTTGTTTTTGTCTTGCTTGCCTGTATTTATATAGCTGGAGCTGTGGCCCATGAAGAAGAACAATAATTTTAAAGAAGGAGAAAAGAAATGACAAAATACCTTAAATCTTTTGTCCTCTTCATCATTTTCCTAGCTTTGGCGAGTGTGCCACTATTGGCTCAGGAAACTTCCTCTACAGTGGACAGAACCGCCCTTTTTAAACTATCTTTAATCGTTGGAGGGGCTATAATCACACTGGCTTCTGCTGCGGGTGCCTTCTGTCAGGCCAAAGCCATCAGCAGCGCTTGTGAGGGAATTTCCAGAAATCCAGGATCCGCTCCTCATATTCGTTTCCTTCTCATTTTTGGTCTCGTTCTCATTGAAACCTTAGTTATTTACGCCCTGCTCATTACCATTATCATCCTTATGGTCCAATGGGGAAACTATCCTTTAGCCTAAAAAGCTTATGATCTAAAGAGAATAATGAAATCCCCTGTCTTCGAAATCTTAAAAACCACTTTCAAAAGATTTAACGATGACAGGTGCGGAAATTTTGCCATCACCATCTCCTATTTTACTCTTCTCTGTGCCATCCCCTTAGTTGCTCTCTTTGCCTTTATCACCACTAAAATACTGGGAAGTTCAGAGCTTGCCTTTAAGAGCCTCAACATCTTCTCTGATGAATTCTTTGTCCAGTTAGATCCATTGTTTTTTAAAAGAGTCCAGTACCTATCCAGAAACATCTCCAACTTAGGCTGGTTTGGATTAGCAGGCTCCTTTGTTGCTGGAAGCTTCTTATTTTCCAACTTAATCTACTCCATTAATTTTATCTTCAAAGCCAATTACCAAAAATCCTTCTTCTACAACCGGATCATTGAATATCTCATTATGTTTTCCATTGGAATAATCATGCTGGTCTCTATTTCAATAACAGTCATCTGGACAGCTATCCATCGCACCATTAAAGAAAGCGCCATTGTGGCCAATCATATTAATCCTAATATTGTCTCTCTCATTAATAATTTTTTTCTCCAATACTTTATCCCCTTTGCCCTCACCTTCTTAGTTTTTTTCTCTCTATATAAATTTATTCCCGAGGTTAAAGTGTCCACTAAAGCTGCAGCTATAGCAGCAGCCATAAGCGGTTTCCTCTGGGAACTCTTCAAAAGACTCTTCGCTTTTTATGTAGCTCATTTTTCTGCCATAGGGATTGTCCTCTCCAAATTTTTACAAGGCACTTTAACTTCCATTATATTTTTCCTTCTCTGGATCTCTTTTTCTCTCGTCATCCTTCTTTGGGGAGCAGAACTGGCTGCTGTTTTAAACGAGCGGAGATATGAACAAGCTAGCTAAGGACCGGCCTCAGCCTTTGACTGTAAAAGAAATAGCCCGCCTGCTGAACTGCCCTTTTGAGGGAGAAGGCAACACAGAAATTGTTGGTTTCAGCAGCCTTGAGAAAGCTAAAAAAGGAGAACTTGTATTTCTTTCCCACCGCAAATATCACCATCACTTGGAGAAGACCAAGGCCTCGGCAGCTATAATTCCTCAAGATGACAAATATGATAGAATCCCTGTTCTTAAATCTGAAAATCCTCATCTGACATTTATCAAGGCCGTCGAATTATTTTATGAACCTTACCTCCCTTCACCAGAAATCCATCCGACAGCCCAGATTTCTCCTTCTGCAAAAATAGAAAAAGACGTTGCCATAGGTGCCTTCAGCTACATCGGAGAAGAGGTGGAAATTGGTGCAAAAACTATCATTTTTCCCTTAGTTGCTATTTACCCTAAAGTTAAGATTGGACAGAATACGGTTATTCATTCTTGCGTTTCCATTCGAGAAGGAGTTCGAATTGGAAATGATGTTATCATTCATAACGGCGCTGTCATTGGTTCTGACGGCTTTGGCTATCTTCGGAACAAAGACGATTCCCAGGTCAAAATCCCTCAGACAGGCACAGTTTTAATCGAAGATAAGGTGGAAATAGGCGCCAATACAGCCATTGACCGTGCTGCATTAGATGTAACTATTATCAGAAAAGGCACCAAAATAGATAACTTGGTTCAGGTTGCCCACAGTGTTGAAATTGGAGAAAACAGCATACTGACGGGACAAGTGGGAATTTCTGGAAGCTCAAAGGTGGGAAAAGGAGTTATTATGGGAGGCCAGGCAGGAATAGCTGATCATGTAAAAATCGGAGACAAGGTCATGATAGCTGCCCAGACAGGCATTATGAAAGACATCCCGGCCAATTCTATAGTTGCTGGAACTCCTCATATGGATATCAAAGACTTCATGAGAATAAGGGCTTCTTTGACCCGTATTCCTGAGCTTATCAAAACTGTAAAAAAACTAAAGGTAAGAATTGAAGAGTTAGAGAAGAAAATAAAGCGCGAGTAACGATTATTTTATATTAGATGAGAACAACACAAAATATGGAAAAAGCCGTTACATAAACAAATTCTAAAATTCTTCTTTGAGAACTAAAAAAAAATATCACAGAGATTTATTTGTTTAGGAAACGCTCGGGCGAATAGAATTTCAACTGGCCTGCCTGAAAAGCGATTTTTATCCAGCCCCGGCTGGCAATAAAAATCTGTTGAACAATAAAAATAATTATTATGGTTATTAAAGAATAAGAAGGAATAATTAATTTTAAAACCCAGTAGATGCCGAACAAGATTATTCCTGTAATCAAAAGCAAATAGTATAAAGCTAAAGTCTTGCCCAATCTTTGAAAAACAAACTTTATTGTTCTAAACAACGAGCGAAAAACATGGCGCGAATCCTCAATAACTATTTTAATGCGAGCATAATCCAAAATCATTTTTATTAAATACAAAAGAAAAAAGCCTATCCCAAGTCTCACCCAGAAGAGATAAAAAGCCACCTGTTCATTAGCACCTTTAGCGGTTAAGAGGCGGCCGAGAGGATTTAGTAACATATTGAAAATAATAAAAATACCCCATAAAATAAGAGAATAAATCGAAAGGCGGAAAAACCGGCCGAAAAATTTTCCCGCTCCTTGGAAAAAGACAGGGGTAAAGCTTTGCTTTCTATTTTCACCTGTATTTAACTTCCGAGGATTAGTCAGACTAAAAAGAATCCCGCCATAGAGAAAAATTGAAACCAAAAAGTAAATTAAAATCAAAACAAAAGCAACAGAAAAAATCGTTTTAAATCCTCCGTCATGGATTAAAAATTCAAATAAAACATTAAAATCAAATTCTTTTAATAGCCTCTCAGCTACTCCACTTTTCCCTATTGCCCCAGAAAATGCCTGGAAAGAAAGATAAAAAATTACTGAACTAAAAATAAAATTTATTAACCATAAAACAAATATCATCTTTGGCTGTAAAGTTGCCTCTTTAATTCCCTGGTAATAGCTTCTTATTACTTTCATTTCTTCCTCCTTAAATCAAAATGAAACAAAAGAGAGAATATTCTGAAAATTGAACATTAAACTCAAAGCATACTTTAAAGGAGACGTTTTCTTTGGTCTAAGGAGCATAGAATTATTTTTAAAGTTGACATCAATAAGCACCTTATTTTCAGGGTCTACTTGAGCCATTTTAAGCTTATAGGGTCTAAAATAGACAAATCTTTTCCACCTCTCTTTACCATCCCATTTTTCACGGATCTCTTTACCATTCTCAAAGACTATTAAAATTTCTTGAGGGAATATGAGTTCCCCTTTTCTTACTACCACCACCTCATTCTTATATAATTTTTCCTTCTTTTTGCTTTCCTTGTCTTTTTCCTCTTCAACAGCTTTTTTCTCTCCGTTAAATATTCCCTCTGGTTTTTTCACCTCTGTAGACCTGAGATTTCCGAGAGCATAATCCAGTTTGTCCGGACTGTATAAAAACTGATTGAAAAACCAGCCTAAATCCTGCCCACTCACTTCCTCTGCTACAACAATAAAATCTTTTGTAAAGGGATGTTTGAATTTCCACTTTTCAAAATAGGTTTTCATTACTTTTGACATAACCTCTTCGCCGAGATATTTCTCTAAGGTCAAAAGCATCAGGGCAGCTTTAGAATAAGTATTAACGCCGTAACTCCCTCCGCTGTAAAACTCCCAGGAATTCTTAACAATAGGGTCCATTTTCCCAATACCAATCACCTGAAATCTTTGTAAAACAAAATCGCTAATTTTTAAGCCACCCCAATTGATCATTGATCTATCTTCCCCGTAGTACTTGGCCATTGCCTTTATTTCAGAATAGGTATTAAATCCCTCATCAAGCCAGGCTTCCTCAAACTCATTCGAGCCAACCATCCCATACCAGTAGTTATGGCCAAACTCATGAATTGTGATCATTTCTGGCAGATAAAATCCTTTTGGCAGCCAGGAAATAGTCATGGAAGTAAATAGAGTGGGGTATTCCATTCCCCCAGCACCATAAGCTCCAGGCGCGGGGTCGACTAAAGTGATAGTGGGATAGGGATAAGCGCCGTAGCTTTGACTGTAAAATTCAATCCCATTCTTTAAGGCACTTAGATACCTATCTTTCTGGTTTAAGTGGCTGCGATGAATAAGAAGTATTATTTCAGTATTAACTCTAGGATTTTCTAAAGAATATCTCTCTTTAAATTCCACGAAATTAGGGCAGGCGGTCCAGGCAAAATCATGAATATCCTCTTGATAATGGGTATAAGTTTTGGTCCCATCTTCGTTTTTTATTTCTTCAATTCTTTCTCCAGTTGCCCCTACCACATATTCTTCAGGAACTGTAATCTTTACTTCATAGACACCATAGTCAGCAAAAAACTCTGAATTGAGATGATACTGATGACAATTCCACTCTCCATTCCACAAAACACCAATTTTGGGAAACCATTGCCCGACCATATAAAAATCTTTATGGAAGCCAGAACGAGCAAAAACCTTGGGTAATTTTGAATAAAATTCAATATAAAGGGTAATCTTTTCTTGAGGCGGAACTGATTCTGGCAAACTTACTCTCATTACAGTCTGGTCATCTTTATTGCCATCATCAGGCTGGATGTATTCTATCGTTGAAGTTAAATCAGGCCCATCGACTATCTGAATTTTTTTTATCTCAATATAGCCCCAATTTTCCTCATCTAATTTAAATCCTCGATGAGTTCCTCTGCTTTCTTTCATAAAAGTCGAGCGATTGTTTTTAAAGGCATTTAAATAAAGATGGAATTGAAGCTCTGAGATAAACCCATCTGAATTATTGAGCCAGGTTAATTTTTCTTCGCCGACAATAGCTTTCTCTTCAGGAATAAGCTTAGCTTTGATTTGATAGTCAACAATATGTTTGCTTAAGCTTGCTAAACTTATCTGGATAAAAGTAAAAAGACAAACAAGAATCAACAAAAATATTTTTTTCATTTTTTCACTCCTAATAATTAAACGAAAAGTTTCTAAAAAAGTTCATGACATAAGGAAGCATCTCCAAAACCTTGATTGGAGAAGATTTTGGGAAATAGCCTAGCTCCCTTCAGATTTTTAACGCCATTCTCTATTCCCTCTTCTCGGTGTCTGCGTAATTTGCTCCGCTCAGACATACTCGACGTCCGACTCTGTCGGGTTCCCTCGAAGAGCGAATTCCGAAGGCTAAATCTTCAATGGCCGCTGCAACTATTTCCCAAAACCTTTTTTCCTGAACATAGCAACCAGTTATCACGGAAATGGAGACGCTTACATGATATAAAAATTATTTGAAGAGTTAAAGAAGAAAATAAAGTATGAGTGACGCTTATTTAATACTAAAGGCTGCTCAAGTACTCATTCACGCTCAGAGCAGCCATAACTCCACTCCCCACAGCTGTAGCCATCTGATCTGGACAAGTATTGGTAACATCCCCAACAGCATAAATACCTGCTTGTGAAGTAGCCATTGAGGAAGAAACTTTTATCTTAGCCCCTTCGTCCAAATCCACAATCCCGTTAACAAAACTACTGTTGGGATTCATGCCTATGAATATAAAAAGCCCGTCCAGTTTCATCTTGAATATTTTATTGTCTTTGATATTCTTGACAACAATTGATTCAAGTCTCTCTTTTCCTAAAATCTCCTGGATAATGGAATCCCATAGAACTTTTATCTTCTTGTTGGTAAAAATTCTTTCCTGAAGTATTTTCTCTGCTCGAAATCGATTGCGGCGAAAGATTATCGCAACTTTCCTGCAATATCTTGTCAGGAATAAAGCTTCTGTAAGAGCATTGTCTCCGCCACCAACAACTCCAACATCTTTGTCCTTGAAGAATGCCCCATCACAAGTAGCACAATAGGAAATTCCTTTCCCTGTTAACTCTCTTTCCTTTGGCAAACCCAGCTTTCGAAAAACAGAGCCAGTGGCAATAATCACGGCTCTGGTTAGGTATTCACCCCTATTGCCCAGGAGTTGCCAAAGCTTGTCTTTTTTTCGTATCTCTTTGACTTCGTCTATTACTATTTTCGCTCCAAACTTCTCAGCATGTTTCCTGAAATTATCCATAAGCTGGAAAGGAGTTACTCCTTCTGGAAAACCAGGGTAATTCTCGACGAAATCAGTCAGAAGAATTTGTCCGCCTGGGATGCCCTTTTCCAATATCAAAGTATTAAGCCTTGCCCGCCCTGTGTAGATAGCGGCTGCTAATCCTGCTGGACCGGCCCCTATGATTATAACATCGGATAAGTCATTCATCGGTAAATGAAAATTACCCTCTCAATTTTTTTTTAAGAAAGTCGCCAGTAAAACACTTCTCTAATTCTGACCTTCTCTTTTTATTTTTAAAGCATGCTGGTAAAGTCTTAGATACTTCCTGGCAGCAGTTTCCAAGGAAAAACTTTGGCTAAGGCCTTCTCCCATGATTTTTTTCCAAAGGATAGGATGCTTATAGCAGCCTAAAGCGACCTTTAAAGTTTCGAGAAAAGCCTGAGATGAATAATCTTTAAAGACAAAGCCATTTCCTTTTTTAGTCTTGAAATCAAAAGATCTTACAGTCTCCCCTAATCCTCCTGTTCCCCTGACAACTGGCACAGTTCCATACCGGAAACTATATAACTGCTGCAAGCCACACGGTTCATAGAGGGAAGGAATAAGAAAAATGTCCACACCTGCTGCTATTTTATGGGCCAAAACAGGATTCATCTCCAGTTTCACCCCTATCTTCCGGGGATATTGCTTCATAACTTCTATAAATTTTTTTTCATACTTCTCGTCACCTTTGCCTAAAACAATAAGACCAACATCCATTTTCATCAATTCATCTATAGCTTCTAATAATAAATCAAAGCCTTTATGATAGGTGAGATAAGATATAATTCCCAAAAGAGGAGTTTTAGCAGAGAGAGAAAGATTAAACTCTTTGATTAAATCTAACTTGCACTTTTCCTTTGGCTTCAGATTGGCTGGAGTGTAATTGGCAATGATATAAGGATCTGTTTCTGGATTCCATATCTCGTTATCAACACCGTTACGAATGCTAAAAAAGACATTTTTTCGTTTTTCAAGCAACCCTTCCAGTCCAAAGCCGTGTTTTTTTGTCTGAATTTCTCTTTTGTAGGTTGAACTGACGGTATTGAAGACATCTGAAAAAATCACTCCAGCCTTAAGAAAATTGAACTTGCCGCTAAAGGACAACTGCTGAGGATTAAAATAATTCCAGTTCAATCCTGTTAATGATAGAGTTTCAGGGGGGAATTCACCCTGATAGGCGACATTATGCAAGGTTAAGACTGTTGCCACTTCCTTAAATAAAGCTCTATGAGAATAATGGGTTCTCAGGAAGACCGGAATGAGAGCAGTAGGCCAATTATTACAGTGAATAAGGTCCAGATGCATTTTGCTCTTGAGTAAAAATTCCAATACAGCCCGGTTGAAAAAAATAAACCTCTCGTCGTTATCTAAATAATCCCCTTTTTCTGTGCCGTAAATGTTCTCTCTCCAGAAATATTTAGGGTTATCTACAAAATAAATATCATACTTTCCCAGTTCGCTCTTGTAGAAACTTGCCTTAACCTTTTTTTCTCCAAGGGGAATCATAAGCTCTTTTTCAACCCTCTCCATAGCCAAAGAATCGATCTCAGGCCGCCTGTATTTGGGCATGATGAGGGATATATCTACCCCAACGGAAGAAAGATACTTTGGTAAAGACGAGGCTACATCAGCTAATTCGCCTGATTTAGCATAAGGAGATACTTCAGCTGAAACGAAAATCACTCTGATGTTCTGATTCATGGCAGGAAATTATGATAGTATCAGGTTTTGAAAATGTCAATCCTGCCCCAGCCTAACTTCTCCTTCAAAAGATCAAAATAATTTCTTTTAGGAGAAGAAATTAATTGAAGTTCAAAAGGGGCTTTTTTTACATCCACTACATCATTCTTCATTAACAGATTCCCCCTTTGGCCATCAAGAGTAAGATAGACTTCTTCTCCAGCAGTAAGAAGTTTAACGCTTATCTTTGAGTCTGAAATAATAACCATAGGCCGGAAAGAAAGGGCATGAGGACAGATAGGGGAAATGATGATTGCTGGAATATAGGGCTTGATGATAGGCCCTCCTGCTGCGAGAGAATAGCCTGTGGAACCAGTAGGAGTAGAGATAATCAAGCCATCGGCCCTTAGAGTGGCAATTTCCTTTTCATCAATCCAGATAGTAAATTGAATCATTCGGGCCAAAGCTCCTTTGTTGATGACAACATCATTCAAACAATAATAAATATTTCCTTTGGCTTTGGCCTCCAGCAATCTCCTGGGACTAATAATCTTTTCATTCCCCTCTAAAAAAGAACTCAAGGTTAAGAACATCTCATTTAAGGGCACTTCAGTTAAGAAACCAAGGCTGCCCAAATTCACTCCTAAAACTGGTATGTTCTCTTGAGCTGCCAAATGAGCTATGCTCAGGAGAGTTCCGTCTCCTCCCAGAACAACCACCAAGTCTACTTTTCCTGGAAGATTTTCTCTCGAAATCCCCTCTCCTCTCCCTAGCTTTTTGGAAGCTATCTCTTCTAAAACAAATTCAATTTCTTTTTTCTCTAAATAAAGAATGACTTCTTTTAAAATCTTTTCAATATCAGGAGCGTGGGGCTTTATAACAAGACCTACTCGTTTAATCTTTTTCATTCCAGACCGCCTCCTTAATTAGCCTCTGTGTATCCCCAGCACTCAGGGATTTTCCTCCTAAAGACCAGAAGACAAAAAACTCTCTATTGCCCTTCAATCCGCGAATCGAACTTTTGGTCAAACCCTGTAGTTTGAACCCTATTTTATGAGCTTCCTTAATAATTCTATCCAAAACCTCCTCATGCAGAATCGGATTCCTGACAATTCCTTTCTTCCCTACCTGATGTTTCTCAACTTCAAACTGTGGCTTAAGGAGGGAAATGAGTTGGCCTCGGCCTAAAAATTCCTTAATGGCCGGCAAAACTTTAATTATTGAAATAAAAGATAAATCTGTGGTGATAATATCCAGGACATCCTCAAAATCTTCCCTTTTCAAATATCGAGCATTCTTCTCTAAAAGTATAACGCGATTATCCTCTCTTAAATGACAATCTATTTGCCTGATGTCTACATCAACTGCATAAACCTTCTTTACTCCCTGTTTAAGGAGACAGTCTGTAAAGCCTCCAGTAGAAGTTCCTAAATCAGCTGCTATCTTTCCTTTAACTGAAATATCAAAGTCATCCAGGGCTTCTACAAGTTTCAGCCCCCCGCGGCTGACATAAGGTATTTTCTCTTTGAGAAAAATTGTCTGATTTTTGCTTATTCTCTGACCCGGTTTTTCAATCCTCTGGCCTTCAGAAAAGACTAATCCGGCCATAATAAGCGCTTGAGCTTTTTGGCAGCTTTCAGCCAACCCTCTGCTTACAATAATTTTATCCGCTCTCTCTTTACTCATTTGCTTTAGGGTGACTTTCCAGGGACTAAAAATTTTTTGTGTAATCTTTATCATTTTTAGAGCTTGTATAAATCTCGCATCTTACAAAAAAGACCTTCTTCATCCAGAAAATATGCTTTTTTTATTTGATCAGCTTTTCCCAGAGGATATATTTCCAAGGGAAGACCAATACTCTTGAATTTAACTGAAAAGCGTCTCTCCCTGTCTAACAGCTCTCGGACTGCCGTCCCAAATCCCCCTGTGATTACTCCCTCTTCCACGGTGAAAATAATTCTCCCAGGTTGAGCAAAACTGAGGATCATTCTTTCGTCCAGAGGTTTAACAAATCTGGCATTTACAACAGCAAAACTCATCCCTTCCTTCTCCAGCCTTCGGGCTGCTGCTAAAGCTGGATAGACCATACTCCCCAGGGCTATGATTAAATTTTTTCCTTGCTTTAATAACTCACCTCGGCCAAGGGTAATATCTTTAATAGTCTTATCTAAAGGAACCCCAACACCTTTTCCTTTGGGAAAACGGATTGCTACAGGACAGGAAAAAGAAAGAGCAGATTTTATCATATACTGCAATTCATTCTCATCCTTTGGAGCCATGATGACCATATGAGGCATATGTCTGAGATAAATAATATCATTGATCCCCTGATGGGTGGGACCATCATCAGAAACTATGCCGGCTCGGTCAAGGGCAAAAATAACAGGGATGTTCATCAAGCATATGTCATGATAAATCTGATCATAAGCTCTCTGCAGGAAAGTGGAGTATATAGCCACAATGGGCTTAAGACCGCTTATTGCCAACCCTGCAGCAAAATCCACGGCATGCTGCTCAGCAATCCCCACATCAAAAAATCTATCAGGAAATTGGGCGGCAAAACTCATCAAACCTGTCCCTTCAGGCATAGCAGCAGTAATAGCAACCACTTTTTCATCTTCTTTGGCTATATTAACTACAGTTCTTCCAAAAACAGAAGAATAGGTGGGGATCGTGTCCTGGACCAAAGGTTCTCCTGTCTTTATGTCGAAAGGCCCAGTGCCGTGAAACTTTTCTGGATTACTCTGGGCAGGTGGGTAGCCTCTCCCTTTCTGGGTCACACAGTGAATAAGAATAGGTCCATCATAAGATTTGGCCTTCTCAAAAACTTCAATTAAAGAACCCAGGCTGTGGCCCTGGACAGGACCTATATACTTCACCCCCAACTCTTCAAAAACCAAGCCAGGGAAGAATGTTTTTTTTATTACTTCTTCAACAGCCCGCCCTACTTTAATCATGGGCCTGCCTACAGCAGGAATGACCTTAAGGATAGATTTTGCTAAATCCTTCATCCTCAGGTAATGCTGCCCTGAAACTAAATAAGAAAGATGCTTGGACATAGCCCCCACATTGGGAGAGATGGACATTTCATTGTAATTGAGAACTATAATTAACTTTTCCTTAAGATGACCAATTTGATTCAGAGCTTCCCAAGCTACTCCTCCGGTCAAACTCCCATCTCCTACAACTGCGACAACTTCATAGTCCTCCTTCTGCTTCTTTCGAGAAACAGCCATCCCTAAGGCAGCGGAAAGGGCTGTAGAAGCATGACCTGTATTGTAAACATCGTATTCACTTTCTTCACGAGAGGGAAAACCACTTAAACCTTGAAACTGGCGAAGAGCCCTGAATCTATCTTTTCTTCCCGTCAATATCTTATGGGGATAGCATTGATGGCCTACATCCCAGATTATCTTATCCTGGGGGGCCTCAAAGACATAATGAAGGGCAAGAGTTATTTCTACAATGCCCAAATTAGGAGCCAGATGGCCTCCATTCTTAGAAACAACGTCCAGAATTAGAGCTCTAATCTCATTGGCCAATTGAGAAAGGTTTCTTTTGGAAAGTTTCTTTATTTCTTGAGGGCTTTCTATCCCATCAAGAATTCTATTCTTCTTTTTTACCATTTTCTACATCTAAAAGCATTAAGGCTAAGTATCGAAGTTCTTCTGTTTCTAAAGAGGCCTCATCGAGGGCCCTTATCCCAGCCTCGACAAATTCTCTCAATCTACGCTTTGCCTTGGTAAGGCCAAAAAAAGAAATATAATTAGGCCTAACCAGGTGAGTCTCTTCCTTCTTCATGGACGAATCAAGAATGTCGTCCCTTATCTGAAAAGCAAAGCCAATATTTTCCCCGTATTCTCCCATGGCTTCAAGCTGAGAAGCTAAAGATTTCCCTAAAATGGCACCTGTTCTCACCGATGCGATGATCAAGGAGCCAGTTTTTTTCTGAATAAGCTCACAAATGCTCTCCTCAGTAGCTTTTTCTGGAGAAAGAGTCACATCAATAACTTGCCCTTTAATCATGCCTCCAGCCCCAGCAAATTGACTGATTTCCTTTATGACTTGCTGCTTTTGAGGATAGAAATCTTCACTTAAGGAAGCATAAGCCATTACCTCAAAAGCTAATGTAAGGAGACTGTCTCCTGCTAAGAGAGCAATGCCTTCGCCGAAGACTTTATGAGAGGAAGGTCTGCCCCGGCGAAAATCATCGTTATCCATAGAAGGCAAATCATCGTGGATAAGAGAATAATTATGAATTAACTCCAAGGCACAGGCAAAAGGAAGAAGCACCTTCTGGGAAACACCAAAGCACTCACCTGAAGAAAGAGTAAGCAGAGGTCTGAACCTTTTTCCTCCAGAAAAAACAGTATATCTCATAGCTTGATAAATAAGAGAATCTTCTTGAGACAGTAAACATTCCAATTCCCGCTCTATTGCTTTCTTCTTCTGAAATAGTCTTTTTTCAACTCTCATAGATACTTAAAAAGGAAGATCATCTTCATCTTTTTCCGAAGCCGACGATTCTTCCTCTTGAGGAAGCTCAAAAAGTTCCTTTCTTGTCTCTCCCTTTTCGTCTTTAAGGAGAATTTCTACTTTCTTTTCTGCCTTCTGGAGTTCTTCTCTTAAATACCGAGCCAGCTTAACTCCCTTTTCGAAAAGAGCTAAAGACTCATTTAAAGAAAGGTCTCCTCCTTCTAATTTTTCCACAATCTTTTCTAATTCTGCCAAGGCTTTTTCAAAACTAAGATCTCTCATCTCTCCTCCTTTGATAATCGAGACTTGATGAGCTTATTGCTATCAACATTTTTAACTAAACAAGTGAACTCCCCTTTAAAAAAAGAAACAATCATCTCGCTCTCAATGTGGACTTCTTTGATCTGTCTAACAAGACGCTGACCTTCATCTCTCCAACATAGAGTGTAGCCTTTTTTTAATATATTCAAGGGGCTGAGATTATGCAACTCAGCAGCAAGTTTTTCCCACTGTCCCTGGAAATTTTGAAGCATTCTTTTTACATTATTCTTAATTTTTTCCTCCATAAGAATCACAGAGGATTTATTTTCTCCTATTTTTTGCTGTTCTTTCTGGATGGTATTCCAGGCTTTTGTCTCCAATTCATCAATTTTTTGTTCGAGATTTAGAAGTTTAATCTTAAAATTTTGAAAAATTTTATGATGGGCCAAACTGAGTACTTCGCTTTTCAGTTCCTGCAAAAAATATTTCTCCTGGCTGATAATCTGTTTCTCGAAGGTCCCAATTCTTTCCAAAAAGGACTGTTCCTTTTCAATAACCATCTCAGCGGCAACAGAAGGAGTAGAGGCCCTAACATCTGCTACGAAATCGGCTATGGTAAAATCAATCTCATGGCCTACTGCTGAAATAAGCGGGACAGAACAATTAAAGATCGCCCTGGCCACTTTCTCCTCATTGAAAGCCCATAAATCTTCTATAGAGCCACCTCCTCGACCCATAATGATAACATCTATATCGGCAAGACTGCCCAAATAATCTATCCCTTCAACAATCTCATCAACAGCACCTTCACCCTGGACTTTCACAGGATAAATGAGTATATGGAGACGGGCAAACCTTCTCTCCAAGGTTCTGATAATATCGACAATTGCTGCTCCACTGGGAGAAGTTACAACTCCAACTTTTTTGGGAAGAAGTGGAAGCTTTTTTTTAAATTTTGTATCAAAAAGACCTTCCTTCTTTAACTTCTCTCTGAGCTGTTCAAAGGCCAACTGGAGAGCACCCTTGCCTTTTGGCTCCACCACCTCGACCACTAATTGGTATTCTCCTCTTGGCTCGTAAACATTAAGGTGTCCTCGACAAATAACCTGGAGTCCATCCTTCATCTCAAAGGGAACCTGCTTGACTTCCGAACGGAACATAACTGTCCGAAGCTGGCTTGCTTCATCTTTCAATGTAAAATAAAGGTGACCAGAGTGGTGACGAAAAAAATTGGATATTTCTCCTTCTATCCATATTAAAGGAAAGGTGCTTTCCAGCGCTTGCTTAACCAAACGTGTGATTTCAGAAACAGTATAAACCTTCTCTGGATAAATTCCGTTTTTAACCTTCAATTTTTTCCTCTGCAATTAATTCTCTCCAAATCTTCAAGGCTTTCCCAGTCTGAGCATCTATTTCCACCAAGACACTTGAAAGAACAAGACCCTCTTTTCCAGGTTCAAAACGCTGAGGACGAGAGGTCAGAAATCTTTTCAAGGCTTGATCTTTACGAATACCGATAACGGAGTTATACCCTCCTACCATACCCACATCAGTGATATAGGCCGTACCGTGGGAAAGAAGACGTTCATCGGCTGTAGGAACATGAGTATGCGTACCTATCACAGCCGAGACTTTTCCATCCAAATACCAACCTAAAGCCTGTTTTTCAGAAGTGGCTTCAGCATGAAAATCAACAATTATGGAAGATGTAATCTTGTTTAATTTTTTGAGTTCCTCATCAGCAGTTCTGAAAGGACAGTCAATAGGTTCCATGAAAACTCTTCCTTGAAGATTTAGAATCCCCACCTTTACTCCATTGTCATCTTTTAAAATATAACTTCCCCTCCCGGGATTTTGAGGAGGATAATTTGCAGGCCGGAGCAATCTCGGCTCTTTTTCTAAATAAGAAAGGGCCTCTTTTTTATCCCAGATATGATTTCCTGAAGTAAGAACATGGACTTGACTCAAGAGCTCCTGGCCTATTTCCTCTGTAATACCTATCCCCCCGGCCGCATTTTCTGCATTGGCTATAATAAGAGAAGGGGAGT
>Ga0209986_10000364_pt1 | contig 43268 bp, 32 predicted proteins | sample BlataG_FD_183168 | JGI IMG/M metagenome (GOLD analysis project Ga0209986, IMG submission 183168) | Deep subsurface microbial communities from Black Sea to uncover new lineages of life (NeLLi) - Black_00105 metaG (SPAdes) (version 2) | ecosystem: Environmental > Aquatic > Marine > Oceanic >... | reverse complement strand
AATATCATGAAGAGCGTCTTAGCATCAAGCAGCTTGTGAGGCTCTCCTATTGCAAACTTCTTCTTGAGGTCTATGGCAACGTCAAGAATTGTTTCGACCTCCTCTTTAGTATAATCGAGGAGTGTTATGAAATCTCTACCGCGAAATGTTTCGGTCTTTACCATTGTCGCTCACTAGCTCCACATCGCGTCTCAACTCACAGAAAAAGCTTGCCAAGTGGACAATTCGACTTGCACCTAATGCTTAAAGGGCGGGAAGAGTAACCGTGTGGAATCGCACTCCGGTAGCTGATGAGAGATGAAGAAAAAGATTCTGAATCTGGGCCTTTCTTTAGTAGGACCCATTGCACTGATTGTTATGCTAACAATGCCAATCGGTCCGCTCTCAGGCGGCCTTGGAATAATCGCCCCAACTGGCGGGATATTCGACGTTGGGTATCCAGAGCCCGCCTTGCAGACAGTCAAGCTTCCAGGTCTTGATGCCAACGTAGAAGTCTTTTTTGATGAGTGGGGTATCCCACACATCTACGCTGACGCGGTGACAGACGCCTACATGGCGCTTGGCTATCTTCACGCAAAGGAACGCCTGTTCCAGATGGTGATGCAGAACTACTTAGCTGCAGGTAGAATCAGCGAGATTGTAGGATCCTACGCAGCCAGCTCGGACAGATACTACCGAGCAATTGGTCTCGCAAGAGGTGCTGAAGAAACATACCAATGGTATCTCGAAAATAGGGATACGAATGATGATATTGCCTATGTCCTCGACATCATTGACGCTGAAGTGGCAGGAGTGAATACCTTCATAGACTCGATGACGAGTGCCACAACCCCGATTGAGTTCAAGATACTTGGATTCACGCCGCAGCCCTGGAGACCACTGGACATTTTCATCTGGACCAAGATGATGAGCTGGGGCCTTGTTGGAGGAGCTGACGACCTCTACAGAGAATATGCCAAAACAACCATAGACAATGATACGATGTACAATGACCTCTTTCCTGACTTGATGCCTTACAACGTGCCGATAATGCCGGAGCAGCATAATCTCAGTTTGACCGGGTATCCTAACTCCGCCGGAGGCTTTCCAGCCGATCCAACGCCCCCACCTGCTGCGAATCTGGCAAGTGAATCTGAGAGCCTGATACCGATTGGGAAACTGAAGACCTTGCTGGATACAATTGATGATGTCATATTGCCGTTTGAAGTAAGAGAAGGACTGGGCAGCAACAGTTGGGCCGTGAGTGGTGCTCTCTCAGAAACTGGCAATCCAATTCTTGTGAATGACCCCCACCTTCCTCTGCAAGCGCCGTCCCTGTGGTATGAGGCGCACATTGCGGTCCCAGGTGTAATCGATGTTACTGGAGTTTCATTCCCGGGCATTCCCGGATTCGTAATTGGCCACGGCGACCACATTGCGTGGGGTATGACGGCAGCTGGCTATGACGTTTTGGACTTCTTCATTGAGCAAGCGAACCCCGACAACGATTCCCAGTATTGGTACAATGGTGCATGGCGCGAATTCGAGGTTGTCGATGAAATGATTCACACAACAGATGAAGGGGATATCGCCTTTGAAGTGAAGTGGTCTGTACATGGGCCCTGCATTGATTCGGTAATGGATACATTCGATCTTGACAGCACACAGAGCCCCAATATCGCGATGAACTGGACTGGATTGGATATCACTCACGAGATACTGGCCCTCTCGCTTCTCAACAAAGCTAAGAACATAACGGATTACTACGACGCCCTGTACTGGTGGGACTCACCCCCACACAACTTCATCTATGCTGATGATGAAGGACACATCGCCATAACAGCAGCAGGCCGGTATCCATTAAGAACTGGTTACATAGGAGATCGCCCAGTTCAAGCACTGAATGATTCTGTGGGTATGCTCTCTAACATCCCTTATGCCTACATCCCGAGGTCAGTTGACCCGTCACAGGGGTACCTCCAGTCTGCAAACCAGAGGAGTTACGATCCCGAAACCTACGGGTACGATGTGATTGGGCCGTATGACATAGGATACAGAGGACGTCGAATCAACTACCTGCTGAACACTAGCTCTAGTGTTTCAATGGATGATATGAAGAGATGGCAAGCCGACTCTGTGGATGTTTCAGCTCAATGGATTGTGCCTTACGTTATCGATGCGTGGAACGCGGCCGGGAACGGTAATGCCACTGTTCAGCTTGCGGTTGATTGGCTGTCTGATTGGGACTTTTCAATGGAAACAGACATTCAGGCGCCCACGCTATGGAGGTTCCTTGTTGACGCCTTGAAGTATGAGATATTCGACGAGCTACGCATAACGCCTGACGCCAACTTACGGACGCCATCCACCCCCGTGCTGGAGAGAGTAATCAGAGAAAATGAGAATTACTATTTGGATGACCACTCCACCGGTGACGTGGAAACCCGTGATGAGATTCTCACACGGGCACTATTTCGCGCTCTGGACGAGATGGTTCTAAAGCTTGGGAGCAATATAACGGATTGGTATTACGGCAATTTCCACGTCATCCACTTTGATCATCTGGCCAGCCTCACTGTGATAGGTGGAGGCCCCCATCGCGGCTGGAACACGCTCAACCGGGCAGTAAGTTCTTGGGACAATGAAGCCGGCCAGTGGAGAGTGGTCGCGGGACCATCATGGCGGATGGTCATAGACATGGGTGACATCGAGCATGCGTACGGTGTATACACCGGCGGCCAGAGTGGCAACATGTTTAGCCAGCATTGGGATGACATCTTCGATCTTTGGTATGCTTACGATGAGGAAACGGAACAGTATGGATATCATCTGATGCGCTTCTATCCGACACTCACGTCAATCGCCAGTGCTGATCTCAGTGAACCCTTTGTAGAGAGGCGGATTACGTTTGTACCATAGGAGGAGATAGCATGAAAAAGCTCGATGATGTATTCCCACATTTCAATTTCCCGAAACTCGTTCTCGTTATAGCGGTGATTGCAATAGCACTGCAGTTGAGCGGAGCATGGGTGACAATGTTCATTGCTGGTGCACTGGGTGCATTGCTCACAAGAAGACATCGGACGGCATTCTTCGCGGGTTTCATCGGCGTAGCAATCGCGTGGTCTGCTATCTTCATCTACCTGTCATTGATTGCCCAGGCGCTTGTGATAGCGGAGTTCTTCATTGGCCTGCTGGGACTTTCGGGACTGGGTTGGCTCGTCATCGTGATCAGTGTCATTCTTGGTGCACTTCTTGGTGGCTTCGGCGGTTTGCTTGGAAGGTCAGTAGTTGAACTGATAGATGAGCTGATGCCTATCGAAACCGACAGTGAGGAGACTCCCATCCAAGATGAACAGCGAGATTCCGAGTCCGAACCAGATGCTTAGCTTACGCTAAAAGGGAATGGAATCGAACTGAGCATTCCGTTTGCGCATATGTAGTTTCATGTCCTAATTGCTGGAACACGTGTTCCAAGACAATGCTGCATCCAGCGCATCCATGCGTATCAATGCGGCGCACCATCCAATATTAGAAGCATTCAGCTTGAGACCGATAGCAGACCTTTTAACCGGGACGCTCGTTTGAAGAGTGCTTAAAAAATAACTATAATGAATTGGAGCCTAAGACAATGCGCAGAGAAATCGCTAAGGGAATATATTACATTGGAGTCGATGACCACCACACAGAGCTGTTCGAAGGCCTGTGGGAGTTGCCGTTCGGCGTATCGTACAACAGTTACCTCATTGTCGACGAGAAGATAACCCTTATAGAATGCGTAAAGGAACCATGGTTTGATGAATGGCTGGAAAACATCAAAGAGATAGTCGACCCGGCCAAGATCGACTACATTGTTATGAATCACATGGAGCCGGATCACACGAGTGCTCTTCCAGACATAGCCAAGATTGCCAAGAACGCAACCATGGTGTACACTGCCAAAGCGGCTCCGATGCAGAAATCGTTCTATGACGTTCCGCTTGGAGAGAAGATAGTGGAGGACCTTGAGGAACTGTCACTCGGAGAGAAGACCCTCAAGTTCGTGCATGCACAATTCCTGCATTGGCCTGAAACCATGTTGACATACCTGGTTGAAGACGAGATTGTGTTCTCTTGTGATGCGTTCGGTTCCTTCGGTGCATTAAACGGGAAAATCTTCGATGACGAGATTGACATGCGGATGGTTGAAACCGAAAGCCGACGCTACGTTTCAGCGATTATCACGAGCTATCTGAAGTTCGTGCAGAGAGGCATAGCAAAGGTGCAAGACCTCGGCATCGGGATTAAGGTGATTGCTCCAAGTCATGGCCCGGTCTATCGCAAAGACCCGATGTGGATTGTCAAGAAGTACCTTGAATGGAGCAGCCCTGAGCTGGAGAAGAACGCTGTTATCGTCTATGGTACAATGTACGGGATGACTCACCGACTCGCAGTCAATCTAAAGAAAGAACTCATGAACCTCGGCGTTGAAGTGAAGTTGCACAACCTGTCGTATAGCGAATTGAGCAAGGTCATCACAGATACTATGCGTGCGGGCATCCTCGTGATTGGAACACCCACATACGATGCTTATCCATTCCCTAAGGTCTGGAGCTTTGTCAATGAGATGCAAGGCAAGCGCTTCATGAAACGACCAATCGGACTCTTCGGTACTTTCGGTTGGGGAGGCGGTGGCGTCTTCAAACTGCGCAAGATGATTGAGGCCATGAAATGTGAGATTCTCGAGCCAGTTGTACGCGTGCGAGGTAGGGCTAGCGAACTAGAAATCGAGGAGTGCAAGAAGCTCGCTCAGGTAATTGCTGATAGACTCAAGTGACCGTCCATCAAGCTAGACTGGCATAAGCAATCCCTTATTAGAGACCAGCCTCGAGTCGCGATATCTTGACTCCAAGGCGGTGAGTAATATATCCTTTCGCCGTCCTATGAGAGAGTGGAGGTAGAACAATGAACTTGAAAGGCACAAAAACAGAAATCAACCTCCTCACTGCTTTCGCTGGCGAGTCTCAGGCAAGGAATCGCTACACATTCGATGCCAGCATTGCTAAGAAGGAGGGGTATGTTCAGATCAGCGAAGTCTTCACGGAAACTGCAGGTCATGAGAAGGAACATGCAGAGAGGCTCTTCAAGCTGCTGAAGGAAGGTGGAGCCACTCCCGAGCTTAAGATCGAAGCTGGATTCCCAACGGGTCCACTTGGTGGCACCCAGGAGAATCTAAGGGCCGCAGCAGCGGGAGAGAAGTACGAGTTTACGGAAATGTACCCTGGTTTTGCAGAAGTCGCGGAGAAGGAAGGTTTCTCGAAGATAGCAACCGTCTTCCGAATGATTGCAAAGGCAGAAACATGGCATCACGATCGTTTCATCGAACTCGCTGATAACATTGCCAAGAACCGCGTTTTCAAGCGAGAGAAGAAGATCAAGTGGCGCTGTCAAAACTGTGGCTACATTCACGAAGGTGAGTGCCCGCCCGAGAAGTGTCCCGCTTGTGATCATGATAAGAACTATTTCATGGTCCACCAGGCAATCTTCTAAATCCGAACAATTCAACTTACGACTTGGTCCGCTTGGGCCAAGTGCTCCTACTATTTTCCCCGTGATTCGCTGAGCAAAACCAGATTGGGGTGTGAGCGGAGAGCAGAGCCAGCAGGTGTCCATGGGAGGGGAAATTGGGGTTGTGAAGGGTTGTGTTGAGAAATTAGCCCGCCGACCTGATGATTCTCCACTCAACGACTGTGGGATTTTGAGCCACGATTTTAGGGTGTGTGTTATTCACTCTGCAAAGGCGCTTGTTGCCAAGAACTGTTTGTCCGAGATTGAATTTAAGTTCGTAATAAGCAGAGCTTGAGAAATGTCAGTAAGGCACGGTTTGATAGCTCCAAGTTGACTCGAACTTGTCACATCCGTCTTCGGGGGGATAATTGAGTTTCTGAGACTATCTGACTATGAATTGCCATGAACGTGACCATAAACGCTCCTGCACGACCGCGGCCAGAACCTTGGCGCGCATAAGCAAACCTTCAGAGCATGGGACACTCAAGCGGCATATCTCGCGAAGGTTTCCCTGCTCTGCATCTTCTTTTTTTCTCTCTTGGCGCTCTTGCTACCGATTCAATCCATGGAAAAATAGTTACATGGACGGGCAATAGACCACGGATAATGTTCGCGGTGGATGACGCCAGAAGTTCAATTGCATCCACCGTTGGACAAGGCTAATTACCTCGTCGGACCCAATCTTGGGAAGGAATTGATGCTATGTCACCAAAGCACGGTGGAAACGCTGTCAAGGTGTTCACGCCTGCGGGTGACTGCGTTTTGGGTCAACTCACTTGGAACGAAACAGGTCCACATATCATTCTGGAATCAGGTGAATCGGTTTCAGGAGATACTACTTACGAAGCCAATGATGAAATCGTTGTAGATGAAACTGGGTTCTCAAAATACGTTCCCCTCAAGAAAGCTGCAAGAATCATTATGAATCCTATTGAGGTGACGAAGAGGCCCTACTCAGCAGTGGTAGAGCGATTACCTGATGATCTATACCCTCCAGCCTCATATGGCTGGACATCAAGGATGACGAAGAAAGGCGAGGAGGCGCTGTATGTTGTTCAGAAGCTGCAAAACGACGAACGCTGTTGGCTAACTATTGTCAACACTGCTACAGCCGATGTCCACGAATCACACGCCATCTACAAGCACGAGGCCAGCATCATTGCTATGACCAACGACGCTGATGCTGACAATGAGATGTACCTAAGCATAAGCGCAGAAGAATCTGAATTCACAGTGAAAAGAGCGTTGGAAATACTGAATGGACCACCGCCAAGGTGGGAAGACATCGCATCACTTACTGACCAAGTTTGGATTCCAGGACTAATGATTGGCAATAATATGAGGGAAACGGTCAGTCAGCTTGTTCCTATGGAGTTCCCAAGCGATGTGCGTGAAGAAATAATGGCGTTCCTCGCGTGGACTACTCGAAAGGGGCTTCCAGAGGAGGATCCCGTGAGGTTCATCATCAACACGGAATCGCTCCGCCTATTCTCAAGACTGTACACTGGGCATTTGCAATGCCTTCTGGATGAGATTCCGCCATCTCCGTACGTTCGGTTAATGAAGCTCGCTGTGTCTGGCAGACTTCCTCCTCTTAGTCGGCCCCCAACTGAGTCAGAGGAGAAAACACCCTGGTCGATGGTCTACCACAAGATTTCCGAGCAGTTTCCAGACTGGACTGGAAGGGTTATCAAGTATGCAATGGACCTTGATGCAGCTGGTGACGTGGCTGTTGGACTTCCAGTGTCCAGTGCGGCCGCCAAGCAGTCGAGAAGAGCGTGGGGAAATCGTTTAGCCCTCGCAATACAAGGCCTGTTTCTTGGAATACATATTGAACCTCAGTCACTTGGACTTCAGCATCTCGTTTATGTTGGAGCCGCCCACAGGTGGCCCCACAAGCATCTAGTGCTTTCCGCTCGATTAGGTAATGATGTGGGCAGATCACCCAATCTGCAAGTGATGTACATGCCACCGTCGGCGGCAGAACGCGTCATTAGGGCCAGACCTTCAGTTGAGGAGATTGATTGGTCCAGCAGCTCGAGCAATCTTGCATTGTATGACGTAGGAAAAGGGAGATGGAAACTATCTCTGCCAAGAATCATGAGATCAATTGGGGGAACACGTACAATACGGCGACTCAGAAACGAGTTTGGAGGATGGCAAGGAAAGTCACCTTGCAGATTAAGCAAAGATGAAGCAAAAGCCCTTGATCTCGCTTCTCTAGGTGTAAGCCTTGGTGATCCTGAATCGGACAGGTACTGGCGATTTCATGGAATCACAAGAGAGCAGTTCAAAACTACGTTAGCCAAGTTGAGGAAGTCCAATGTTCTTAATCTGCAATACAGACCCATGCCAGTAGGTCTGGCGTCAGTTTTCATATTAGCTCAAGGTGAACCCAAACATGTTTGCTCCATGGTAAGAGCATTCTTGTCGCAGACTCCAACCACTACCGCAAGGGTTTCAAGAAACGGTGAATCCTGTTACCTCATGTCCCGTGTGCCCGATGATGCTTTGCACGAGTTGGTATCTGTTCTTCCTTCCAGAGCTCAGGAATACGGAATTAGAGCGCGATGCATGCCAATCACGGCGTATCAAGGCTATTTGCACGATTTCTATACTCGACTCCTGATGGAGGATGGCAGCTGGGATGATGACGTTTCAGCAATGCTCTCTCAAATCCGAGGCCGATCTTGAAGAACACGTATGCTAACGCTGACTACTGAGAAACAAGGAATCCGAACGTCCCATTCCCTTCATCAGCTACTCATCCATCATGTCACTCCCAGTCCGATGGCAGGTTATCCATCATAGCACTTAACCTCCTGCGGACAAGAAAGCCAATGACGCCAATAATCCCACCTCCACCAAAGAGAGGCGCTATGCCAAGGTCCATCTTCAGCTCAAAGGGAGCATCGACCACAGAGAAACTGAAGCCATCAGTGAAGTTCGTTATGACAGGAAGACCGCTAATGGTGAAGTCCAGTTCATGTACGCCCTCGATTCTAGGCACAAAGAGCAGACTCAATTCGGAACCGGATGAAATCGCTTCCGTGATCGCTATGATAGAGCCATCAGGATCGGACACCGTGATTTGCAGTATCCCCTGCCAGTTCTCCAGCACACCCTGCACTCCAACCCCCAATATGACAGAACAGTTGAAGCCAATGTAGGCATCTGTTACAGAGGCAATGACAACGGCCACGCTAGGCAGTACCCTGAGCTCCGCAGAGGCATTGATGGGTGCATAGACCTCAGACCCCAGATAGGACAGAAGTGCCACGTATTCACCCGCAAGGAGGCTTTCGATGTCTATCAGCGCCCTCCCGCTGAAGTCGGTTTCCAGAACAGTCGCCCAAATTGCTTCATTCCCAAGCGTAATGGTTAGGTGAACATCCGCATCCACCAGCTTGGCAAGCCCGGACTTGAGGCCTATAGTAAGCTGCGGTGTTGCGGGGAAGGTGACCTCATCAGACAAGTTCACCTCCAGCACCGTGGCATGGCGCGTTAGCACAATCACTGTGAACCATGAGGCACCCCTGAAATCATCACCCTCAAACCAGACTTCCAGAGTATAGTTACCAGTCATTAACGGATTCCACGAAACCTCAATCAGTCCATCAACACTGTCAATCCTCGTCTGTGAGGTCAGTGGGCTTCCGTAGACCTCTCTGCCGTCAGGAGCGAAGAGGCTGACCCAGACATCCACAGCATCAATACCCGCCCCCAGTGTATCAGCAAGCATTAGAATGATAGAGTGTGAATGGCCCACAAGACCACTGAAGTCGTCTACCTTTGTTGATAGAGTGGTATTTGCCGTCATGTTGAGCAAGTAGAGAAGGGCATCGCCCAGTCGTACCGAGGACTCCGGCACTGTGATGTCCAACGTGTAAGCTCCCACGGGGAGCGCCCATAGAGGAATGTGTACCATGAACTCCTGCCAGTCAGCTAATGCGGTTAGGTTGACTGCACCCTCAGGACCGTGCATAGTGATCGTTACATCAAGCTCAGCAAGGAATAACATGCTATCCAGTTCATCCAGCACAGCGATGACTAGCTCCGAGTCGCTGGATATGTCTACACTGGTCGGCCCTGTGATAGAGATTCTGCTCGTGCCAAGCACCCACACATTCGCTGCTGCGGTTGAGGAGTGATAGGTTTCTGTTCCATCGAACACGAACACAAGGGTATGGTTTCCCCCTTGGACCAAGGTGATGTTGAACGACTCAGGGTTGTGACCGAACTGGATGAAGCTGCCAGATTCCACCAGCCCGTAAGCTTGGTGGTAGACCTCATAGCGTATCGTCTGTCCCTCAAGAGGAGTCCCCCGAGAGTCCGTCAGAAGGACAGTGATGCATGCAGGCGTCACTCCTGCTACCACATCGCCAGTGTCAAGTAAGACCACTTCAACTACTGTCGCTACTCGCACGTCAATGTCATGGACAGCCTGAGCTGCCAGATACACTCCAAGACCATCGAACTGCGCGGTGAGCTGCCAATGACCTGCATCATCAAGCACAGCGTTCCAGAAGACAAGTCCGTTCTCATTTGTTGTGCGGCCCATGGGGCCAATTGTCGCTCCTCCCGGCCCCTCCAGTAGTAACATCACATCCATGCCAACGAGTGGTTGGCTTGCGAAGTTAGAGAGTAGCACAGAAACGTCAAAGGACTCGCCAACCTCCATTTCCGAGGGAGTGTCCAAGAAGTCTAGGATGGTCGGGGTGTGAACAGTGTGAAAGCTCTCGTGATGGAAGGAGTGCACTGACACGGAACCTGATGAGTCAATGTAGACTGTGTACAGTCCAGAGTATTCAGGTGTGAATTCCGCATAGGCTACACCATCCTCCAGAGTAACTGTGATGTGGTTCGACCACAGCCCCAACTTGACGGATTGGCCATAGGGATCGAAGAGCGTGACCTGCACCGAGAGCCCGTCTATTGCATTGCTAAGGTCATCCACTGCGTTGATTGTGATATTCACCGCACTCCCCACGGAGGCTGGTGGTGGAACGAGCTCTGTGATGGTGTGACACATTGTAATCACAGCCAGCTGTTCCTGTACATCCCCGCCCACGAGGAACTGGTCCTCTGACGGCCCAGCCTGAGCCATCAGGATACCGTGCAGGTCATCGGCAATGTACTGAACCTCCGTGACTCCTGAGATGTTGGTGAACGCAGACTCTGTCCATACTGGCACAAGATCGATACCGAGAACCTCAAAGATTATCTCAATCCCCCAAAGGTCGGTTGTGGACCCCAGTGTGTAGGTGAGTGTGGTCGTTTGAAAAACGTCAATCGGTGCCGGGTCTATCTCAAGTGTACCGCTTACATGTTCCAGAACGGACATTGTAGAAACCGTTGAATTGTCTAGATAGAACTGGTCCCCTGTGTGTGTAAGAGTAATGGTCGCAAGGCCCCTCTCCGCCGGTGTCCAGAGTACTATTGATAGCTCACTGCCAGAGATGAACTGGGTTTCAAAGACCATTACACTATTCATCGTGATGGACAGAGTGAGATTCCGGCCTGTCACGTACTGGCCAAGCGCATCATAGACCCCGCATAGGAACTGAACATCATCGCCCAGAAGACTAGTGGGATCGTGAGTGAGCGTGAGGAACGGTGTGACGTGAACCCTCTGTACCTTGGCGTCCATGACTGTGCAGTTGAGCCCGGTTCCAATGTAAGTTGCCTTGAGAATAAAGTCGCCCACTGAATTAAAGATGTGACCTAGAGTGCAAGTTCCGTCAGTCCCAGTTGGAAGGATTGCCGAGTTCACCAGTATTCCGTTGGCCCAACTCACGGATATCGTGACAAGGGCACCTGCCATGGGCTGTCCGTCCCAGCTAATCAGTGTAGCCTTGATCGGATATGTCGTGCCTTGATCTACTGGCTGCGCATGTGCGCTCACGGATACCTGTGTGAGACCGTAGACCACGTGAGCCGTGCTGTTGGTCTGAGCTAGGAACCAACCCTGCTCAGACATGCTCACTGCAATACCGAGGTTTCCTGGCTCTGTCAGTTGCACATTCAGATGAATAGTACCGTCACCAGTAGTCACATTCACCATGTCCAGTATCGTGGCATCGTTCAGCGTCATAATGGTACGTACAGTGATCCCTGATGCCCCTACCAGTGATGAGTCGACAACAGATACCGTCAGAAGGCTGTTAGCGGGCGCGAGAATCTCGTCAATCTCTATGGTGATAGCAGGCTGCTCCATCACTCCCGCGGCTATGTTCGCCTCAGACGCCTCGTACCATGCCTGTCTGTCGGACGTGGTGGTTATCGTATTCAACCCTCTCACTGACGGGATCCACGAGAAGTTGGCATAACCAGAGCCACCCGTAATGGCCGTCTGTTCAAAGATCACGACATCAGCAGGGTCCCTTATCACCAGTATCACGACCAGCTCGACTATGGGCGAACCCCAGCTCTCCTCGGCGTAGATCCGCACCCAACCGGGCACGCTCACCTCTGGGTCTGATGAGATCTCGATGCCAAGACTGACGGCGATTCGTACATCGAGAGGGGATGAATCGAATTGCGCCTGTCTTGAAATGGTGCCTTCATACTCGGCCTCCACTAGATAGGAGCCTGCTGTACCAGTCGACCACGTGACTGACACGTGACCTGTTGCGTTGGTGGTCAGAGTTTGTTCAAATACTACTGTCGAGGGTAACAGAACGACCCTTATTATGACTGGCTCTCCCTCAATGGAGATCGGTGTAGCGTCCTCCAGAAGGGCCCAGAAGGTCCATGACTCCTCTATCAGTCCTTCAGCAGGCACGCCTCCCACTGTGAGCACGCTATCGGACCATGATATGAGACCGTTTGTCGTCTGGGTGGCCTTCAGGAATCCTTGTCCTGCGAACGAGGCTTTGAGGGAATAGACTCCGTTCTCGTTCAATGTGAATGTAATCTGTACATGACCTGTACTGTTGGTTATAAACGTGGCATCCAGTAAGACTGTGGACGAGGGTGCTGTTATGGTAATGTGAACAGGCATCCCTGCAAGAGGCACTCCCGTTCCCGTCCTCAGGTGCACAGAAACGGATACCGTGATATGCTGATCGAATGTCCCTGTATCAACCCAATCAAGGACCGTGTCCTCAAACACGTTTACCGGCCCTGATGCCTCAGAAGACTGAAGAGTGCCGTTACGCTCGAATAGCACCTTGAACGTAAAGATGCCCCTCGTTGATGGCGTCCAATGGAACTGACCGGGGCTTATTGTCGAGATGGTGGTGTCTGTATGAACAATGGACTCGGTGTCATCCCTGACCTCCAGTGACACGAGCTGCCCTGAAATCAGGCTATCGTTCGCCACAAAGTTCAGGGACCAGTCGATATCTATTGCTTGCCCCACATCGCCAGAGAGTGCTGCTGGCGCCAGCATATAGGTTGGATCAGGGGATGCTATCTTTACCTCGTCATGCAGGAAGATCATCTCACAATACTCTCTGCTCAGGGTGACTGTGAGGTTATACGTCCCTGTGCCGAAGCCCGTTGTGGGCACGGAGAAGTGAAATGGACTCACGTCGTTGTACGTCCACTCTTGATACGTGGGTGGGTCGCCAAGTCTGATTACGATCTCGGTGAGCCCTGCGTCTGCACCGCTGGTGAGTGACCATGTTACCGTGCCATTGATACGCTCGGTCAGAAACACTGTGGGGGTTTCATGGTCAAGAGTTCCCAGAAGTGCACCGCTTGCTTGCGTTGCGATGCCGTCAAAGGCTCTGGATGTGCCCCAGTCCCATAACATGACTGACACGTTTACAGGACCAAGAACCGACTCGTCATTTGGGACTGGGAACTCCAGAGTGTCCATGTTAGCAACGTTATCAAAACGTACCCATTCATCAAAAGCATGCGCGTAGACTGTGTGGGCGGTGAGAGATGCAGTGATGACAACATCAAGGTTCAGAATCTGTCCTACTTTCGGTGCGGACTGGATTGCGACTGCTATCGAGCCTCCTGATGTGTCGTAGAGAAGGGCCCTCAATCCAAGAGCGGATATCATCTCCAAGACCCCTGCAGTGAGAGCAGGCTGCCATAGGTCTGTAGAGTTGAACCAACCATCAGGGAAAGATGAAGACCCGAGGGCATTGAGTACAGTGTCACGGTCAATGGAATTCATATTGATAGAGAATGAGGAATTGAGAAGAGAAAGAGTAGCTACGTCATGACTCAGTGCCCCCAGATCAGCGTACTGAATCCTCGCCTCTATTTTACTGGCAATCGCTGACGCCATTGTGACGTCTATCAGACCAAGTCGGAGTGCTGCCCTCGTACACAACAGGTCTATCGCAGACTGCTGGCCAGCAAAGGGCTTTATGGTCCATCCGTCTGTAGACCATTGGCCGGAGGAGTATTCCGATAGTAGCGCAGACTCTAGCTGAGTCCTGTATGTGATTGTGTCAATCTCATCAATGAGATACAGCGCCTCAACTGCAGCCACACTGTACTGGATGTGTGGGCTTCCGCTTAGAGGGGCGTTCCTGTAGTGGCCTGATGAATCCTGTGCCTGACTGATGTAGTTGGATGATCCGGATACCATGCCTGCTGAGAGCTGCACATTCAAAGACTCAGCAAGCCCCGCTCCAAAGAACTGCGACCAGACACTCTTGGTCCTGTACTGTGTGGACTTGTACTCTGCCCCCACATAGGTGGTCAGATTGTTCCAGAAGGGATACATTCTCCACTCACCGAAGGACTCCAAGTAGTCAACAGCTTGCTCGTGATTAATCGAGCTATGCGTAAGTCTTGCGATATCGGTGACCCAGTAGCTCCACATCAGGGTCGGGATGGGCTCCATTGTTTCGAATCCCATATCGGTTTCGACAAGTGCGAAGTAGTCCGATATACCGTTGGAAAGACTACCACTGCCCTCTCCCAGCTCCTCCAGACACAGTGCGACCCTCTCAGTTTCTCGTGACTTGGCAACAATATCAGAGGTCTTCACCCGCATTCCGAATCCGCCGGAATCCAGCTGGTTGGATGATAGCCATGCAAGCCCAGCAGTTCTGTTTGGGATACTAAGTGTTCCTAGAACTGAGAGCGTCGTGAGTGCGGAGGACGTTCCTGTGACGGTTTCAAAGCTCTGCCCCACAACATCATTGAACGAGCCGTCACCGTTGGATGTATCCTCATTGATCCACTCTGTCAGTTTGTTGGGGTCATGGTGTGACTCTTCAAGCATCTCAAGGGCCAACACATACTGTGCGGAGTAGGAGTTACTTGGGATGATGCTCGATGGGTTCTTTGACACCCCACCCCAGTACTCAGGGTTCGAGGGGGCATCCCCTCCCGTCACTACACAGTCCCTGAGCCAAGACTCAAGGGTGCCTGTGTTAATCGCTGACAGCTCACCAGCTTCGAACAATGCCCCAGTCACAAAGAATGCTGACGTCATGTCATCGTCAAAACCACCGGACACATCCTGCCCATTACTTAGATTGGCTACAAGCTTTGACACTGTGAATTGTGATGATAGACCCATGCCCTCCACCAACCAGAGCCCCCAAGCCGTTGTCTTGAGGCTGACCTTGCCTCCTGACGCAGAGTCCATGAAACAAGCGTCAGAGCCAGTTTCAATGTACAGGCTGGATAGGATGCTCTGCACTTTCGATTGATGGTCAGTCCTCCACTGTGTCCATGCAGTTACGTCGAGCACCGATCTCATGGAGTGTGCTGCATAGTACGCGAACTCCACCATCGGCTCGTGCTGGTAATGGAAACCTCCTGTAAACAACTCGCCATCAGGAGTCTGCGAATCAATCAGCATCTGCGATGTAGGTGACTCGCCTATCGCTGTGGCATAGGCAATCGTGTTCAGTAGTAGTCCCCGGCCATCATTAGTCAGAAGGGACGGATCCTCGGGTCCGAAGAGGAACGTATCAAGGGGCCATGCGTCATGTCTTAGCGGAGCAAGCTGACCAGACACTCCTGTGCCTGTCAGATCCTCCAGTCTTGAACGCTCGGTCTGCACCCTGTCAGTTGGAAGCAACATCTCAGTTTCAGATGTGAGACTGGCCCCCAGTGTGAGGCTCTCAGGCAAAGAAAGAAAGACCGCTCCCTCGTGACCCTCAGATGTCTGCAGAAGAGTGTTGATAGAAGCGGTCTGCGAGGGGGGACCTAGCCCTCTAAGTCTGTGCAATAACCAGGCCGCGCGCCCGACCAGAACAACGGGTCTATCGTACCTTAGAAGAAGTGTAACGAACTCCGACGGCACAGAACTCCCGTCCTCAGATCCAAGGCTGGCATCGAGCACGACGACCTGAGCACTCTCAATCACTTCGGGGTCGTTGAGTGTGTCGCTGACTGTGATCAACTGAGCATGAATCCCGTAGGATGCCAGCAGACTCTCAATCTCCCCACCCCTATCAGGAATGGTTGCACTGGGAAGACTCACCACGACGTAGGAGCCCAGCTGCACAGGTACACCGGAGTCTGCTGATTGTGTGAATGAGTTCTCAAGGTGAGTTGTTGTCCGTTCTCCCAGCGGCTCAATGGAGGAATGTAAGGGTGCTAGGAGCGGCATGGATAATAGCAGCGCTAATCCGAATGTCAACACCAAGCAGAATCCAATCTTGCCGCTCATCTACTACTAGCCTCCTGAATGCAAAGGGTATCCCCAACTCGTTTCCAAAACAATGTGTTAACACTGGGCGCACGAAGGGGTGTGGTTATAGGTGCGTAGTTACTAAACGAGTCAGGGATTTGTTTCAAGCCAGTCACACCATCACCCCGATTACTTGAGTGTAGAGAATTATCAGTATCACCAACACCGTGACGAATTCAAGCACGCCCGTACGCGGCCTCCTGCGCAGCGATGCAATTACAAGGGAAACATCTCCGCTTCTTAGCGAATTGCTAAACAGAACTCCTACGGCTACGTACCAGCAAAAAACAACGCCTGGGGTATTGTCAAGAAAGAACACTGCAGGGAGGAATATCAGGGATAGAGCCACGAACACCGACAGGACTACTATAATGTACAGCGCTGACAAGACCACAGCTACTCTCGGGGGTCTATCCACCTTCAGGAAGAGATTGATCTCTCCGTAGGTTGTTGAACTTCCGATGTTCTCCACGTTGATCCCGAATGCCTTACTCACAACATAGCGAATGGCAATGTAAACCAAGGAGCCAGGAAGAAAGATTATCGAGAGGAACGACATCAGCGGATTGCGGGTCCAGTCTTCAAACTCTCTTTTCTGACCACTCAGAAGTATGAGGCCTCTAAGAATGGTCACCGCTACGAGAACGAAGGGTGCTATCTGCATAGAGAAAACAAAGTTGCCTAGCATTAGACCAACGACATCCGCTTGCATTTTCTTTTCCACCGGTTCATACTTCGACGGTAGAATCAGTGAAACAAAAGGCAAAAAACGTGTGCAAGTAGAGTAATCAGCGCTATCAGGCTCTATACAGCGGAAATACAGCAGAATAGGTAGTTAGAACTGTTAATTGATGACTATAGCGCCTAATACAGAAATAACAGCGCTGAACATGCTCAATTAATCGCCAAAATACGCGAGAGTACACGGTCGAGGTTTCAAACCTCGAGCTTTTCTTCTTGGCTCCATGTGCTCCAGAGCGAACTGAGGTCGTTGAGCCCACATAAAGTCCACGGGAACAGGATGCTTATATCGCCCGCATGAAGAACTGCTGGTAGGAGTACATTCACCCTGAAATTCAAAGCTGAGATAAACGCTGATTGGTTCAGAGGAAGGGCTGATTCCAAGAACGTGTATAGATACGATGACCTCAGCATTATGCGCGAATTCGTGGCACAGCTCCAAGGGTTGAAGCAGCCGCCGATATTGAAGCCACGCGTGTTTGAGAAAGAGCACGGCCTTGACCCCATTCCAAGCGAGCCGTTCAGCAATAGGACCTTGAACACTTTTTTTTCCCTGGCAAGTCCAAGTCTCAAGGAGCGAGCAGTGAAGCCTTCAGGCAGTTCTCCTTGGGAACAGATTGCATCGCTACTCCCGCAGGACAAGGGATTACTGCCTGATGATTCGGCGTTTAGGGAATCCTTCACCTATGCTTTATGCAGGATTGTTGTCGGCGGTCTAACGCGAGGAATAGACTGGAGTAGTCACCCCCAAGGTCTTGATTATCTCTCGGCAGCTCTTATGACAATCCACGTCATTTCAAATCTCACAGGCGAACACGTCCCTTGGTTGAACATCCTGCACACAAGACCCGAGGATACAGGACTTATAGCTAGCCGGCCAATCCTTAACCTTCGACCTGACGGACCAACTGCGCACGAGTGGAATGTCGTGCACCGATTACGCAGCAAGGTCAAAATTCTCAAATTCACACCTTTGGTCAGAACCTGCGAGCACCTAGCTGACACTACAAGACCTGTTGCCATCACCAAAGCTCTTGTCAAACGGGCAACGGGACTAAGCTACAGCTGGTGCCAGCGATTGGCTGATGACATCTCCCTAGTCATGACAGAACGATTCATTCTCTCGATGCGGTCATTGGGTTTGAGGTACAGATGCGTCTTGACAGACCGTCAGAGGTTCAGCGATATGCCTAAACTTGGTCTGGCTTGGAGGGCCTCATTGACGAAGGACTGCTCACCCAAGAATATCACCATGTATCTCGAACCGATAGAAAGCGAGGGTCCTACTCCGGAGCAGATTCCTGAGGATGCAGTGCAGTTCACTGTTGATACCGAAACCGTTTCGATGCGAATGGATCATTTCGATGAAATGAAGAAAGACAGAGGTGCGGTTGGGGCCTGGGAGGTGGCACCTTGGAAGAAGACTCGGAAAGCTCCTGAAGATATTCCCAGCTGGCTATTCAGGAGAAGTCCTTCTGCAGGCGGTAATGCTCACAATCTTTCGAAAGCGAAGGTGGACATTCTAGGACCCGTCTGGATGCACCGAGGGTCTCACTCTTCAAGGAAACGACTTCTCCGTGAGCTTGGCTTCCCTGACGGAACAGTTCTCAAGTACCTCAAGAATATGATAGACGACTCGATGATGTCGGTACTCTATCATCCCGCCTTGGAGTACTCTGGCATTCCAGAGTGTGTTGTGGTGGCCGTCTTTGGTGCACCCCGACGTATGATAGAGCGAATCTCAGAGTATATTGTCCACTTTTCGCCTTACGTGGATTTGCTGACTTGCAGTTCGGGCCGCAACCTGTATGCTCACATCCATGTGCCAGCTTTTCGCGCTATGCTTCTTTTGGGCCCGGTGAAACAGAGGCTCGACGGTTTCGGAGTCAATCACATGACGGGAACTATGGATACCTACAGGTCTTATCTGCTAACGATTCTCCATCGGCTATACGTTCGAAAAGGTCCAGTATCCTGGCGAAATCCGTGGACACGTGAATCATAGTTCCCTAATTCTGGGCAGGGACCTCATTCATCATAGTCTGTATTCTTCAAATAATTTCCGGATTGCTGCGCCCCTCGAATCGCATACTAAAACCATCCTTCTTAGAACACTCAGAGTGTGTTTGGAATGTTCCAATTCGGGATTAGCAGATATTTGCTCCAGAATCGGCCCCAGGTATTGCTCAAGGTTTTCCGTTACCCGCAAGCCCTTGGTAATCTCTCTTTTGATTGCAGCCATCTCGTCGGTCCGGTCGCGTACTATCCCCCAGACTAAAACCACTCCAGCTACAAATCCCAATGGAAACTCCACGTAAGCTTGAAACATGAGATGGGCAGGAGCAAAATAGGCAGGAACGGTAGTAAACCAATAATAGAAGTAGAAACCATAGGACACAATGAGCAGAGTCTCATAGATTATCAGGCTAGGCCAGTAGGAATGGAATATTCTCCCTGCTGATTTCTGAAAACCAAGCGGCCCTATGTCTTTCGACTGAAGAAAATCGATCGATAGGACTAGGCTCCATGCGACTACAAGAATTAGCGCGATCTCAACATAGTTCACCATGCAGCCCCATTGACAATACTAGACTCAGGGACGTATAATCTAAATGTCGTCATCTCAACAGGGTCCAGTTTGAGACTCCAGCCATGAGCTTCGACTATCTTCTTTGTAATCCCAAGCCCTAGCCCTCCACCACGCTTTGAACTGATTTTTTCTATGAATAGCTGCGTTCGCACATGGTCAGGAATCGGCATTCCATCATTGCGGAATAGAATCGATATCCCTCCTTCTGCATTCCTCTTCCGCACCTCAATCACTCTTGCCTTTCCATGCTCGATAGCGTTCACGAGCAGGTTCTGGACTACCTGTGCTATCTTATCCGGGTCTCCGAGCACAATCGGAAGTCTATCATGGAGGAATTCAACCTCCGCGGGCAACACCGAACTTGCAACTGCCGGAATCACTCTGTTCAGATCCACCTCTGAGAGCCAGCTTACCGTCACGCCCATGTCCACCAGTCTGGCCGACCTGTCAAGCAGGCGAGTCATCCTATGCACACTCTCAATGATTGTATCTGCATATTTGGGGTTGTGGACATCCTTCAGTAACTGCGCATAGCCAAGGACCGCGTTGAAGCATCCTTTGATATCGTGTGACATTGCATGAATGAATGACCCGTATTCCTCCTTCAGGCGCTTCATGTCTCCTTCAATCCTGATGCAGTGCTCGCTCATTTCGCGGTTGGTCAGAATTGGGCCCTCAGTTTCTGTTTCATTCGTTAAATTGTTCATTCCAAGAGTCACTCTCCATGAAATCCGTCATACCCATTGCTCCAACGTTGTCTGTTGCCTACCGAAATCCTTCCAGAGGCGGACCGCTTCACCTACTCTAGTTTCCGCTTTTTCAGAGCCCAAAACCGGCCTGAGCAGTCTGACCGCTGAGGGCACCATTGGCGGCCGGAGGACCACGTTGATACCACTCGATGATAGGTAGTTGGGCTCGTCGAACACCTCACGAGCAAGGATGAACTCCTCCCTCTGTGATGCTGTGTAACCTTGAGCCTTAAGGAGCCCCACAAGGCCTCCATGTCTTTGCAAGAGCACTACCCCTTTTCTTGGACCAATGCCTTTCACTCCCTTCTTGTGAAAATCACACCCACAGACTATTGCTAGGTCTCGAAGCAGCTCCAAGTCCAATCCAATTGCAGCTTGAAGGTCATCTAGGGTCGCACGGAAGATTTTCCTCTTCGAAAGATGTAATTGCTTTGTCACGTGCGGGCATCCGAAAAGAAGAGCGTCTGCATCGTTTGATGCTACTGTGCCAACGATGCCATCTCGACACATCACGGCGGCAAGCATCTCGGCCTCCGAAGGTGCATTGATGCAGGGAACTCCGAGTGTCTTGCATAGATCCTTGACGTGGAATAGCGAGAAGTAAAGCCTGAGCGCAGGACTGGTGTGCAGCTTCTCTGATAGGGCTATATCGTAAGGGTTTCTTTCTTTAACGAACTCGCGATAGAGGTCGTGAGCCGCAGCTACAAGCTGAGGATTCGGTTGCCTCTTCAAGTTCTCTGGGGGACCATCAAACACAAGGACTGGCAACACATGGGTTCTGAGTGACGCTCTGATCAAACCCAGGGTCACCGGTATGTGTGAGAGAGGGACTCTCCCTATCTGCCGTCCGCGCTTGATTGTCGAGAGTCTGCGCATAAGATAGTTGGGAGCGTCGATGGCAACGGTGCGTGGTTCAAGCTCGTCGATCTCAACCCACTGCCAAGGAGTGAAGTCCCAGTTCTTAACGCCCATCTGATATTCCCTACCTAGCTGCGATTGACTTGATACCATTTGCACTGATTCTCACAACAACTCCTCCCGGAGGAGGACTGACAGGGCTCCGCTCAACAAGTAGTCTCACCGCATCAGCCATCACATCCAATCGGTCCACCCTCACCAGTGAATCTACCCCATGTACCACAATATTGCCCCCGATGGGACTTGGCTTACCTGTGGACCATTTCTTCGTGGAGTGATCAGTCATCAACAAATGCACATGGTTGGTGTTCACGAGATTCCTAAGTACTTCCAGAGCGGCGAATAGCCTCCTCTGACGCCCTTTGCTACCGGGAGCCCCAGTCAGGTTCAAGACCCCTGTCAAGCTATCAAGGACTACTATGGTCACATCAGCCATGTCGGTAACTTGTTTCGCGGTGTCCTCAAGATCGTGAAGGCTCATCACCTGCCCGATAGTGATTCTCTCGAGTACCCTCTCTGGAAAGGCGCTGCTCCTGCAGAGTGCTCTGGCAATCTTTGGACTGTAATTATTGCCAGAATCGAGGAAAATGCTTTTGCCCCCAAATTTCACCGCAGCCACGGCTACTGCGTGTGCCAGCATTGTTAGCGGCGCTCTCTCAGGACCATGAAGGAGGCTAATCTGTCCGGGAATTAGCACACTCCCAAACACCGCATCAAGCTGTTTCGGTACAAGTCTGACGATAGACTCGCATGGAATATCGACTGAATCAAGTGGTATTGTCAATCTTCGATTCACCTCTTGGAATGAACGAAATGTCACGACCCAAGACCGCCCTATTCAGATGCCGACTGTGGATTGAAAGCGTTTCCAGCCCTAGAGCAGTTTCACCCCTCACCAATGCCCTGAGTCCTTCAGGTCCTGGGAATAGTGACATTCTAAGAGGTCGCATCTTGAGCAACTTCTCAATCGTGGTTTCATCCAGTATAATTTGGTAGTCGCTGATATCCACACCATGCTCCTGCTCAATGACCGGCAGTCCTAGCACGGTTTTTGTGAGCAAAGGAGAGGCAGCCTTGGCATTCTCTAATCCGCTCTCCTTGAGAACGGACAGCATCTTTGTGAGCCACTCCTTGCCGCTGGTCACTATCATCATGTCATTATCATGTAGGTGTATTACGCAGACAGGCAGCTTAGGACGGTTTCGAAGAAGATTCGTAACCCTATTGCTTGAGTTAGGAGGAAGAACAATAACGCTGTAATCCAGCTTGCTGATTCTTGCCCACAAGGACTGGACATTCTCAGCTCCATCTGCTAAGCCCAGTCCTTGCGCGTCGAATCCTATCGATTCCGTTGCCTGCTTCATTGCATCCAATCGTGCTCTCAGTTCAGTGGGGTCGGATATTGCGCCACAGAGGATAGCTATGATTCCAGCACTTACAAACGCAGCAAGTATACCATATGGCAACATACCAACTAGTACGACGAAGAACAGATAGACCGCTGAACCCCATCCAAGAACTTGAAGGAACACTCTCACTGGGGTCCTCTCACCAGATCTTCCTGGTATCCGCAGAAAGACAACCGTCAATATGGAGAGTAGGATCAATTGAACTGGGTTACCCTCTCGGAACGCTGTGACTATACCGACAGCAGATGTCAGAAGCTGACTGCCTAGGACAAGTGCGACTCCACCGGCCACAACGAGCGCCGCTAAACGGAACATTGACTTTCCGAACATCCGTGCTCCTCCGAACCACCGTTTTCACAAGGTTGTATCTCTATGATTCCTTCATTGTTGAGCGAGAACTGGAAGATGGGTACATCTCCATCAGGACCAACCTTGCAGACGATTGACGTCTTAGTCCCATATCGCCGTTCAAGCAACAGATCATGATCAACCCACGTGCTTATCGACCTGTGATGCACAGCAGTGGGTTCGTTGTCAAAATTCCTGCTCTCAGATACGATGACCACACTCAGCGCCCTGGCAACCACGAGACCTGCAAGCGTGGGCAGTACCTCCTCGAACATCTCTCGTCCCCACATCATATCCTCTCTGTGAGACATGTCTGAAACTCTGGTAACGGGGTCTACAACGACTAAGACAGTATCTTGATCGAGAGTTTTCGGAAGGTCAAGTACCGCATCCCGGGCCATCTCGTGGTTGCTGACAGGGAGCAAAGAAACAGCAGTCTTGTCACCGCCCGCAGCCACAATGTTGATCTTCAACTGGTTCACGAACGCTGTCTTTGCGTCCGTATTGATCCACAGCACCTTGCCATTTCGAGCGGCCTCCGATGCAAGGGCGACTGCGAGAAGCGTTTTGCCTGACCCTGCGACTCCTGAGAGATGTACTAAACCTCCAAGATCGAACACGAATTTGCCCCTATATTGCGATTTTACCACCGTCCCGCTCTTTCTTTATTACAGGGCGTTCCGTAATTCTGGTGACATCTTGCTCCGTAACGGGCTCATCTTGTTCCGTGGCATCCTTCTTGTCCTCGAGGTCATCTGAAACTGATTCTACTTCTCGTTCGCCATCACTCTCAGGCACTGGCTCGGGCTCACCTTCCGAGGACTTCCCTTCGGGCCTCACTTCAACCTCCGGGTCAGTTTCCTCTTGCCCCTTCACGGCGGGGCCCGATCCTGCAATATCCTCAAGGGTTTCTTCCAATGCAGACCCGATTTCGTCAGCCTCTTTGTCAACATGCACAATCACCTCTTCTGGCTTGGCAGGGTCCTCAGCGAACTCGTCGACGATGGTATCAAACGCTCTAGAATTCAACATATCATCAATGGAACCCCTCACTGTCAGACTCAGCACACCTGCGTCAAAGAGGCTCGTATTCAAGATAGTTAGGTGCCTCAATGCTTCGTCCACGCTTAGCGATGTTGTGTCGTGGCCCGTTATCGCAGTGTAAGCAAGAGCCAGAGATACTTCTTCGGCCTCGGTCAGGTCAACTCCGACATCATGAAACACGCCAAGGAATCTCTCGATTCCGGCATCTCCTGTCACGGTGCCCTTGTTGTCCTCGGAAAGCTCAGGAGAGAGTCTCACGACCTCATCTAGGATTTTACCTGCCAGCACCACGGCACCATCGACATCACCATCCTCAAGGTTCTTTGCCGCAGAAGCCATTAGGGGGGATATCACGAAGTTCAGGTCACCAATGAGTCTGAGCTTCTCTTTATTGCTATCAATGGCTTCCATCACGCGCTGTCTGTCACCAAGAGATGCAGCTCTCGTTTGTTCACTCTCAATTGCCATGCGGAACTGGTTCAGTCCCTCACGGGACTTCCTCAGTAGCCAACCTGCTCCAGTCCCGCATATTCCCATGAAGACCAGTGGCACTACGAGGTTACCCGATCCAAGTAGCAGCGCTACCAGGGCGGTTGATGCGCCAAGAACGGATGCACCCGCTGCTAAAACACCATACCAACCGCTCCGAACCGATTTTGAAAATCCATCCCATTTGTCTGTAATGAGGCTCTTCTCAAGATCAGGCATAATAGACCGTGCATCACTCTTTCTGGCCAAGGCGAAATCATGTATGCTCACGACCCTTCGAGGGTCAGTCAGCCAACTCAAGTCCTTGGAGGACCGAACATCCTGACTCACCACATAGACAAGCCTTGATTCGTGAATCAGTGACTTGTGTTTGCCAGAGGGGGATTGAAGAGTGTACAAGGGCACTCTCCCCCAGGGCGTCCGGGGTGAAACATTCTCTAGTTGTTCTGCTAGTCCTACATCTCTCATAAGGTCCGAAAGTTCCCTGTTCACGCTCTCAAGGACTGCAGATTGCATGGCAAGGCTACCCTTGCCAAAAACTGCCTTCCTAAGGTCCAGGATGTGCACAATCTCGACATGAACACCTCGCGTTCTGGGAATTCCCGTAGTCCTGATTCCAAGCACTAACCCATTAGAGTACACGTTAGTTAGATGCTCCGTGGCTACGAGAGCATTCACTAGGTCGTAGTATTCTGGTTTGGCCTCAGAGGCCTCTTCAACTTCTGGTATGGCCCTATCTTCCTCAGTAACTGTCATCACTATTTTCCTCCATTTGATGTAATCTTGAGTCTATAATTGAGAGAAGTCTATCCGACATCTCTGCCACCCTCGACATTCCGCCCTTATCCGCAACTGCTGTCATCGAGTACAGGAGCCAACGCGCCTTATCGAGCAAGGCGTGCACGTCCCCCAGTGCAAGACCGGTCATGTGAGCCATCTCTCCTACAGACGTCTTTGTGGACGCCATAGCTGCAATAAGATTCTCAAAGGACTCGTCCTGCTCTTGTCCGGTTTCAAGTGTCATAAGATGCCTCAATACGGATAGGAGACCTGTGTTGCTCTCGATGGTGGGTATGAGTGCCATCATTTCCTTGAACGTTGAAATTCTGAGATATAGCCTGTTCACGGTTCGACCGAGAGATGTCGGTTTTAGCTTATCTCCTTCACCACCCTCTAGGAGCCCCAGGCGTTTCAGCACGCCCCCCGGACTGGATTCACTCAATGCAAGCGGAATTATGTAGTCTGCAAGTTGAGTAATCTCGGATGATGCGGCGGCTCCGAGCGCAACTAGATGGTTGCACAAGAAACCATGCTTATTCATGGGACTTCCACACGAACACATTGGTCCCTCCAACGTGCCGCTGGGAGTACCCCTTACTGAGAACCTGCATGTATGCTGGGCTCCCTTCTGTTCAGATACAATCCCACCTATGACCAAATCACCGCGCTCTCTAATCTTGACTGTGGCCAGAACTCGCTCTCTTGCAGCACGGATTACTGTGGGCTTGGCGTGCCGCTCTATTGCGCTCTCCGCAGTTACTTCTCCAAGCTGAACTATTTTCATGGGGTTACTTGTGAGCCACCGACTACAGTGGAACAGATACGACTCTCCAAGATACTCCTGCTCAACTTGCTCAAGTGATGCCGCTCCAAGAAAGTCAATTGCCACGAGCAACTGCTCTATGAGGTTATTTGGCTCTCCTAGGGCACTCACCACTGGTTCGAACTTCGGCGTAAGCATGGCTTTGCCAGTGTCAGGGTCCTCTTCACTGATGAAGTACTCCTCCGTCACCATCCTGACCTCGCCCTCGCTACCAGTCAGAATCACCCCGAATCCCTTTGCATCACGTCCGGGTCTGCCTGCCCTCCCTAGCATCTGATGAACCTGATTGGCGGTAAGGAATTGTCTGTGATGTTGCGGTGATCTTGCTGTTGTGAGGACGACTGTACGTGCAGGTAGATTCATTCCTGCCGCCAGCGTTGTGGTGGCACAGATTATTCGCAGCAGGCCTTGATTGAAGAGGGTTTCAACGAGTTTCCTTGTGCGGGCTCCGAGACCCGCATGATGGAATGCAACCCCCTCGTGAAGTGATGCACGCAGCTCCGACGGTATTGAAACGTTCCAATTCTCCAGGGAATCCAACTCTCTATCAAGAGTTGTTCGCTCTTCGGAACGCAGTTGTCGTCCGACGCTGTCTTTCAAGCGACTTGCTTCAGCTTCTGCTTCCCGTCTTGTCCGGTGGAACACCAGCACCTGTCCGTCAGCTTGAATCGTAGCCATCACCAGCTGCATGACAGTCTTCTCACGGTCTTCTGCTGAGATTACTTTGCAAGTCAGCGGCACTGGACGAGCGTCAGATTCGATTAGGTGACATCCAAGCCAGTCCGCCATCATATACGGCTCTCTAATAGTGGCCGAGAGGGCTACTATCTGCAGGTTTTCGCTGAGTTTCCGCATTCTAAGAATAACGCTCTCTAGCCGCGCACCTCTTGACGCATTTCCAAGATTCTGAATCTCATCAACCACGAGTACTCCTATATCTCTGAGCCACGAGGCTTTATGCCTCACTAGAGAATCCGCTCTCTCGTAAGTTGTCACAAGGATATCTGCTTCAGCAAGTTCTGACCCATCTGTCTGGAAGTCCCCCGTGGAAACCTCAATCCGGACCTTCTGGTTCGAGTAGCGTTCTCTCAGCAGGCCGACGACCTGCATGGCCAACGCCCTCAAAGGCACAAGGTAGATTCCTCTGTGCCCCTCACTTACTCCTCTGAGAAGCGCCATCTCTCCCACCAAGGTCTTGCCTGAGCCTGTCGGGGAACACACCATGACGCTTTTTCCATCGAGCAGGCCAGCCTCTATTGCCTTGCTCTGGATGCCTCGGGGAGTGAGACCTGCCTCTGCAAGGACACTTCTGACGTATGCTGGAGTATCCATTGCAGATGTCACGATTGCTCCTCCTTCGATTGTCTAATCATCGTGTTTCATCCCATTGCTGTGGCACCACTTTCATCCCCTGACATCTGATGTAATGCCATTGTTCCCTTCATTGTCAACCTGTAATTCGCATACGAAATACCGCCGTGCGACTCATGACCTCGAAGGATCATACTGGCGTGCTCTAGTCTGACAAGCACAGCCTCGACATCCTCATCCTCTCGTCCGCTGCTTGAGATGATGAACCTGCGAAGTGCCTCCTCGGTCAGGGGCTCGTACCTCTGAAGCAGTCGGAGTACACTCACCGCTAGGTCGGTTTTGCGCCCCGCGACATATCCTATCAGCGTCTTGTGGTCTGCGCCTTCATCATTGCTGATTGTGCCGTCGGATATCCCTGCTACTCTGCTTGATAGCTCATCGGTCGACGGAGGCGTCAAAGCCGGGGCATCATCAAGCCGTATTGGCTGGCAGGTTTCGGCACCGCCATGTACCATTAGCGCAATCCCCTCCTCCATCACTCTAAGATAGGATGATTCTCTCGAGGACTGACGAGCCTTGCTGTGCAAGCCATGACCAATGACCGCTAAACCGAGAATGTCTGTAGCAACCCCAATGTCCCAATTGTCGCGTAGCCGTAGGGACACGCATGCTGACAATCTGGACACGACCTCCTTGGCAAGACTTGACGGCTTTTCAATGCTCACCACAAGAGATCCTCTTCTTGTCAGGTCACGTATGAGCTGATCCGTCCACGGGACTCGTCTCTTATACCTGGAATCGTATGGTCCATAGAGCTTGAGATTGGGAGGGCCATCAAAGACAACAACTAGGTCCGGGTCATTGCGCAGACCGGCCAGCTTCATGCAGAAGAGGTCCCACGCGAATGTTTCTAGAGTGATTGATCCCAGTGAGATGACCGTAACACTCAGCTGTTGTTTTGATAGCTGTGACAGTCTGACAGTCTGATGACCGTAGAAAGATCCTGCACCTGACCCTTGGTGAAGGACTTTGACTGCTTCCATTCCAGCTTCCGTTTTTCGAGTGGGCCTGTCCGGAATAGTTCCCTCTGTGCCATCCATCATGTTTGCATCTGCGCTCGGAAGTGTGACGTCTGCAAGCGTGCCGTTGGATAGTGCAACTGCCGTTCCCAATGCCAGTTCGAAGTCTACGGCAGAACTCAGATCCATGTCTGCAATGGTTTCCAGTGCCTTCTTCAGTTGGGGGACGTACAGACTGCGCGGGATGTCTTCAGCATCGATTGGATTGAGCACGAGGTTCCGTCCAAGAGTCAACCCGATACCGGAGTCCGAAAGAGCCGTGAACTCCATCGCCTCTGGCTTGGAGCTGACAATCATCACTCGTTTTCCAGCATCTAGGAGCTGCTTCGTAAGAAGCATCATCACTCTACGTCTATCCGGCCAATCGCCCCCACAGAGTAGCATTCCTCCGGCTAGATCGTTGTGACACATGCCTGCCATTGGTCCTGTCTGGAGGGTTTCTGGATTGAGTGTTACGCCAAGACGGTAGTCGCCTAGTCTATCTCGAATAGGTGCAATGAACTCACCAGGCACGTTGCTGCCGACTTCCGGCCCTAGTTCGCTCTTGAGTTGAACTAGCCACTCCGACAGCTCTCCCCCGCTGGCATGGAATGAGGCATTCCTATTCAGTTGAAGGCCCTTGACTCGATTCATAACATCCTTGGCCGGGTCCCTCTTCCAGCCAGGTTCCGGGATAGCTCCCTTGATAGAAGCCTCGAATTTGGGAAGTGCGAGTCTGTCTCTTGAGTGACCGTGTACCGTTGCGCACGTCTTCCAGAGGCCGCCTCTTCGAAGCATGTAACCTCTGAACCTGTCAGATGACATATCCTCTAAGTAGATCTGGAGTGCTTCATCTAGAATATCGCCTTCCAGAATCTTCCTGGGATTCTGTGGCTTCATTGACACAGTGATGCAAAGACCGTAGTTAGTATCGACGCCGCGGATGAGTTTGCCAAGATCACCAAGGAGGTCCGAAGAGGCTGATTTTAGGCTCATGCTTACGATGTGCTGCTTGCCTCCTATACCTCTGCAATGGGTGTACTTCTTCCCCTCGCCCTCTTCGAGCGATAGGTCGGGTTCGGGAACATGCGTCCACTCCGTTAGGATTCTGCTGACGGAGAAGATGTGGAAGAGAATCAGAAGAACAACCGATGCCACTACCGTTGTTGAGATTGTGAGCCAGGGCATCCAGAAGGTACCTATGATAATCACTGCCGTTGCGACAAGGACTGTCGTCCACGAGGGGCGAACACCTCTATCGTTCCACCTAAGCTCAGTACTCTGCGTGACTTGAAGTCGAGCCCGTTTCACCTCCTCCAGTGGATCCCTCTCGGGCTTTGACCCCATTACATGTCCCCCTCTAGACATCGCTATCCCTCCATACCGCTACTGGACTTCCCGATAGAACTTCAAGCATTCTTCTTAGGCGGTCAATATACACGCCATCACCACCGCTTGTCAAGAGGGTTTTACCAACCACAAGCAGTTCTGGCATATCCCCCGATGATGTACGCCCATGCGTTATTTTCACTGGCGTGGGAACAAGGACCATCCAACTGTAACCATGGCCTGCAGAAAGTGAATCCATCACAGCCTGAGGACGTAGCGAAGTAGGGATTGTGATCTTGGCCTGCGCCTCAGTTGACAATGAAATTCACACCTCCGGAATTTACAAGGGTGATATCATCAAGCTCTGCCCTTGCTACGGGCATGTGGGGATAGGCTGCTCGTAGTGCGCTCTCCAGAGTCATCACATCGTCCACTACTTTTTCTGAGAGATTCTCAACGACAGACTCCACTCTCCGGGTCTTGGGCGCCTGACGGACAACCGACATGCCCACCCGCGTGACACCCCGCCCGAGAGGACGACAGACAAAGAAGCGCAGTTCGGTTCCCTTTGCCTCTTTGAACCTAATTGTCATGGCTTCCAAAACCCGTTCTGCTGAGTGGCTGAGATCAATTCCAAGCGGAACACTGGTCATAAGCCGGGCTGCACACACCTCAACTGTAAGAGGCGTCACAGTAGCTAGAACTCCGGTAGAGTTGTTCCATAGCAGGTATCTTTTCTCTCGTCCCTTTACATAGATCACAATTGCCACGATCAGAAGCGCCAATCCTACGATGGATTCAAACATTACTTGAGCTGACTGATCAAGAGCCATCCTGATTGACCATGCCGCGCCGATGGTTCCTGGCACAACCCACTTCAATGGACTATCACTAACACTATGTGACATTGGCGCTTTGCTCCTCCTCTCTTTTTTTCTCTCCGGTGAACAGCTCAATTGCGGTACGCATCTCCTCCGGACTTGAGTAAGGCCAAACGTCGGAGACCATGTCCTCGCCAAACACCGAGATGTGCCTTTGGAACCTCTTGTCCAATAGCACTATCACTCCCCAATCATCGGGGCTCCTTCGAAGCCTTCCTACGAGCTGTGCCACTCGACGTATTGATGGTACAATCGATGAGTAATAGTGACCAGCTCCTTCCCCGAACTTCTTCTCGTACCAATCTTGCAGAGCTTTCTGATAGGTCGTGGGAGGACCAAACGGAATGCCAACTCCAATAATTAGGTCAATCATGCTCGAGCCTTCCTCCACCAAATCCACGCCCTCAGCGAACTTGCCGCCGTAAACCGCGAATATCGCATGGGGACTACTCTCAAGAGATTCCTTCACCTCCTCGATTCTGGCTAAGGGGGTTTCTTCCAGACGCTGTCTATATCCGCAGTCGACGCCGTAACTTAGAACCTCCCTCATGATTGCGTAGCTCGTGAAAACAATCAGGGCGCTCTTTTTTGCAGGCATAGTCGTCAGTGCGACGGATATCCTTCGAGAGATTGCTCTCCACAAATCTGGGCTTCTCTCGGAGTACTTCGTGGTCAAGCTCTTGTCTAGGAGTACAAGTCTACTTCCTCGAGGATATGGGCTTGCAATGTCTTCAGCCAGAGCACCACTGATTCCAAAAAGCCGGGCGTAGTGCGAGAGCGGCCTTAGAGTTCCCGACATGAGAAGTGCTGACTTCGCCCCTCGTAACACAGGGGCCACTAAGCCAGCGGCACTAAGCGGCCTAATCTTCAATACTGCATCAGATAGCTCAGGCTCATCTTTCCATGTTTCTTTGAGCTCCAACGCCACATGCCAGTCATCACTCTGCTTAGCTCGCTCTGCTGTGAATAGAAAATCCACAAGGCGATCGAGTGGTGTATCTGCGAGAGTCACGCTATCTGCTTCGTCGATGGTTGAGCGGTATGCATCAAGGAGATTCTCAATCTCTGACGCATCAACGAATCGTGGTAGCACGTCCCACCTCTCGAGCTGTTTCTCCTTTTGCAATCCATCCCAGTTAACCATCAACGTTTCGTGGAGGAATTCAACTGCCTCGGGGAGCCAGTCAGGCTGACCCCGTGTTTCTCTTCGGATCTCAGCCGTGTGGTCACGGAGCCAAGCAATATCCTTTCCACTGAGATGTGATGCCTCCGAGTCCAGTACATGAGATGAAAGGTTATGGGCTTCATCTACAAGTATGTCTACGTTCTGCAGCGCGATACCCAGTGACGACAGAAGTGCATTGCGTATCCGTTCTCTGAAGAGATAGCTGTATGGACCTATGATAATCCTACTTTGCCTTGCACACCAGCGAAGGACCTCATACGGGCAAATTTGTTTGTCCGTACCGACCCTCTCGACGGCCTCTCTCGTGACCACTCCCGAGTCAAGCAGTTCAGCTATGCTCTTTCGTGCTTCAGTTCGAATTGCCGGCCTTCCATCAGGGCCTTCTCTGTAGAAACTCCAGTAGTAGTTGCATTCGCCCGTGCGGATCATTTTGGCGCACGCTCTCAGGAAGCCGGCATTCGACACATCCTGATCCCTAAGGCGCGGGCAGACATGCATGCGTGAAACCATGCTTGTTGTGGCCAGGGGTGTGGATGTCGTATCAGTACTCATAGTTTTCCGCAGAACTGCCAACTCGCTTTCGAATATCAGTGATTGAGAGTGAGTCCTGGTCAGGACGATTAGGCGGGCCTCAGGATCATTCGCTCTAACTGCTAGGTATCCTGACATAACTGCGACTGTTTTCCCAATTCCACAATCAGCTGAGAGCAGCCCGACAGTACCCTTACCAAAAACCTCGGCGGCAAGCTCTGCAGCCCTGCCTTGGTGAGGCCTAGGCTCATAGGGAAAAAACCGCATCGAGTCTATGGTGGCTGTCATCGATCACACGTCCTCCAACCTTAGGCAGGATTCTGCTCGATGAATTCTAAATCTCATACTGAAGTAGCTCTGCAGCAATTCGTTGAATTGGCGCTGGTGAGAGAGCGAATCATAACCCTTCTCTCTTCTAGCTACCCTCTCTGCTATCTTAGGACTGAAGCCTTCCATTCGGGCGGTTTTCCAGAACCACTCCTCGACCTCCATTCTCGTGGCGTTGAAGTGTTTGACTGTTTCCTCTAAAATAGTCTTGAGAAATATAACTGCGGCTTTGGGGTCCATCGGGACCCCGGAGGCCCTGACACCAGTCGGGATAAAACAGACCACACCCTCTGTGCTGTCCAAGTAAATCTCCTTGGGCACGCCCCGTGATCCTTGGAGGGTCTCTAGTAAGGACAGCATCCCTGGGAGCTGTGAGAGGATTGGCTTTGTCACATCCTCACTTCGCCACTTCACCCTGGTGACAATGTAAATCTCAGGGTCAGGTTCTGAGTCACCATGGAGCCTTAGCACAGTCACTCGATGCTCGGTTTCGCGCATCAACAGATTAACCAGGTTGATAGCTGAGTTATGAGGAACTGTAGGAGCCACTGGGGAAACAGCGATTGGCGTAGTCATCCGATACCTCCCCCTTTATCCATTGTAATCGCTTCGCCTTGTCGAACAATGAAACCCTCTTCCTCAAGGATGTTGAGAAAGTGCAGCCCCCTCATCGGCTTGATACTTGCATCAATGCACTCCCTCATGAACCTCTCAATCTCAACAGGCCTACCTTTATTCTCCAACACCAGACTCTCTACAATACCTAGCACCCTGCGTCGCACACCGACGCCACGAGTACTGCGGGCCTTCACGCCACTTTCTATCTGTGAAGCATGGACTAGATCACTCACGAGCTTCTCCGCCTCTTGTGTAGTGACAGCATAGAGCATTCCCGGCTGGTGAAGCACTGGAGTCCTGCATAGACCACATTGACTAGTTTCTTCTTCTGACTCCACACGTGTGTACGCAAGAGCGCCGCACGAGGGACATGTGTAGATCCGGAACATGCCTCTCACGGGTCACCCCTCCGCTTCTACAATTACCTCTTCGGAAGGCGGCTCCGGCACCTCTGTGCTTATTCCCTGGTTCTCCAAGTACTCCTTGATATCAGATTCCGTCTTCTTCTTCTCTCGTTCATCGTTGTAGAAACCGCCCCATCCAATGCTCATATTCACCTCGAAGTTTGGCAGGCCTGCATTATCCTTGAGAATTAGCCTTCGCTTCCCCTTGGCACCCTCGGATGACATGAATCGGTAGTCGGATGCGTGAGCTACGACATGCCCGCCCACCGGCGCATTCGCCACCGCAAAGAGTCCAGGTTTGGATACGGCCTGGTTAGTGTAGAGAAACGTGACATCTGTGGCCATGGCAACTCGTCGCATCTGGTTCAGGAATGCATTGATTCGCTGTTGTCGCGGCGCAAGGCTACTTAGTCCCGAGTATTCCGCCCGGAAGAAACCTGTGAGTGAGTCAATGACCACGACCTTGATGTTTTCTTCTACACAGAGCTTTGGGATTCTCTCAAACAATTGCTCAAGATGATGGGTTGTGACTATGGCAACTGATCGTATGCTCCCCAGGGCCACATCGGGGTCTAGTCCCCACCTCTTCGCGTTAGCCCTTAGAATTCGTGGACTGAATGACTTCTCGCTGTCTAGCCAGATTACCTCTCCTTCCAAGCCTCCATCTTCAAGCGGCAACAGAGACCGTACCGCATAGTGACAGCATGCCTGAGACTTGCCGCCAGAAGATTTTCCGTAGAACTCCACAATCGAGCCAACCATCAGCCCTCCTAACAGTGCTTTGTCCAAAGCCTCAATCCCCGACTTCAAGCGAGGTTTCGAATTAATCTCCTTTTCAATCTCAAGGGCAGATCTGAAGGTGAACATGCCTTGCAGCTCTCTTGCCGACCTGACGATATTGGCGCAGATTCCCTCACCTAGACCTGTCTTCGCGTGCAGGTCGTCAACGTTCTGTACTGCTAGTAGTTCAGCGCTAGTAATGAAAACTTCATGAAGCTTCTTGGCCGCAGCTGGGCCAACTCCTGAAACCTCTGTCAATTCTGTCATGCGTATGACTCCTCCATTTTTTCTGTGATAGGTCCTCTGAGAGGAACGAGTTGAGTGAACCCGGCCAGATCATGCTTGGATACGACGATGGCCGTTTGATCTCTGAGAAGCATTAGACCTCCGAACATCTGAAGCAACTTTTCCTGTCGCCCCAAGGGAACACGGAATCGAAGTCCATCCTCATTCATTCGACCTGAAACACTGACGTAGCCGCCAAGAGCATCATAGATGCTCTCTCCCTCTGGAGCGATGCCAGGTTCGCAGGGTGTGATTTCTCCTATGTTTTGGATCATGTGCAATATATCTTCAAGGAATGAATTCCATAACCAGTCGGAAGATTCCGCGTCCTCTCCTACAGCGGCCAATGCGCCGGACAGCCACGCAAGATCCGGGAAGGTTGAATATGGATGGCGATGAGCCAGTTGCATATCGTCAGTAAGCATTAGAGTACCCCCTTTACGGGCTGTGCCGATAACCCGATTACTTCAGCCTGTGGACGCAAGCTCCCAAGCCAGTCTCTGAGTTGAACAACAAGTGGGTCATTGAGCTGCCTCTGGCCAAGGATAGAGAGGAGCAGTGCGTTGGCCGTTTCGACAATCCTACTCAGCGCATCAGTCCGGTCCTGAAAGCTGAGGGGTCGATACCAATCCATCGTAACGAACCCTGCCTCACCTGCAAGGAACTCACGCCAATCAATATGCCAGTCTGCTAACAAGGGGTCGCGAGCCAACATGCTGAGTAGAACCTGAGTCCATTCGCTCCAGCTCTTCATCATTCTGACCACCATATGGGCTAGCGCAAGCATGTCCCCCTCTGCATCAAAGACGAGGACCAAGCGTGTCATGCGTCCTCTCTCAATCGCGCTTGCAACCAATCCCTTGCATCGATGCAACACCATCAAGGCAATTGCAGGGACAAGTCCTGGCAGATCGCACGGAGAGTAGTGCAAGGCAAAATCATCCGTGAACCTCTCGAAAGGCTCGAGGATCTCGCTTCGGAGTCCTACGATGACCAGAAGGGAGCCTTCTGAATTCACGGCTACCTTCGAGAAACTGCGGTCAGGTGTATTGAACAGCATCTGAAAAGAAAGCGTTAGGTCGGAATCATTACATCGCTCTGCACATTTGATTGCATCCTTCAGTTCTTGTTCAAGCCTCGAAACTGACATCACATCTATCGCCTGAGCAAGAAGTTGCGACAAAGAATATTGAACCTACCGAGAACGATAACTAAGGATTTTGGGGCTGGTGTCTGTGATATAGGGAGCTATTGGCACTTTAGAACTGCTAATCTGTCCCGATAACGCCGGAATTGCATCATCAGCGTTCTCATCATTCCTTTTGCGTATTGAAAATACGTGAGAGTGCACGGTGCGTACACGGAAACCTCAGATTTCAGTTTCGCGGATTCAGAAACCGTGATGATACTGACGTTGATCCACATGGTACGAAAACAGCAAGAATGTCGCGCCGACAGTGTACTCTGACGTAATCTTAGGTGCCAATTCCTAATGATAGTGCTTATTGGGGGTAATTACGGCATTTGCCACCCAAATAAGAGTTCTAAAAGGCTCTTAGTTCTGTAATAGTCTAAATCCCGCTTATGAAGGCCCAAGTCTACAAAGCCCACTCCTTAAGATATTCTCTGCTTTCTTTCTAAAGGATTGTCTTGGACAAGAAACGGCGTCCTGGACTATCAAGGAGGATTCGAGCAGATGTCAATCATGAGACGAATCGTTTCGGTTGTAGCGAAACGAAAAGCTCGGGAGACTGATTATGTCCTAGGCCACCCGGTAGAGGTGACAGAGAACTTACTCAGCACAATACTTGAGCGAAACCAGGACACAGTCCTTGGTCGCAAATATCGCTTTGAAACTATTTCATCTCCCGAGAAGTTTACAGAGAATGTACCCCTTACGGATTACAATAAGATGAGACCCATTTTAGAAGAGGTCTACAAGAATCCAACGGGGAAGATAATGACAGCTGAGCCGGTGATCTGGTATCTAAGAACATCAGGCTCTTCTGGTAAGCCTAAGGACATGCCCATCACACCTTCAGGGCTGAAGACCGCTCAAGTAGGCGGTGCCCGCATGTGGATGGCATTCATGAATCAGCACCCAGACAATACGAAGATACTTGATGGCAGAATGATTATGCTCGGCGCCCCTGCTATCTTTGGGGATATCAACGGGGTACCTCTAGGGTACGGTTCGGGGTTGTATTTGCGCAAGGCCAACAAGGTCTTCGCTCGCTTAATATCGCCTGGTCCGGATGTGTTCAGGATTCAGGACATAGAAGAGAAGATGCGAGCGTATGCGTTGTGTTGTGCAACTTGCGATGTGACCGCACTCCAGGGCATCGCCACATTGATCCTTGCGTTCGTGCGACGCATGGAGGACCAGTATGGTCCGTGGCTCCTAAAGCGGCTCAAGGGCACGAAGCACGAGAAGCGACTGCGCAGAGCCATGGACTCTGAGGGGAAGATTGATGTGGCCGAGCTATGGCCTAACCTGAGGCTGTTCGGAAGTGGCGGTATTGATATCGAACCCTATAGAGAGTGGATTGGAAAGATTCTGCCGCAGGTGACAGTGCGAGAGGGTTATGCCTCGTCTGAAGCCTACATGGCTTCTCAAGTACTGCCAGAACCCGGGATTCAGTTGATGCCGGACTTGAATTACTTTGAGTTCATTCCAGAGGATGAAATCGACAACGAAGAGCCCACAGTAATTCCACTGAGTGATGTCAAGAAGGGCAACAGGTATGAGATGCTACTCACAAATGCTAACGGCTGGTACAGGTACAGAGTTGGGGATATGGTTACGTTCTCCAATCTCAATCCATACACAGTTCGCCATATCAGTCGCAAGGGCAATGTTGTGAGCCTTGCAGGTGAAAAGCTCAGCGATGCCGCTGTGATCGATGCTATGGCAAAGGCCTGTCTGGCCACAGGTGCAAACCTCATGGATTACTCGGTGGTCGGCGTTATAGATGGTCCGATACCTCACTACACAATCGCGGGCATGTTTCGCGGCGACGTGAACTCGGCAGATTTCGTTAAAGCTTTTGAGGACGCTTTGGGAAAGGCCAGCTGGGAGTTCCTCAACTCTCGCGCAATGGGAGGTCTTGGTCCAACCACACTTGCAAAGATGAGAGTGTCCCAACACGAAGAGCATGTGAAGGCAACTCACCTTCAGGCAAAACCTGTGCCGCTGACCACAGACAGGTCGGTGCTGGAGATATGCGAGGCGACATGACTTGGTAACCTACATTGAGTCACTTCAGCTATCGGGAGTGAAGCCAGAGTTCCATGCTGTTGATGACCACTACTTAAGGATGACAGACCGCAACAAAGGGATAGTCACGTCTGTGGAACAGCAGACTATATCCAGGGTTGTGATTGCTCAGGCGGGGGTCGGTGGTAACTCGGATGTCACCATCACCCTTGCCCAGATGGGTTTTCAACACTTCAGAATTGCGGACCCCGATGTGTTCGAAGTCTCCAACTTCAACCGGCAGCTCGGCGCTAGTATGTCCACTCTATTCCGTAACAAGGCAGATGCGATTGCTCAGGAGATTCTTGAGATCAATCCGGATGCGGATGTAAGAGCCTACATTAATGGTATCACATGGGATAACGTTGAGGAGTTCGTAGATGGCGCAGATATCATCATTGACGGGCTCGATGTTTCTGTGATGCACCTGAGAGAGAGGATGTTCGACCTTGCCCGGGAGAGAGGCATTCCGGTGTTCACCTGTCCCGTCATTGGGTGGGGGACTGGTATTGCCGTCTTCGACCCTGAGAAGAGTCCATCCTTCAGAGAATTCTTTGGAGAGATTCCTGAGGACCCTGATTCAGAGGAGTGGCAGCGATTCATTGAACGCTATATTGTGAACTTCTTGTCTGCTCGACCAACCGGAATAGACATCCAGTTGGGCAAAAGGCGGGCCAAACAGGGCACGGCCCCATCAATAGCTGCAGCCTGCAGACTCAATGCTGCCTTGGTCAGCACAGCAGTCTATGGATTTCTCTTCGACAAGGGAAGCATCCCTGTGGTGCCGACCACTCTTCACATCGACCTGCTGGGCACAAGGATGAGTGTGACCGGACCCAAGAAGCGCTTTCTGGTCAAGAGGGCATTGGGGGTACTGTCAAAGGAGGATTAGTGAGCGGAACAACATGGTAATCTCTGACAGGATTGGAACACACTCTCTCGACCCTCAGCCTATGAGCGAGTTCGAGAAGATGATAAGAGAACGCATTGAATACACACCTGAGGACCCACGGGCATGGTACTACCTTGGATCGTTCCTGAGGTCGCACGGTAAGCTAAAGGAGGCAGAGGAGGCTCTTGTGATGTCACTGGAGTTGGAGGCCCTCAATCCAGACGCGCTTGTTCATCTTGCGTTGATCTATGACAAGACAGGCAGGTCTGAGGAAGCTAGCTCCATGTGGCGCTGGGCACACGCCCTGAAGTGCGGTCGGTGGTCACAGTTAGTCGGGGACCACCGAATGATGATTCATTGACATCGGAAAGACCCAGGTGAATGAATCGATTACAGTCGGGACTAGGTAAGTTGGGGCAGTCATCCCAAGTGACGGGCCGCCCATGATTCAACCTGCTCTACACGTAGCTTCCACGAAACAAGCATCAGAGCTGTGAATGCAAGCGCAACCAAGGTCAATGCAATGACCATCTGTGTGGAACCAACAAGGAGGACATCAGGACCTTCTATCACCTGATCAAATGACATCTTGAAATTCTCATTCAAGAGATTGATGAGCCAGTGAGCTGCAATGGGACCAGCAAGCGTACGTCGTCCGCTAAACTTTTCATAGTAGACTCCGAACACAACGGCAAGAAAAGCAGAGAAGACCACGTACACAAAGATATGTGACATTGTTAGAATGCCTGATGCGGCGTGGTAGATGGGCCAAATTAGGTGATAGACGCCGAATACAGAAGCGGACAGCAGAATGGCCTTATTGGGCGTGAAACGACTCCTAAAACCATTCTGCAGGAGACCCCTGAACAGCACTTCTTCATAGATCGCGTTCACAAGGAAGAAAAATGCGCTGTACCACAGCAGGTTAACATTGACAATTACAAGTTGGATGTCAAAAGAAGAGTCAAAGAAAGCCCAGTAAATCATAGTGGGCAGGACATTGCCAAGAAAGTAGAAGAGCACGCCCATTGAAATTCCTATGACCAAGTGGCTTCTCATGCGGTTCCTACGCAAGCCTAGTACTGATCCCACTTCGCTTCGTCGGTACTTCCAAAAGATTCCGACGATAATCAGTAGGGGGAAGAGCTTGCATGGCAATATGTTAAGCCATGATTCGCTGAGACCAAGGATAAAGACATCCACATTCCGCCAGATAACGCCGATTGTCAGTAGTAGTATCCCTAGTGGGATGAGGCCCACTCTCGACCAGAACGAAGCCGTCTTGACTTCACTCTCAGGGACCACAGGCGTAATTGCCTCACTGGCTCCACTCCGAATATCCTGCTGTACTGAATGGTACCATGGGTTTGTTAGAGCCAATGTGGCAAACAGAGTCCCGATCACCATGAAGATGCCAGGTACGAATCCGAGTCCTGCATTCGTCAGCGGCACCATTCCAACCTGACTGATGAGTCCCATAATTGAGGAGAACACCATGAGGTCACTCCGCACTTCCTTGAGCCTGCCTGTTTTCCAAGTCACTGCGAATGTTACAACCATCCCAAGCATGAATGTGATTATCACGGGGAGATGCAGGAGTATAATGATCTCCATTGTGGGGCCAAACAGAGTTACAATTATCCAGTAGAGCGTGACTACTCCCATGATTCGAAGGTGATGCCTCCTGAATTGGGGCAACCAGATATGCAGAAGCACACCGACGAGCGGCAAAGCAATGCAGCCAACTACAAAAGATCTGACTCGAAATAGTTCCATCGATTCTTCGAGTATCCCAAGCATTGGGAGCTTAAGCAGGAACTGGTTTATTGCATGCCCTATGAAGACAATCCCAAACATCAGAGGAAGGTCCGTTAGCAACCTGTTCGCCTGCCGATACCAGGTCAGGATAAGATAGGATGCGAGTATAATAGAAACCGCTATCGCAAGGATTTCGAGGATGAAAGATACGTCCGTGATAATCTGCATTGTGAAACACCGTCTTGTACCAATTCAGCTCGAGCACAGTGCAATTTAAACTCCTGAACAATAGCGGGGGGCACAGTACCGGGTTTCACGGATTTCGCGCTTGTGCTTTATCTAAGAAGCCGCCTACAGAAATCCCAAGCTCTCAAGAAGTCGGATGAGCAAGCATTTCATAAGGGTTTGAATACCTCTTTGTGCTATCAACGGCCATATGGAGCGTTTGGCCCTCACTGCTTCAAGTCCAAGGGCGGCCATAGCAAAAACCATCAACACAAAAACGAGCATCAGGGTTTCTATAGTCTAGGGAAGTGCACTCGTTTGAATATCAGGGCTATCCTATTTGACCTGCATCACACCGTTGCCCGAAACTTGTACAATCCTGGACATCAATGTCCTTGACTGATGTTCGGTTCCTGATTCATTGAGGTCTGCTCTGCAGATCCTACTGAATCTGCGACGAGTCTCACGTCCTCTCCACAGGCGTTTTCTGTCTCCGTCCAACTGGCGGCGACCAAATTGCATGCACGCCCTAGCAATCAGCATTGAACGTCCACACCACTCAATCCTGAGCAGTATGTTATAAACACCTACAAAATGTCTAAGATTGTACAGGTTCTTGGCAGCTGTTGCATACCCTCACAAGGACACGAGAGACTCCGTTTTTATTGTTCAAGAGGGTATGCGAAAATCATGGAATCGACACGAGCCAAGTTTCTCATGAGAACTTCAACATGGCCATAACGAGAATGGATGCTCAGATGGACCAGTTTCAGCTGGAGCACAACGTTGGTCCACTTTGGGGAGCTGATCCAGAGCAATGGATTGATTTTGATAGAAGAGTGTTCGAATCACTTGGCATCTTGGATCTAAACGATTCCACAATCCTGCAAATTGAACGAGCGTGGAAAAAAGAGATAACAGAGGGAGATTACGAAACCTTCACGGATGACGCCATAACGATTCTGAAAGAGCTTCACGCCCGTGGCTATATACTTGGGCTCGTTACAAGACGCCATGATAATCCTGTTGCGTCCCTCAAGAGAGCAGGTTTGTACGAGCTATTCTCCACAGTGAGATGGACTGGGGTGCGAGGATACGCAAAGCCAAATCCTTACAGCCTCATCATGGCTGCAGATGATGTTGGTGTGAACCCATGGCTATGCGCCTATGTTGGGAATTGGGTAGATGCAGACGTCGGTGCAGCGACCAGAGCTGAGATGGTCCCAATACTTGTGACATGGGCGGATCCCAAGGAGGCTGAAAAGGCACCAAAACACACAATTGTGATTGAATCCTTGCTAGAGCTGCTCGGTATGTTCAAGGGCTCGCAAGTCAGTTCATAGTGGTGGAGGATGTTCGCCTGCAGTTTCTTCGGATGTTGGATCCGATTCCGGGCTGGTTTCTTGACTTCTGAAACGCCCGGTTAACCTTGCTAATGTGTTCTTTACGCTCCCCATGAAAGCGGAACTAAGTCGCGCAGGCAGCACGACAATGCCGAACACGATTCGAAGAGCCTTGTCCCTCACCGTTCCCCTCTCAGGGTAACCAATGTATGAGAGGGTGTGTTCTCGAAGGATATCATCGAGGGCCACAGCGAATGCTTCCTTGGCCATTCGTGAGAGAGAGAGCCCTTGGAAGACATCGCTCTCACTGAAGCGTTTCTGGTCAATGACGCTCTTCCACTTCAGGTATTGGGCTTTCTCCATGACATCGTTCAAGCTGTAGGAAAGCTCGCCAAGAGGCGGAAGAAGCTTGCTCTGAACCTCAGTTGGAGTGGGTTCCGTTTGCAGTTCATCATAAACTCGGCGGATGACATCAAGCTGCGTTTTTGGTGGTTTAAACCATAGGATGTGAAGTAGACCCTCGATTCTTCTCAGAGTTTCCTTATTCCGATCCTCAATGTGAGCTGGGATCTGGTCTACTACCGCTTCTAGAGCCTTTGATACTGTTCCGCCCTTTAACTCGTTCCAAAGCCACTCCAAATCAATGACCGCTTTTGCATATCTGTAGAACTTGAAGTCAAGAGATTCCTCAATGTCAGAGGCACTGAGAATCTCAATCTTCTTGACTGTGTAGGATTTGTTGCCCCCAGCTACCGACCACAGGCGCTGAAGAAGCGTACTCACTAGGTTACCAGATGGAGGCACCTCAATCCTTAGAGCATGGTCGCCCGGTTGTGCAACAAGAAAAGTGGACTGAAGAGCATCTTCAAGCCCCTCGTAGCCGCTTAGGTCAGTGGGCACCAGGTCCATGGCGCCGTGTCCGGTCGTTGACCAGCACAGTAGTGTATTGCTGTCCAAGTCGCGCTCAATGATTATACGTTCCTTGTCTCCAAGATGATCAAACTGGTCCGTGAAGCCCTTGCTGTAAGCCATAACTGCATAGACAATGT
>Ga0209986_10000363_pt1 | contig 43288 bp, 36 predicted proteins | sample BlataG_FD_183168 | JGI IMG/M metagenome (GOLD analysis project Ga0209986, IMG submission 183168) | Deep subsurface microbial communities from Black Sea to uncover new lineages of life (NeLLi) - Black_00105 metaG (SPAdes) (version 2) | ecosystem: Environmental > Aquatic > Marine > Oceanic >... | reverse complement strand
TCATTCTGAGCGAAGCGAAAAATCTCGCACTCAGGATAGACTGCGCGACGAATCTCATGCCCAGGACAAGCTTACGGGAGAATCCCGCACAGGGCAAACGGAGAGGAATCGCCACTAGGTGGCCAAAGAATACTGTCTTTGTTGCGTCTGGAGCACATTCCGGAGGTATTGGCCAGTAAATGACGCATCTATCCGGGCTATTTCCTCGGGTGTGCCGGTGGCCATAACATGGCCTCCTTCATCGCCGGCACCGGGGCCAAGGTCGATTATATGGTCAGCGTTCTTGACTACGTCCAGGTGGTGCTCGATAATGACCACGGTATTTCCGGCGTCTACCAGGCGGTGCAGTACCTGTAGTAGATACGCTATGTCGGCAAAGGAGAGACCGGTGGTAGGCTCATCGAGGATGTAGAGCGTCTTGCCAGTGGAGCGCCGAGATAGTTCAGTGGCAAGTTTGATTCGCTGGGCTTCGCCGCCAGAAAGCGTTGGTGCTGGCTGTCCCAGCCGTATGTAGCCGAGGCCAACATCTCGGAGTGTCTGCAACTTGTTCTTGACCTTGGGGAAGTGCTCGAAGAAGGGTAGGGCTTCATCCACCGTCATATCCAGGATATCGGCGATGTTCCTAGCCTTGAAGAGTATGTCGAGGGCCTCGCGGTTGTAACGCTTCCCCTTACACACTTCACACGGCACGGTAACGTCGGGCAGGAAGTGCATCTCTATCTGGATATAGCCCTCGCCCTGGCAGGCCTCACACCGTCCCCCACGGACATTGAAAGAAAACCGGCCCTGGCGGTACCCGCGCATCCGAGCTTCGGGCACGGTGGCAAAGAGTTCGCGTATGGGGGTGAAAGTTCCAGTGTACGTAGCCGGGTTGCTGCGCGGAGTACGGCCGATGGGCGATTGGTCGATATTGACGACCTTGTCAATATGCTCGACGCCAATGATGCCGTCGCATTCTCCGGGTCTATCCTTTGCCCGGTAGAATGTCTGAGCTAGTTTCTTGTACAGCACCTCGTTGATAAGCGTGCTCTTGCCGCTGCCTGATACACCGCTTATACAGACGAACCTACCCAGCGGCACGGTCACATCAATGTTCTTCAGGTTGTTCTCACGGGCGCCCATGATTATCAGCTCTTTGCCCGAACCAAGGCGCTTCCCTGTTGGCAGAGGAATTCGCTTGCTTCTGCTGAGGTATTGTCCGGTTATTGACTCGGGGCAGTTTATGATGCTTTCCAATGGTCCTGTGGTCACAATCTGGCCACCATGTTCACCGGCCCCGGGCCCCATATCGATAATGTAATCGGCAGCCCGCATCATGGCCTCATCATGCTCTACGATGAGAATGGTATTACCCAGGTCGCGCAATCTCTTCATCGTTGCGATGAGGCGGAAGATGTCGGCGGGGTGCAAGCCAATCGTAGGCTCGTCGCACACATAAAGCACTCCCATCAGACCGCTCCCTATTTGAGTAGCCAGCCGGATTCTCTGCGCTTCTCCACCGCTCAAGGTTGCGGAGGGCCGTTCCAGGGTGAGATAGCCCAATCCAATGTCTCTGAGAAAGCCCAGACGGGTGTCTATCTCCTTCAGAATCTGGTCGGCTATCCTCAGTTCGTTAGGTGTCAGGAGGGGTTTGTGGTTCTGTTCATCGCCCAGGAGCCGGATCCATCGCAACGCTTCCAAAGTACATAGCTCGGTCACCTCGGTTATGTTCTTGCCGGCGATAGTAACGGCCAGAGATTCAGGTTTGAGCCGCTTTCCGCGGCAAACTGGGCAGGGGTGGGAGAACATATATCTCTCGATGAAAGCACGACTGTTGTTGGACTCGGTTTCTCGATAGAGGCGCTCCAGAGAGGTGGCTACCCCTTCATAGCCGCTGGAGTACTCTCTGACTCGTCCATAACGATTGCGGTATCTTGCCACCTCTGCATTCTCACCGTGGAGGATAAGGTTCAGATGCTCCTGGCTGAGTTGGTCAATTGGCGTACGAAGGGAGAAACCGTGGCGTCGAGCCATATCCTGGAGTTGGCTGGTGCGCCATGAAGCCCAGACCCACGGGTGGATGGCACCCTCAGACACGCTCAGCTTCCTGTTCGGTATCACCAGGTCGGGGTCCACCTCCAGTTTGACGCCCAGCCCGCTGCACTCTGGGCAAGCCCCGTGGGGACTGTTGAAGCTGAAAGTCCGCGGTGCAATTTCACCAAGGCTTATGCCGCAGTGAACGCAGGCGAAATGCTCAGAGAACAGCAGCTCTTCTCTGTCGTTGATGGAGACAAGAACAACTCCGGCTCCAAGCTTCAGTGCGGTCTCGACAGAGTCGGCAATACGGCTGTTTTCGGCTTCTCCTATCCTGAGCCGGTCAACCACTACTTCGATGGTGTGTTTCTTGTTCTTGTCCAGCTCGAACTCTTCAGACAAGTCGTGAATATAGCCATCAACACGAACGCGGACGAATCCCGCTTTCCGCAGGTCATCAAATATCGCCTGGTGTTCACCTTTCCGGTCCCTGATTAGCGGTGCCAGTATCATGACTCGGCTGCCGGCGGGTATTTCTTGCACGGCATCCACGATTTGCTGTACTGTCTGCCGGGAGATCTCGTGCCCACACTTGGGACAATGAGGATGACCAACACGGGCAAAAAGAAGGCGCAAGTAGTCGTATATCTCGGTTACGGTGCCCACGGTGGAGCGCGGATTATGAGACGGCCCTTTCTGGTCAATCGAGATAGCGGGACTCAGCCCTTCTACGTAATCGACGTCGGGCTTCTCCATACGTCCCAGGAACTGGCGGGCGTAGGCAGACAGCGACTCGACGTAGCGGCGTTGCCCTTCCGCGTATATGGTATCGAAGGCCAGGGAGCTCTTGCCCGAGCCCGAGACGCCGGTGATAACCACGAGCTTGTCTCGGGGGATAGCTACGTCTATGTTCTTGAGGTTGTGCTCTCGGGCTCCCCTTACGATTATGCTATCTGACGACATATGCCTCTCTGTGCCGAATGTTCCCGCTTATCTATTGTAGCATGAGGCCAGGGCGAAGGCACACAACAGAGCACAGCGTCTCACAAACGCATATTTTTCTTTCAAGGTGCAGAAAGCGAATTGGTCTTGCTACCTCGCAGGATTGCCTGGCTCAAACTCAGAGGACAGCCTCTGGAGGTCTGTCCCTACATTTGTCGGTAAGGATAGAACATGTAGGGTGACGCTTCAGCCTGTCCACAATAGGGGTCTGCGGTCACTTCAGCCTAAGTGGTGTCACTGCTGAAGTTGCACTATAATGCAGAGGGGGTACGTCACTCCTTTGGCCACCAGCCCCACCACTTCTCCCGTCCGCACTCTGTGCACTTGACCTGTATGGCGACGAGGCCTTTGGAATCGCAGGAATTGCACTGGAAGATTTCACCGATGTTATAGGTTGGAGTGCTCCGGAGTTTTCTCGCCGTTTCTTCTACCTGCTCAGTGACATCCTGCAGGCGATTCGCCACGGATTGGAGGTCCTGCGGTTTTTTGCGAATGATAGCGTTGGCCTCTGTCACCGTCTTCTGCAGCTGGTCAAGGGCGCCCATGGCTGCTTCGATCTTGGCAAGGCGCTCCGCCAGGTCGGCCACGGTGGACTGCACAGCCTCAAGCGCAACTGAGGCCTGTGGGGCCTGCGGTGCCTCCGGTGGCGTGGAAGGCGCAGGAGCTGCCTTCGCGGCCGCTGCTGGTTCGGCTTCTGCCACAGCAGCTGTCTGCGCTTTGTCATTCGCGGCTGCTACTGGCCGGGCTTCTGCATGTGGATCTGCCTCCGCTGTCTCTGCCGGCGTTGGTCTTGCCGCTGTACCTGCTGCTTGCCCAAATGGCGTCAGCAAAGCATCTATCTCAGCTTGTGACATTGTCTTTTTGTCTGCCATCAGTAGTAATCTATAACCTCTGTAATCAGCTTGTGCTGGCAGTCGACCTCTGACAGGTCTATATCGTATGGTTTACTCACTTTCCCGGAGTCTTCATCGTAGATGACACGTACTACCGGTCTGCCGATGGCGCCAAGGTTAGTATCTGATATGATGCCAATCTCTTTGGTGTTAAGCCTGACGGTCAATCCGGTGGAGTAGCACGGGACCTGCCTTACAAACAACTCTACCAGCTCTGGATTGAACTGCTCCCCGGCGTAGGCCATAATATACTCGATGGCCTCGTTAGGCATGAATATCTTTCTGCCCGGCCTTTTTGACAACAGGGCGGTGTAGGTGTCACATATGGCTATGACCTGGGCGAAACGGTTTATGTCCGTCTTTCTCAACCCGTACGGGTATCCGGTCCCGTTCCACCGCTCGTGATGCTGAAGGACCGCGTTGGCTATTGCACCGCTGGTAGAGTGGTGTTGACTCAGGAGCTCATAGCCAAACATGGGATGTTGCCGTATCTTCAGAAGCTCCTTTTCGGTCAGCAAGTCTGGCCTTTGCAGAATCTCCTGAGGTACTGAGATATAGCCCACGTCCTTCAGTGTGGCAGCTACTCCCAGAGGGCCGAGGTCGGACTTGTCAAGGCCGGCACTTTTACCCAATAGCACAGACAGCACAGCCGTCTTCACTGACTGTATGTACATGTAGTCCTGCTCCGCGTTAATCCCTGCTATGATGGCTTCACGGCCGCTTTCGAGTTCCAACTTGCGTGCCAGAGCATTCACCGTCCTCACCACGTCGTTGATGTTCTTGGCTGCAACACGGGACTGTCCCTGGTTCTCGATAATTAGCCGGCGCAGTGCATGCGCTGCCTTTCCCTCCAGTTCCGGTGAAACGAGGGGCTCTACAGGTACGTCGGTGACACGCCAGTCATCTAGCAAGAGCTCAACAACGGAGTTGTTGCGCAGGACTCCTATGCATTGTTCATCTAACCTAATATCCGCGTCCAATAGCATAGTGCCATAGTTGTCGTAAACAGGTGCTCCGAGTAGCATCCCCGGCTTGGCATATTTAACTGCTATTCTTCTCATTACAGTTACCTCACCGTTTTGCCCTCGGAACTGTGTCCCCTGTCTCCGTTTGACCATGCTGCTTTACTGATTCCATTACTTGTCAGGCGCCCGGCTTCTGGAGTTTGCCCACCGAGTCATCACGTTTATTCTCATACCTGTGCCACTACGATTTCCGTGTTTGCTGAATGTGAAGGCCAAATGTCCTAACCCTCGTTCGTTTCTCACAAGTGCTTTCGACGTTGCTAGCTCGTAACAACCTGGAAGGACAAAACTCATTTCGTCCCGTCCAATCACGTAACAACACCTTATCAGAGTTGAACCTGACTGATGACAGGATATACGATGAGCCATCCATTGTGAATCACCTATCAGTCATGTTTTCCCTATGACTTTAGTCCCAACGACAGAGGACCTGGGTCACCTGTATTTGGATGTTGACTGGGATTTGTGGGAGTCACCTGCCCACAGGTGACCCGTGGGGTGCATTCATCGGGTTGGCCATCACCCGTAGGCGGGTGACTGGCACGCAATCTTCAATCTTTAACCTTCAGCTTCCTCCATCCCTTTGCGTATGCCAGCAGATTCCTCAGTCGCCTATGGCTAGCCGTCTCAGCCGGTTCAGGAAAGTGGCGAACAGGAAACCAAACAGCGTTATTCCAAGTCCTGTCAGACCCCACTGGATCCAGCCAGGGGGCGCGGCCAGGGTTATGCCCATGTAGAATGTCCCTGTGCCTGACCACTTACCTGGGTTGGAAGCACGATCGATGGCTCTGACCCTCCAGTGATAAGGGGCTTCCTTCTTGGCCGGCGCTAGCCTTTCTCCCTCGGTAACAAGATACTCCGTATCGCTTAAACCGCTCTTGTTCAGCACTACCTCGGAGAAATTCGCATCAGAGGCAACTTGGAAGCTGTAGGTGACGCCGCTGGGGTCGGTAACAGCATCCCAGGAGAACTGCGGCGTTTGCGACACTCTGGTGGCATTAGCCGGAAGCAGCAGTTGCGGTGCTGGCGGCGGGTCTGCCTCCATGGTAAAGGCCATCTCTCCCACGTTGGCAGCATCAGTCGCAATCACCGTATGTTCACCGTGTTCACTTACCGGTACATTGAAGTTCGTCTCAAAAGTGCCGTTTTCATCGGTATTGGTCTTGACCACCTGGGTGCCGTCGTATTTGACGACTATCGTTGCATTGGGTGTGAAGCCGGCACCGCTGACAGTCACCTCTGTCCCCACATGGCCTGTGGTTGGGCTAAGTGTGGTGGCAGACAGAGTAGTGAAGTCGGCAAATTCGCTGTTGCTGCCATCGGTGACTTTTATTCTATATGTGCCTTTCACCATGGCTGGCACAACGAATGTATCGCTGAAAGTGCCGTTTTCATCGGACTTGCTGGAGGTGACCTCCTTATCGGCAAAGCGAACGGCTATATCGCTGTCGGCGGCGAAACCTGTACCGCTCACGGTTACGCCGGTGCCAACGGCCCCTGACTGGGCGGAGATGGCCATTGACTGGTGTGTTAGGAAGCTGGTAGTGGTGTAGTTATCGTCCTCGCTGTCGTCTACGGCCTTCACGGTGTGGCTGCCGTTATAGCTTTCGGGAGCCTGGAAGGTGGCACCACTGAAGCTGCCATCCTCGTTGGTCCTATCGATGGCAACCTCGTCACCGTCGAAACAGATGCTCACCTCACTATTGGCAGCGAAACCTGTGCCGTCGACGATTATGTCGTCCCCAACATAGCCAGAGGAATTGTCCAGCTCGATCTCCGGGACTACATCGAAATACGAGATTTCCTGGTTGTCATCGTTGTCAGTAGCCCATACCTTGTACTTCCCTGCCGGATACTCCTCGATGATGAGATAGGTGTACAAATCGCCATTGTCGTCGCTGGAGTCCGTTTCTACTACGTTCGACTCAGCATCGAAAGAGATGTCGATTGTTCCTGGCGTGAAGTCAGCCAGGGTAACGTATAGCTTCGTTCCTACCGGCCCCTCGCGCGGGTTCAGCATTATGGTCGGTCGCGTTTCGTCCTCCGCTAGCGCTGGTGCAGCCGCTGTGGCAGCCAGCAAGAGGACAATTGCACCTGGCCCAATAACTTGAAGAAACCTGACGTAATTCGCTTTCGCCATGACTACTGCCTCCTTCCATGTTGTGTCAGAATGTTTTTGAGCTCCAGAGATAAGTCTTGAGTCTCGGTGAGTAAGCCAGAAAGGGCAACATCATCAAGCTCTTTGGCGAACGTAGCCAGATCTGTATCTTCCTCGTCCACACCCTCGAATAGGTCAAAGATGTCAGTGTTTTCAGACTCTTGACTCGGCTGGGACTCTTCATCATCTTCAGCTTGTTCTGCTGCCATCCCGGTACTAGTTATCACGCCGTCGATCGGCACAACGATTGGGCCCTTGTCTGCTGGGGTAGCCTTCTCGGCCATGGATACGGATATGGGTGCCACATCGTCGCCTGGTGGAGGTGCCTGGTCCGGGGCTGGCATAGCTACGTCCGGGCCGAGTATAGAGGCAACCTCAAAGGGGTCTAACACTAGCCCGGATGCCGGCGGTGCGGTTTCGCCGGTTTCCCCTGGGGTGTCCGCACCAAGCGGCTGGGGGATATTCTTGTAAGGGGCTGCCCCCGGCAGGACTATCTCGGGGTGGGTGAAACTCTCGGGTGGAGTCATCTCCGGGCTCTCTGGCAGGTCTGGCAGCTTCTCAGTGGATGTCTCTTCCGCTTCTTTCTCCTTCTTCTTGTCTGCCCCGGCACTTTTCTCTTTCCTGGGCTTACTCTCGACCCCGCTTATGCCCCCTTGCTTGGGGCTGGTTTCCATTCTCAGAGTCAGCAGTATGAAAGAAGCCACCGCGAAGGCAGAGGCTATCAGGACGAGCACCCAAACGCCCTCTTCTGAAAGCACCTCGTAGAAAATGTCATAAAGAACATTCATAGCGGTTTCCGTTTTTGCTACATAATGGGCGCCATAGTGCCAAGTGCTATGCCCACCAGTTGGGGCGTGAGGAGAATAGCCAGCCCCGACATGGCCGCCAGGATGCCGAAATAGAAGAGGAACTTATAGTGGTGACCTCCTCCGGCTGCCCTGATAGCAAAGGCATTGGCCGCAGTGAATACCAATATCACCATTATTACCAGCGTATGGAATAGATCGAGCTGGGTGGAATCTCCAAAGAATCCGAAGGTGGGCAAAGGCATGCCCCCGCCGGCCTCTAGCGATGACATGCTTTCAATAGCCCCAGAGAAGACGACCAAGACCCCGCAGATAAACAGCATTAGGAAGCAAGTGGCACCGTGCATGACCATGGTAAGCCAGGTGAAGCCGGATGAGACCAGCTTTCTCCTAGCCCGCAGGAGTGTGACCTTCATAGCGTATAGAGACGACTGGTCGCCTGCAGTTCCCGGGTCAGCTCCCAGCTCCACCGCGTCACGGAATATCCTCAGACTTCGGTTCACCTGCTCACTGCCGGTCTCTGCAACGAACTTCTCCCAGCACATCTCGGTATTGATGCCAGTACGGAGTCTGGCGTTTAGCCTTTTTATACCTCCATAAAGAGAGCCGGCAGAGCGCATATCTATCTTGCTTACAGAATCGCTTACCGTTGTTCCTACCGCCTTGGCCACAGCGCCAAGAGAACGAAGGAACCCGGCGACATCATCGTCATGTTTATCTATCTTCCGGTCATCCCACATGATTATCAGCCCGGGGAACAATACAAAGGCTGAAGCTGCCAGCAATACCCAGCCCAAATCCACATTCAGCCAGGCGAGGATGGAGCAGACGATGACGCCAGCCGGAATGAGGAGCTTGACCAGCATTCGTGCCAAGGTTTGCCCCCTGGATGACTCAGGCAGGGAGGCACTCTTGATCTCCTTGGGGGCGGCCCGATGTATGATCCAGGCCCCGGCAACTGTCGCCAGGATTGCCATCCCGCAGAGAACGACAACAAAGCTGGTTTGCACCGGATAAATCATCATGGAAATCACGGCCACAACGACGACAAGGGCCGCTGACAGAGTCAGGGATACGTAGGCATCAGTCCAGGTTTTGAGAGTTTGCACATCCCGCTCGTAGGCATTGCTCCAGGTTTCTCCTTGGACGTGGGCTTCGCGTGCCAGGAAGATATGTTCAGGCTCGCCCGAGGAAAGGGTACCGGCCATACGGAGCAGAATCGCTCTGACTTCCGGCTCTTCCGTCTTTTCTCCGACTACACGGAGGGCCTCGGGGTAGTCATAGTTGAGCTGGTGAACCAAAAAGTTGACTTGCTTGAAGTAAGAAGAGGACGAATAGGGCAGGGCGGCGGCGCTCTGAAAAATCTCACCCCGCGCCACACCTGAACTGGAGACAGTGGCCATGTATGTCATGTGAGTGAACAGGTCCAGGTCGAGGTATTCCTTATCTTTTGATTTATCTTTACTGGTATCTATCAACCCGGTGAGCTTTCCAGCCATAGAAGAAAGCAGGCCGGGTAAGCCTGTTTGTCTTTCGGCCGGTGGCCTTTCTGCGTTTACCAGTTGCTTTTCCATCTTCAGTCGCTCATCCGGTATAGTTGCCCATTGTTAGAACAGTCCTTGCTGCTGAGCCTTTGACAAAACCTTTAGAAGCTCATAGAAGTTGGTAACTCCACGTTCCTTATGCAGTTTCTCCAGGACTTTCGCCCGCCTATCCAGTTCCTGGTAAATCCGCTTCTTCTGGTGGGCAGGGATTCCCCGCCTCAGCGCTATCTTTTGTTCCAGGATAAAGCTGTTCATATAGCCCATAAACTCGAAAGAGTCAGTTACCGGGTCCCAGCGAAATATCTCCAGGAAGGCGAAGCTCTCGTTCACCCCGTCATAGCCTACAATCTCATTCAGGCTCAATACTCGCCGTCCCAGCTTGCCATTCGGGAGCTTGACGGAGCTCTGGGTGACGATTACATTCAGGTTGTCTATGTATGTCTTGGGCACACTGATAGGACTGCCGGTGAGTCGCTGGATAAGCTTTTGCACCGAGGTAGCATGGAAGGTGGACATCACCGGGTGTCCGGTCTGCATGGCTTGAAAGGCAATCGCTCCCTCAGGACCCCGAATCTCACCCACTATTATCTCGTTTGGCCGCTGCCTCAAAGCCGCCTTGAGGAGGTCAAACATGGTTACCTCGCTGTCTGATTCTTGTTTTGTCGTCTGCACCACCTCTTGTAGCCAGTTCTTGTGAGGCATCTTTAACTCCGGCGTATCCTCTATGGAAATGACTTTGTGGTTGGGAGGGATAAAGGTGGTCAGGGCATTGAGGGTTGTGGTCTTTCCCGATGCTGCCTCGCCGGCGATAAACACGCTCATTCCGTCCTCAATCGTCAGCGACAGGTAGGCTGCCATTTTGTAGTCGAGTGTACCCATTTCAACAAGCTCCAGAATCGACATTGGCGTGTCGCTGAACTGTCGGATGGTGAAGTTGCTGCCTCGCTTGGCCAGGTCTCGGCCATAGACAATGTTTATTCTGGAGCCATTAGGAAGGGTGGCATCCGCAATCGGCTTACCAAGGCTCACCGGTTTCTTCACGCGCTCAGCCAGCCTGAGCACAAATTCGTCCAGGTCGTCCATGTCCTCGAATGCTACGGAGCTCTTGAGGCTGTGGAATATCTTATGCTCAATGAATACGTGTCCCAAGCCGCCGCAACTGATGTCCTCCACGTAGGGGTCATGTAGAATCGGGTCGAGCATGCCGATGCCTATCTTGTCCCGCACGATGAGATACTTGGCTGCCCGCAGTTCCTGTGGGGTACACTTAATCTTGTTGTTCCCATTCCTGCCGAACTGAACTCTGCTAACAAGACCGTTGCCCTTAGTTTCAGCATTACCGTCTGCTATGCATACCTTGTCTATGCAGGTGAGGAACGACTGTTTCTTCTCCTCATCGGTGTTCATGTTCAGGAGATCATCCATAAAGTGTAAGAGCCTTGTCTCTATCTGCCGCAGCAGCCAATCCACGTTCATGGCGATGGTGGGTTCTATCGAGATATAGGTATGTCGCTCATCAGTCGGGTCGAAGTAAATATGAACGAAATTGCCCAAAGCACTGGTCGGATAAATGATATTGGGCTGCTTCAGTTCGTCCAGCTTTCGATTCAGCTTAAGGTGATACTGGGGTATGCCGACCTCATCAATGGGAACCGTCTGCAAATAGCTCAGAAGGTGAGGGTTGTCCCTGGTGACGTCCTGAAGCGCCTTGGGCAGCATCTGGTAGAGGCTGGTAGCGTCGATCTTTTTTTCCTTTGTGAACGGCAAAGTTATGGTCGGCATAGGCCTTTCGTCTCCTATATTCTTGCCTTGGAGAGAGGCAGGATTTTCATCCCAATTCCTGGCTTGACATCAAAGCTGGTTTGCACCGGATAAATCATCATGGAAATCACGGCCACAACGACGACAAGGGCCGCTGACAGAGTCAGGGATACGTAGGTATCAGTGCAGGTTTTGAGAGTTTGCACATTCAACGCGGTGAGCTTTCCAGCCATAGAAGAAACCAAGCTGGGCAAGCCTGTTTGCCTTTCGGCCGGTGGCCTTTCTGCGTTTACCAGTTGCTTTTCCATCTTCAGTCAGTCACCCGGTACAGTTGCCCATTGTTAGAACAGTCCTTGCTGCTGAGCCGTCGCCAGGACGGTCAGAAGCTCATAGAAGTTGGTGATTCCACGTTCCTTATGCAGTTTCTCCAGGACTTTCGCCCGCCTATCCAGTTCCTGATAGATGCGCTTCAACTGGTGGGTGGGGATTCCCCGCCTCAGCGCTATCTTTTGTTCTAGGAGAAAGCTGTTCATATAGCCCGTAAACTCGAAAGAGTCAGTTACCGGGTCCCAGCGAAATATCTCCAGGAAGGCGAAGCTCTCGTTCACCCCGTCATAGCCTACAATCTCATTCAGGCTCAATACTCGCCGTCCCAGCTTGCCATTGGGGAGTTTGACGGCGCTCTGGATGACGATTACATTCAGGTTGTCTATGTATGTCTTGGGCACATTGATAGGAGTGCCGGTGAGTCGCTGGATAAGTTTCTGTACCGAGGCAGCATGGAAGGTGGACATCACCGGGTGTCCGGTCTGCATGGCTTGAAAGGCGATCGCCCCCTCAGGACCCCGAATCTCACCCACTATTATCTCGTTTGGCCGTTGTCTCAGGGACGCCTTCAGGAGGTCAAACATGGTTACCTCGTTTTCTGATTCTTGTTTTGTCGTCTGCACCACCTCTTGTAGCCAGTGCTTGTGAGGCACCTTCAACTCCGGCGTATCCTCTATGGAAACGACTTTGTGGTTGGGAGGGATAAAAGTGGTCAGGGCATTGAGGGTTGTGGTCTTTCCCGATGCTGTCTCGCCGGAGATAAACACGCTCATTCCGTCCTCAATCGTCATCGACAGGTAGGCTGCCATTTTGTAGTCGAGTGTACCCATTTCAACAAGCTCCAGAACCGACATTGGCGTGTCGCTGAACTGTCGGATGGTGAAGTTGCTGCCTCGCTTGGTCAGGTCTCGGCCATAGACAATGTTTATTCTGGAGCCATCAGGAAGGGTGGCATCCGCAATCGGCTTACCAAGGCTCACCGGTTTCTTCACGCGCTCAGCCAGCCTGAGCACAAATTCGTCCAGGTCGTCCATGTCCTCGAATGTTACGGAGTTCTTGAGGCTGTGGAATATCTTATGCTCAATGAATACGTGTCCCAAGCCGCTGCAACTGATGTCCTCCACGTAGGGGTCATGTAGAATCGGGTCGAGGATGCCGACGCCTACCTTGTCCCGCACGATGAGATACTTGGCTGCCCGCAGTTCCTGTGGGGTACACTTAATCTTGTTGTTCCCATTCCTGCCGAACTGAACTCTGCTAACAAGACCGTTGCCCTTAGTTTCAGCATTACCGTCTGCTATGCATACCTTGTCTATGCCGGTGAGGAACGACTGTTTCTTCTCCTCATCGGTGTTCATGTTCAGGAGATCATCCGTAAAGTCTAAGAGCCTTGTCTCTATCTGCCGCAGCAGCCAATCCATGTTCGTGTCGGTGGCGGGCTCTATCGAGATATAGGTATGTCGCTCATCAGTCGGGTCGAAATAAATATGAACGAAATTGCCCAAAGCACGGGTCGGGTAAATGATATTGGGCTGCTTCAGTTCGTCCAGCTTTCGATTCAGCTTAGGGTGATACTGGGGTATGCCGACCTCATCAATGGGAACCGTCTGCAAATAGCTCAGAAGGTGAGGGTTGTCCCCAGTGACGTCCTGAAGCACCTTGGGCAGCATCTGGTAGAGGCTGGTAGCGTCGATCTTTTTTTCCTTTGTGAACGGCAAAGTTATGGTCGGCATAGGCCTTTCGTCTCCTATATTTTTGCCTTGGAGAGAGGCAGGATTTTCATCCCAATTCCCGGCTCCACATCAAAGCTGAGTATGTTGCCCGTACCCTTGTCGGCGCCTCTTACCTTGAGTACTTCCAGGGACTTCATCAGCTTATCTCCTACCTCCTCAATGCCAAGCCGCAGGTGGGCATCGCACAGCGACCGAATGCGGATAAGCATTTCCTCATTGAAGGCGAAGCTGTGGGCGATATTGATCACGGTTCTGCCATCATCACACAGGTTTTTGCATCTGTCGAAGTAGAAAATGACGTCATCACTCGAGGTGTAGGCAATAATGGGGGTCAGAGAGTCGATGATTGCCAAGCGGTAGTCTTCAAGCTTCTCCATCGCGGTGAGGAGAACGTCGAGGCAAGAAGACAGGTCGGTTTTCGATGGTTGAAGAAAATAAACCTTCAACCATCCTATAATAATATGGTCGAGAATGTCCAGCCCAAGGCTCTGCATCTGCGTCACCAGGCTCTTCACCGTGTTCTCAGTGGTGAAGAGGATCACCTTGTGTTTGTCACGCAATGAACCCCATATCAACTGCTGAGCCAGCACCGATTTTCCAGCGTCGGACTGCCCCTCGATGAGAGTCAGGGAGCCAACAGGGATGCCGCCTCCCAACCTCTTGTCAATCTCAACATTGCCCGTAGAGATTATCTTGACTTTCTTCTCAGACGCGTCTGAGGTTAGGTCGTGTTTCATTACGGAGCGCCTCCCCTGGTGAAAATAGACTGGCTGGCAACGCCATTAGGGGTAGATATAGTTACCCAGTTGGTGGTATTTTCTGCCACCACCGGGCTGAGTTGCATAAGAATTCTCATGTCCTCCCCAGGATTCAGTATATGTGGCTCAACGGTCTCGGCGCTCCCGTTGAAGTAAATCCTGTCTCCCCCCGTCCATTTGTTGTCCGCCGGTGGGTCAGACGAATCATAAGGAAGCCATGCCACACGATAGGTAGTATTGTCAGTATAGTATTTAACGATGACATCCCAGGAATCAAAATCGGCCAGTGAGACCCCGCCCTCATTCCTGACGGTTATCTCGACCTGGGTTCCGTCAGCCGAGACCGTACAGTTGTCCGTGACAATCTCTGTCCGCCTCATTTCCCCGGCGCGCTGGGACATCTCCTTCCACGAAGCCGCCAGCGTGTCTACTGACGGAATGGCGCTCAGCATCAGGGTTAGCGTCCCACCCAGGATTATGGCCATCGATATGGCGGCAATTATTGCATTTTCCATCGCTTGGCTCTAAAGACTGAATTGATGCTCGTCCGAGATGCCGTTGGAGAGCACCACCTTGACGAAATAGGTGCCGGAGTCGGGCGTTTCTGAACAGGTAATGGTAATCTTCATGGTTTCGGTAGGGCCGCATACGTTGGCCCCGGGGTTCCCTTCTATCTCGTAATCCCAATGACCGGCTGCACTTCCGTAGGTCACCCGGGAGAAGCTGTCTACAGGACCGAAAAAGACATCACAACTGTCGATGGCCAGTATTCGCGCGGCACCGACGTTCTTTACCCATATAAATACTCTGGTATCCTGATTTCCTGTTTGAATGATTTCAATGTGGCTCATGATGCGGTCGTCCACGTTTGCGGACATGGTGCTTATGGCGGCACTGCTGCGATTGATAGCCGGGTAGACGGCATTGAACACCACTAGCGAGCATACTATCCCGGCTATGAGAAGGAAAATTGTGACTACTGCCTTATCCATAACTGGGTTCTCTGCTATCTGCTAGGATGCTTAACAGTGCTGCTTCTGACTCGCTGCCGTAGCCCAAAAGGCTGTCAAGTTGGGCGATTACGCCCAGGTAGTCTCTAGTTGTTATCTTTGTTTTCCTCGGCTCGTCCACCTGGGCAAGGCGGACCAGCTTGACGAGAAGGTCTTTCAGTTCCTCCGAGACATGCCCCACCATGTGGCATGCTTCCACCATGACCTCTGTTCTGTCCTTGCCTATCTTGTCCGTTGACTCGTCCACCCATTTGGACAACCCGGCGATGGTGAGCAGAGTGATGCCATCGCCGTTCGCCCTGCCACGTAGATACTGCGTTGCCTGTTTGCGTTTTCCGCTATCTGCTTCTTGCTCCAAAGGTCCAAGACCAGGCAAAAGCCCAGCAGCACCTTTCCTGTCGCGTTCCCCACCTGTTGGTGGTGATTCGGCCTCTTCTTCGGTGGTGGGCCCCAGGCTGGGCAAAGACGGGGCATCTCTTGAGCCCTTCTTCTTGCCACGTTTCCGTCCTGTTGCCGAGTCTTCCTCTTCGGCAGTGGGTTCCAGGCCTGGTGAGGAGCTGACATCACCGGCTCCTGTTGCCTCTTTTGTGTCGGCCTCTTCCGACTCTGGGGTTAAATCCGTCTCGGCGACAGCTTCTTCACCGGGCTGGCTGTCTCCTTCGAGCACTGCAGGTTCGGTGGCGGGTGCCTCCCCAGTTGCTGCCGCTTGCGGGGCGGCTACTCCCTGTGTAATGTTAATTACCGGGGCACCACCACCGGCGCCGGCTTGCGCAGCAAGGGCAAACGGGTTCTCGGCGTTCAGGTACTGCTCACGAATATCAAGCAGCATGGCCTTGATCTCGTTCTTCAGCACCTTTATCTCGTTTTCTACATCCGTTACTCTATGCTGTACGTCTGCCATGACCCTTTGTCCTCCATCGACCTTATGCGTAGTTCCCTCCGACGAGGGTCAGCGTTCCCTTTATGCATTAGCACTCCCGGGAGAGCCCCGGCACCTTCGACTTATTCAATGGAGACCCCCCTCTGGGAGCGCTAAGCTGTTCAGATACTGTTCGCGTACTTGCTACATTTGAGCGCTAATACTTAGTGCAGGTTCATAACCGGGTCGATGCCGGGGGGCAGTACCCTCTCAACTGTGACCACGGCCCCTGCAGGCGGCTTGAACTCAAGGGTGAACTTCTCGTTAGGTCCCAGTACGGGGTCGAGGGCGGTGTCGGCGCCGTCAATGTCGGTGGAGTCGAACGCAATCTCGGCCTTCTCACCTATCTCCAGCAGGGTATCGCCGTCGTTGTCGCCTACGAAGGTGCTCGTCCATTCGCAGTCGTTGTGGTACTGGTTCTGGTCGACGTAGGCAAGGATGCACGAGTTATCGCCCAGGCCACCATTCGGTGCTGTCAGGTCTATGGGCTCTCCGGCCACGGCATTGCGCAGGGTGAACTTGATGGACGTTACCGTGACATTGTCGGTACTCTCGGCAATAACACTACCCGTCAGCTCCATGGTGCTCTTGGCTTCTTCCAGGCCGAGGTAGACAGTCTCTTTGCCCTTCTCAGCCGAGAAGATACCGGCCGACAGAACGGCATAGCCAAACACCGCGGCAACGGTCACGAACGCAATCAAGATGATGGCCGTCTCCAGGCCGGTGATGCCCCTCTCGTCTCGGTGCCCCTTTCTCAGGGCTCTCATTAACTTGTCGAACATTTTCCTTCCTCCTTGTTTGGTTTCACGGTTTGCGATTTTTCGCTCTTGCAAGTCCTGGTCTTCGCGGCTCGCGATCGCTGATATCACATACACATCACCTCCTTCTTTTTCTAGCGCTTATCAGTGAGACAGTATGTTCGTTAACCCCACTCAGCAATTCCCATATGCAGTATTCGCTTGTTCTCATATGGTGAATCCAAGTACCCAAACCCTATCTAACATTCTGCCTTAAGTATAGGGCAAAACGCTGTCTAGTAAATCGCCCATTGGTAATAGTTTGGCCAGGACTTTAGTCCTGATTCACAGGCAGCCCTGAATGTACTACGCAAGAGTGTAGGCAGCATTAGGAGCAGGCGGATGTCTGGCAGTCACCTCATTCGTGAGCCCTGGGCTTCCTGTCACACCTGCGCCAGGAGAGCGGGGCAACTCCGGGGGAACCTGATAGCCAGAGAACTTGGCAGTCCCTCCGGCAATCTGGCTTTGTGTCAGCGAGCAGGGGTGTTTCGTGACCGCCATTCTGAGCCCCTCGCTTACTGTCATCCTGAGGGAGCGAAGCGACCGAAGGATCTCGCTCAGGATGAACTCCGCGAAGGGGCGAGGGTGAAACCCGTCGTGAAACCTGAATTTATGGTTTACAAAGTAGAAAATGTTGACAAGAGTCGGTTGGTATACTAATGTAGGTATAGACGCAGATAGCTGGAGAGGCTTAGTCTTGTGACAGACGAGTGCGTGAGAGTGGGTAAGTGCCGGCGTGTGAAGTGCTGGCGGTGTATGACTCAGGCTGATTGCCTGCTCCAGCGCTAGGAACGCCGAACGATCAATCATGAATGTAACAACAAAGATAGGAGTGCTTGTAGCGTCAGCCTTGGCCATCTCTCTGCTGGTTCAGGTGGTCTTCGTTTTTCCTGAAATAAGGTCTCGAGAATTCGGGCTGCAGCAAGTTCGTATTCAGGCTGGTGCTGACACTGTGGCGTCTGAGATAACGGACTTCCTGGATGACATAGGCTATGAGCTTGAGGAGCTTGCTAGGATGCCCGAGATCAAGACCATGGACGTAAGCCAGCAGGAGAAGCTTCTGTCCCTCAGTGTGCATACGTCACCAATGCTTCAGACCGTCTCTATAGGTATCGCTGACATCAATGGGGTGGTAACCTGCCTCGAATCTCTGAAGCCGGCTGTAATCTTCTCAAAAGCGGAAGCCGTAGGCATGGACATCTCAGACCGCGATTACTTTGAGTGCTGCGTATCCACCGGCGCAACCTGCTGCAGCGACCCGTTCGAAGAGACCCCTTGTGGTCTTATGATGGCTGCAATAGCTGTACCTGTATGGGCCGATGATGGGGGTGTCGGCGGGGTGATATTTGCAGAGATACCCATTCAGACTCTTGCGGGGATGATTGAAAAGCGCCATCTTGGGGAAGCTGAGAGTGTCTACATGGTGGATAGTGAAGGATTTGTGATAGCGGAATCGGAAAAGGACTTGACCAGGCTGTCCGGCGGCCCTTTCGGTTTGGACTACTCCAGTTACAGCGTCGTGCAAGGCATCATGGCGGGGCAGAGCAGTGTCGGGGAGTATGAGTACGATGGGGAGGCCCATCTTGCGGCCTACGCGGTGATCGTGCCGTCTGGTTGGGGCATTGTGTTTCAGAAGCCTCTTGAGGTTGTTATGGCCAAAAGCAGGGTATTGCCAAACTTCCTCCTGGGAATCAATGCTGCCGTTTTCGTTACAGCCGTGCTGGTAGCACTGGTGTTCGCACGGCGGTTAACCAATCCTATACGCAAACTGGCGGACTACGCGCGAATGGTTGAAAGGGGAGACTACACGGCTGCTCTCGACGTTAAAGGCGGGGATGAAATCGCGCATGTAAGCTCTACCATCAAGTCAATGGTCCGACAAATGCTGGCAATGCGCGAGAAGGAGTTGGCGGCAATCGTTAACAGTATGAAAGATGGGCTCATAACGTTGGATCAGAAACAGCGAATAACTCGGCTGAACCCTTACATGGAGCAGATGCTGGGACTGAGGGCTGCCGAGGTGCTCAACAAGACCGTCTCCGAACTGGAGGATGACCCTCGCTTGGCGGTAGTTGCGCGTCTTGTACAGACGGAATCACCTGATGAGGAGGTGGTGCTTGCCGAACCGCATGAGCGGGTTGTGAAAGTGCACTCATCAAAGCTCAAGGGAGGAGGAGACAAAGACCTGGGTGAGGTGAAAGTCATCCTCGACGTTACCAAGGAGAGAGAGCTTGACCAGATGAAATCGGACTTCATAGCCAACACCTCGCATGAAGTTCGGACACCCTTGCATTCCATCCGCGGTTTTGTCAAACTAATGCTGGATGGCAAGGTAACCGACCCGGAGACGCAGCATGAGTTCCTGAGCATCATAGATGAACAAAGCCAGCATTTGAGCAACCTGGTAAGCGCCATTCTCGACACATCCGCTATAGAGTCGGGAGAGATGACATACGCGAAGCAGCCTGTTGCAATGAATGACGTGATCGATAAGGCACTGGTCAAACTGCAGAGCATCGCCGAGGAAAGAGAGATTGCTGTCGAGGCAGACATGCCGGGGACGTTGCCAGTTGTTGAAGGCGACTCCGAAAAACTTGAGCAGGTGGTAACAAACCTGGTACACAATGCTATCAAGTTTAGCCAGAAAGGTGGCAAGGTCCGTGTTACCGCCGAGGCTCAGAATACTGGCGTATTGGTGCAGGTCACCGACCAGGGCAGTGGCATTCCTGCTAGTGCCATCCCTCTGCTCTTTCAGAAGTTCTTCAGAGTGCATGGCTCTATGCCCTGGGCTAGCAGTGGCACGGGCTTGGGACTCTACATAGTTAAGCAGATAGTGGAGGCCCACGGCGGCCAAGTATGGGTTGAGAGTAAACTAGGCGAAGGCAGCACTTTCAGCTTCAGGCTGCCTTTGAGTGGTAACGACAAGAACCAATAGGAAGGAGGGTAGCATGTCCGAAAGAATATTGATTATAGAGGATGACCGAAGTACTGCTAGACTGGCAGAGTATACACTTCAACAGGCGGGGTATGAGGTCGGTATCGCCTCGGACGGTTTTGAGGGACTCAGGAAAGCTCTGGGAGAGCACCCAGACCTTATCATTCTTGACGTCATGCTGCCTGGTTTGGATGGATATGAGATATGTCATCGGCTGCGCCAGAAGGCTGAAACCGCCAACTTACCCATTCTCATGATCTCAGCCAAGGCGCGCAAGGACGATAAGGATGTTGGGCTTCAGGTGGGGGCAGATGAGTACCTGACCAAACCGGTTGACCCGTCAGAAATACTGGCCAGGGTGCAAGCTCTACTTGCCGACAAGGGCAGGATTGTCTACGGGGAATCTTAGCGGCACTCTGCGGAGTCAGCCATTCTGAGCAACGAAGCGCCTCGAGGCGAAAGGGAGCTGTAAAGATGGATACCCCTGCGCATCATTCGTCAAAAGAGAAACTCGGTGAAATCCTTGTTAGAACGGAGGTCATCACTGCTGAGCAGTTGGAAGATTCGTTACAAGTTGCCCGCAGGGATGACAAGCTGCTCGGGCAAGTCCTCCTCGAGAAGGAGTTGATTACTCCCACCGACCTGGCAACGGCTCTCAGCATTCAGTTGGGAGTGCCACTAATCGACCTCAAAAGGCACAAGGTCCAACCAGTGGCCCTGAAGTTGGTCCCTGAGCAACTGGCTAGAAGGTATAATGTTCTGCCGCTGGATATCGTCGGTGGGTCTCTAGCCATAGTAATGGAGAACACGATGGATGTGCGGGCCATTGATGACATCGCCGCAGTGTCAAAGATGCGGGTCGAGCCTATGATGGCGTTTGGCGACGAGATCCGCAGCGCAATTGACCGCAACTATGCCGTGCGAGGTGAAATCGATCGGGAGGCTGCCATATCGGCAGCTCCGGCCGCAGAAGAAGAGGCAGAGCCAGAGGAGCTCATCCCTGCAGAGGCAGAAGCCCCAGCACTCCGTAATCTCAATTTGCTCGTTCAGCAGGCCGTGCGGAGCCGAGCCTCAGACATTCATATCGAACCTCAGGAAGAGAAGCTTCAGGTTCGGTTCCGTGTGGATGGGCTACTGCAGGACACAATGTCTCTGCCCCTGAGCATCCATGCTGCTCTCTTATCTAGGCTAAAGATTATGGGTGGCATGAACATCGCTGAGCGAAGACGGCCCCAAGATGGTCGGTTTTCAGCCCGGATCGATGATCAGGATATGGATATACGTGTCGCCTGTGGCAATACGGTGCATGGTGAAATGGCAGTGCTACGCCTTCTGCCCAAGACCGGCCCCATACTGGACCTAGTAGCCCTTGGCCTCTTGCCCAGCGCACTTGGAAGATATGGGCAGATGCTCAATCTTCCCTTCGGGATGATTCTATTCGGTGGCCCAACTGGCTCCGGAAAAACTACAACGCTCTACGCTTCGATTAACCGACTTAACCAACTGGAACGCAACATAATGACTATAGAGGACCCTGTGGAATATTATCTGCCTGGTATCAATCAGTTCCAGGTTAATCCCAAGGCTGGTATCGGGTTCGCTGACAGTCTGCGGGCGTTTATGCGGCTTGATCCGGATGTCATTTTGGTAGGAGAGATTCGAGACACCGAAACAGCAAGGATGGCAACTCAAGCAGCTCTTACAGGCCATCTCGTGTTTTCTACGGTCCACGCCAATAATGCTGTCGGCATTGTGGCGCGACTGCAGGACCTGGGTGTGGAACCTTTCTATATTTGCTCGGCTCTTGTCGGTACCGTTTCTCAACGGATTATTCGGCGCATTTGTTCGCACTGCCGGGCACCTTACGAGCCGACCGCGGAGGAGCGAGCGGCCTATCAGGAAGAAATGGGTGAGCCACCACCTCAGTTGTACAAGGGCGCAGGATGTAATTTCTGCCTCGGTACAGGCTATCTCGGCAGAGTCGGTTTGTTTGAGGTTCTTGTGCCAACCGACGAGGTCAAACAGTTATTCATTGATGGTGCTCCTCCCACTGAGCTCCGTGCCCAAGCAATCAAGGATGGCATGGTGCCTCTGATGCACGACGGAATGGTCAAAGCAAAGGAGGGCATCAGTACCATTGCGGAGGTGCTCCGTAATACCTTATAGTAGCTGTTCAGAACCACATGTTATGTCGAAGTAGTGCCAATGGTCAGGTGCCCTAACGGCAAAGCGGCAGCAAGGCTCGCTACCAGTTAAGAGCGGCGGAGATTCGATGTCTTATGAGACTCTTGTTTACCAGAAGACAGGAGCGGTGGGTATGATAACCATCAACCGCCCGGCGGCAGATAACGCCATAAATATTCGACTGGCCGCAGAACTCAGTGATGTTTGTACCCAGATTAATCATGAGGAAGAGACGAAAGCAGTCATTATCGCCGGTGCCGGAGACAAGGCATTCTCTGTAGGCGCTGACATGAATGAGTTTTCCGCAACAGTGGGCAACAAGCAGGAAATTAGACTGCTATCTGTTGCTGCTCCGGTGGCGGGTCTCAGAAGTCCGGTCATTGCTGCCATCAATGGGGATGCTTTGGGGTTAGGCTTGGAATTGGCGCTGGCTTGTGATCTGAGAGTTGCCGCAGAGACAGCCCATTTTGCGTTGGCTCACGTCGCCTCAGGCCTGATTCCCTGGGATGGCGGAACGCAGCGGTTGCCGCGGTTGGTGGGCAGAGGCAAGGCCATGGAAATGCTTCTGACTGGGGAGTTAGTAGATGCCGCTGAGGCTTGTCGGATTGGCCTGGTTGGCAAGGTGGTTGGGCGGGAGGATCTCATCCCGCTGGCAATGGATATGGCGCAGGCGATGGCCTCCAAAGCTTCTTTGGCGTTGATGTATGCCAAGGAGGCAATACATGACGGCTTGGACCTGACATTGGAGCAAGGATTGCGCTTGGAGGCCGACCTCTATTTCCTGCTACAGACAACCGAAGACCGTACTGAGGGCATCAGGTCTTTTCTGGGAAAGAGACCGCCTGGATTCAAGGGCAAGTGAGACACCGCTTCACTCTCGGGGCTTGTAGGTGAGCGACTTCGAAACCGTGGTTTATCAAAAGCTGGACACGATTGCCTTTGTCACTCTTAACCGTCCGCGAGTCTTGAATGTATACAATATTCGAATGCGTGACGAACTACTGCAGGTCCTGAGTGCCATCAAGGATGATCCTGAAGTAATGGTAGCCGTGTTCAAGGGAGCAGGGGAGAGGGCATTCTGTGCAGGTGCTGACCTGAGTGAGTTCCTGACTGCGCCGTCACCAACAATCGCCCGGCAGGTACGCTGGGAACGCGATGTTTGGGGGCTTTTCCTGAGCCTTCCTCAGCCTCTCATTGCCGCCCTTCACGGCTATGTTCTCGGCTCAGGAATTGAGATAGCTTTATGCTGTGACATAAGAATAGCCGCAGAGGATACACAGTTCGGTCTACCTGAGCTAGGACTTGGTATCATTCCTGCTGCTGGAGCTACTCAGACGCTGTCGCGTACCATAGGTCGAGCCAGAGCCTGTGAAATGATGGTCACTGGGCACAGGATCGATGCCGAGGAAGCCTTCGCCATCGGACTGGTCAATCGAGTGGTGCCAAGAGATGAACTGCTCTCAACTGCCGAGAGTATGGCCAGACAGATTGCGCTTTTTGACCCTGCGGCTGTCAGGAAGGCGAAGCAAGCGGTCGTCAGGGGCTCAGACTTAACCTTGCCCGAGGGCCTCAAGCTGGAGAAGAGGTTGGCAACGTCCCTTCTCTAACCAGGCTTGGGGACAGCCCGGAATGGCATTCCGCCCTCCCAGACCAACAGGGACTAAGGCGTCAGCGGGATGGCGGCAGCTACACGTACCTCAAGGCGAGGATGTTTGATTGTATTCAACGTTTTTGTTACTATTTGCAGTCGACTGCCACCTGTCGTTGGGGTAACTGGCTTATGGCAGGCAGGCACAGTCATGCAAGTCCACGGTAATCATCTCGCAAGGAGCATGGCATGAACACAACGGATTTCTTAAGCATAGCAGGTGCTATTTGCCCCGACCGGAATGCGATGGTTTTCGGGGGGAAGAGACAGACTTACTTGCAGACCGGCGAGCGGGTAAACAGGCTTAGCAATGCTTTGGCCGAGTTGGGTGTAAGGCAGGGCGACCGCGTGGCTATGCTTCAGGTGAACTGTCCGGAGTGTATTGAGTCATACTATGCTGCGGCCAAATTGGGAGCCATCTTTGTCCCTTTGAATTTCAGGGCTAAGACCGATGAGCTGGGGTACATGATAGGCAATGCTGAAGCAAAGCTCCTGTTTGCAGGCAACAGATACTTAGATATAGTTCGTGCTATGTTGCCCAGCCTGTCTACTGTACAGCAATGTATTTCAATAGACGGCAAAGAGGCAGATATGCTTTTCTACGACGACCTGCTGGGGTCGTCGTCTGCTGATGAAATACTCACTGAGATAGGGGACGAGGATGTCACCATACTGATGTATACCGCGGGCACCACAGGCCGACCCAAGGGCGTACCGCTCAGGCACGACGGATTTGTCAGCTATATTCTGGAGAATGTAGAACCAGCCAGCCCGGATATAGAGGAAAGAAACCTGCTCACGGTGCCCTTGTATCATGTAGCGGGCATTCAGGGGATGCTGGCCGCGATATATGGCGGCCGAACCCTGGTACTGATGAGGCAGTTCGAGGTCAAGGAGTGGCTCGATAGTGTACAACAGGAGCGGGCCACCCGAGCAATGCTGGTGCCGACAATGCTTAAGACCATCATAGATCACCCTGATTTTGCCAAATATGACTTGAAGAGCTTGCAGGTGGTTACCTACGGTGCAGCGTCGATGCCGTTTGAAGTCATCAGCAAAGCTATGGAGGCGATGCCCTGGGTCAGGTTCATCAACGCTTTCGGGCAAACGGAGACTGCCTCGACGATAACGACCTTGGGGCCGGACGACCACACTATTGAAGGGACGGAGGAGGAAAAAGAGAAGAAATTGAGGAGGCTTGCCCAGTCAATCGGCAGGCCGCTTCCCGATGTGGAAGTGAAGATCGTCGATGATGAAGGGAAAGAAGTACCGCAGTTCGAGGTAGGCGAGATTGTAGCCAAAGGCCCGCGGATAATGACGGGTTACTGGCAGGATGAAGAGAAGACGGCGAAGGCGTTTACTGATGACGGGTGGCTAATCACGGGCGATAGGGGATGGGTGGATGACGAAGGTTATATATTCTTGGCTGGTCGTGGCGATGACATGATCATCAGAGGAGGCGAAAATATCTCGCCGGAAGAAGTCGAGAATGTGCTCTATTCTCATCCCAAAGTAGAGGAGGCGGCAGTGATTGGCGTGTCTGATGCGGAGTGGGGCCAGCAACCAGCAGCTATAGTGGTACTTAAGCAAGGAGAAACTGCCAGCGCCGAAGAGATCATGGAGTATTGCCATTCCAGGCTGGCGAGCTTCAAGCGCCCGCGGTCAGTGGCCTTTGTTGATTCTTTGCCCCGCAATTCTGTTGGCAAGGTGCTCAGAAAGACGCTTCGCGAGCAATACGGGCAGCCGTAGTTTTTGAAGTCCAAAGCCTTTGAGGCTACAATAGTTGGGGAGGTTCAAACAACGATGGCTAACCAAATAGGCAAAAGATACCTTTGCAAGAAGTGCGGTTCGGAGTTCATTGTCACCAGGGCTGGCGATGGTGCGCTGACTTGCTGTGGGCAGGCAATGGAGCTGAAGAAATAGTCCCATGAAGCCTAGGCATTGGTAAATTGACAGAGGAGACAGCGTGATGAATCAATTAGGTAAGAGGTTTAAATGCCAGGTCTGCGGTACCGAAGTGCTCTGTACTAAGGCTGGCGAAGGCACGGTGCTGTGCTGCAGTAAGGAAATGGAGCTTCAACAGCCCCGGCCTTTGCCTTCGTCTGACTAGGCATGCAATCGTTGCATCAATTTGCCCCGCTGTTCAAACTCCCACCGATAAGGGCTCTGCCGGATTTGGTCTCCTGAACAGCTTTCTGCCCTTCTTGGCCGGTCATTCTCTGAAGCAAGACTAATCCCGCAGGGTTGTAAACAGCAAAGCTAGATGCTGTTTCAACGTTATTTTAGCTATGGCATCCCCCAGCAAAGAGACAGCTCCCCTGGCCGGACTACGCGTTTTGGATTTGGCTGATGAGAAGGCTTGTTTTTGTTCCAAGCTTCTGGCTGACATGGGGGCTGAAGTCATCAAGGTGGAAACACCTGGCGGCGAGGGCTCTCGGTGGGTAGGTCCCTTCTGGGGAAGTACTCCACACCCTGAGAAGAGCCTGTCTTTCTGGTATAACAATACCAGCAAGCTTGGCATAACACTGAACCTGGAAAGCGATGAAGGGCGGAGGATCTTTCTCAAGCTAGTCAGCAGAACTGACGTCATTGTGGAGTCTTTTCCTCCAGGATACCTGAAGGAAATCGGGCTGGACTACGATGTATTGAGCGACAAGAATCCCAGGCTTCTTCTGGCTTCCGTGACTGGCTTTGGCCAGACGGGGCCGCGTAAGGGGTACAAATCTTGTGATATAGTTGCCTCAGCTGCCGGTGGCCAGATGTATGTCGGTGGCAATCCTGACACTTCCCCGCTCAAACCCTACGGGCAACAGTCGTATTATGTGGCTTCGCTTTTCGCCGCCGTTGGCATTCTCATCGCGCTGCGTGAGCGAAGCTGTAGTGGTAGAGGGCAGCATATTGATGTCTCTTTGCAGGAAGCTGTCACCGCAACCCTGGAGCACGTTATGGTTCGTTATTTCTACGAAAACGTAGTGCCTAGGAGACAGGGCAACCTCCACTGGACTAATTCCGCTTGCCTTCTGCCATGCAAAGATGGTTATATCCTGATTACCTTCAACAGAGAATGGCACACTCTGGTTGATTTGCTGGACAGTGAAGGTATGGCCGTAGACCTGAAGGAAGATAGGTGGCGGCGAGAGGAGTATCGGAGGCAGCACGTAGGCCACATTACTGAGGTGCTGGCCTGTTGGACGAGCAAGTATACTGTGGCGGAGCTTTTTGAGCTGGGCCAGCTGATGCGCTTCCCATGGGCTCCAGTGAGTTCGCCGCGAGAGGTGTTCCATAGTCCTCAGCTTGAGGCGCGCAACTTCTTCATCCCGATAGACCACCCTGAAACCGGCACTTCGTTTACTTATGCTGGCGCTCCGTACAAGTTCAGTGGTTCCTGCTGGAACATATGGAGGCGGGCCCCTTTGATTGGTGAACACAATGCGCGCATCTATTGCGAAGAATTGGGGCTTTCACCTGAGGAACTGGCCAGGCTCTCATCTATGAACATCATCTAGGCGAGATACTTGATGCAGAAAAACGCTCTACAAGGAATAAGAGTGGTAGATTTCACCTGGCTCCTGGCAGGTCCCTATGCTACAAGAATCTTGGCTGACTTTGGAGCAGAAGTGATTAAGGTTCAGTCAAGGAATACTGCGACAGGCGCTGAATCCAACACCACAGGTTACTTCAATACCTGGAATCGGAACAAACTGGGTATCACATTGGACATGACACATGCCGAAGGGAGAGAGTTGGCGCTCAAGCTAATCAAAGTGAGTGATGTATTGATAGAGAATTTCACACCTCGGGTGATGGCTAATTGGGGGCTGGACTATGGGACTCTAAAGGAAGAGAAACCTGAACTGGTAATGGTGAGCATGTCCGGGATGGGGCAAACAGGACCATGGAAGGATTTCGCCGCACTCGGCCCTACTATTCAGGCGCTGTCAGGCATTACCTATCTCACCTCTTTCGGTGACACTGCCCCTGCGGGAATAGGGTATTCCTACGCGGACGTGCTGGCGGGCCTCATCGCCGCCTTAGCCGTCCTGGCAGCCTTAGATCATAGAACTAGGACTGGCTATGGCCAACATGTGGATATCTCAGAATACGAAGTAATGTGCAGCTTGCTCGGCCCCGTTATGCTAGACTACGCGGTTAACCATAACCTCGCTGAGCCTGGAGGAAATTCGCCTGATTATGTCCCAGCTGCTCCCTACGGTTGCTACAGATGTTTGGGAGACGACAGATGGTGCGTTATCGCTGTATTCAACGAGAAGGACTGGAATGTCTTGTGCCGGGTCTTGGGTAACCCTGCTTGGGCCAGCCAGAAGAGGTTCTCCAGTCTTTTCAGACGGCAACAACATGCTGAGGAACTGGATGAATTGCTGGCGCGATGGACTGTCAACTACCCACCTGAACAAGTTGTGAATATGCTCCAGCGCGCTGGGGTGCCCTCTGGCGTAGTCAACAGCGCGGCAGATTTGGCAAATGACCCTCAGTTAGTCGCCAGGGATTTCTTCATTCGGATTCCACATGCGGTGCTCGGTGATACTCGCTTTGATAGCACGCCGATAAGGCTCAGTCGTACGCCAGCTCGATTCTGCCGGGCAGCTCCTCTACTGGGACAGGATAATCACTATGTCTATCAGGACCTGCTTGGTCTCGGCGATGCACAATTTCGCCAGTACATCGAGGAAGGCATCATCGCCTAGACGTCTCTTGCCCACACAACCTCGCCGCCAATTACAGTCATTTCTACCTCTATCTCCTTGATTTCTTCAGTGCTGACACGGGTAGGGTCACCATTCAGCACTACTAGGTCAGCCAGCTTACCGGGTACTAATGAGCCTTTGACATCTTCTTCAAAGGAGGCATACGCAGCACCCACGGTGTACATCCAGAGCGCTTGTGGTGCCGTGATACGTTCTTCAGGTAAGACGCTTCGTCCTGACTCCGCCGTTCGAGAAACGGCAGCGTAGATACCGTCCAGAGGGTTCGGGGGTACCACCGGACAGTCTGAGCTGGCCGCCACCTTAAGGCCAGCTTGGATAAGTGTAGCCACGGGATATAGATGTCTGAGCTGCTCGTCCGGCACTGTCTCAAGATACCTTTCACCACTATAGTAGATGAAAGCGGGTTGTGTAACGACCATTGCCTGAAGCAAACCGAGCCGTTTCGACATTGCTTGAGTGCAGACCGAGCAATGCTCTATGCGGTGACGATGGTTTGCGCGGGGGAACCTTCGCAGCGCTTCCTCCAGAGCTGAGCACGCTGCTTCCACTGTGGTCTCCTCTACGGCGTGCAACGCAACCTGGTGGCCCGACTGGTGAATCGCAAGTACTTTCTGGTTTAGCTCTGCCTGAGGAGGATTGAGTTGGCCTCTGGTCTCATCCAGGACAATCTTTGCTGCACCCAGGCGGAGTTGGCTATCGCCCGCTTTGGGGCTAAGCCCTTGCTCCTGGCACTGGCTCAGAGCTTCTGCTCCCACCATCATGGTCACCCTGGGTTTTAGGAGCTCACGGCTTTTCCACCGTTGGAATGCTCCCCAGCGGCGATAATCATTATGCGGAGAAGCATCCTGTATAGAAGTTACGCCCCAGGAGACAAGTCTTTGGCTGGCAAGCTCTATGCCTTCTTCCAACTCGCTGTCATCCAGAGGTGGCACGACATCATTTAGGTAATTGCCCATGCCGTAAAGCAGTCCGTTTGGCTCGCCAGTTTCCAAGTCTCGCTCAATCATGGCGCCGGCTGGCTCAGGAGTTTCGTTACGGATGCCAGCGACTGCCAGGCCCAAACTGTTCAGCACGTGAGCGTGCCCCGAGCGATGAGCCAGTTTCACGGGATCGGTAGCCGTAGCCTCATCCAGCTCCCAGCGCGTGGGGTGACGTTTCTCAGCGAGATAGAACTCGTTATATCCCCCGGCTCTTATCCAGTTCCCCACCGGGATGCTCCTGGACAACTGGCGAATCCCGTTTTGAATGTCGGAGATGGAGTGCATCGCGGTTGGACCAAAATCGGGAGTAAGCAAGCTCTCGGCAAAGGCAACTACGTGACAGTGGGCATCATTCAAACCTGGAAGAATTGTCTTGCCATGGCAATCTACTACCCTGGTTCCAGCGTCTCTCAGCTCGGTGACAGTCTTATTTGTTGATACACGCAATACCTTGCCCTTCCGAACAGCAACCAACTCTGCTCTGGGTAGATCGGGATCTAGGGTTAGCACGTTGGCGTTGTACAGGATAAGGTCGGCGCTTAGGTCACCCATCTTCTACACGCTTGGGAAGTCGGTCAGTCTCTGGCTCTGGAAGTAGGGTAGGGAAAATACCAGTCCGCTTCTTTTGAAGCATGCTTGTTTACAGCTAGCGAGATTTGTGCTCAAAAATTTGGCACCTGGGCCCGCCATTACTGCTGGGTACCTATCCTCTTAGCTCGTGTAACCACGAGTTAAGCGCCCTGTAAAAGACCAGAGATTGTTCATCTGCAATCCGGGGTTCCATGAGGCAGGCTTCAGAAGGATGGTACAATTGCTCTTCGCCGAGTGGGTTCACCGCGAGTAGTGTATCTCGAATACCATCCCAGTCTTTGTTCACTGGCAAACCGAGTTGTCCTAACGGTGGATCCAGGGTAGCATCGACCACTATAAGCTTTCCGTCGATATCGACCTTACAGGCGAGATGATAGCTTACCGGCATGGATTTCGCCAACTCTCGGAGTTCTGGCGGGTAGACCGTCTCGAAGTCGCCGCTGCCCCACATGAAAGGATACACCGCGTAGAGCACATCGAGTCCAATTCTCTGATACATATTGCACAACAGAAAGTGCTTGGGTGTGCATGAACCTCTGTTCAGCTTGAGCATGTCAAGGTATTGTTCATGGCTGATGAGGTCAGGAATTACAGCATATGGTATGTCTCTTATCCTGTTGTATATAGCTATTTTGGGATCCTCCACGTCTTTCCCCTGCACCCACTCACGTAACTTGTTGTCGATGATGTCGGCCATAGTCAGCGACTCGAACTTAGTCTGTTCAAGATTTCACGTTGGCTCAGGGACACAGCGAAGGCGCTTGGGAGGCATGTTCTCCAATGCTGTTGAACCAGGCTTAGTCTGTGGCATGCTGAGCAAGTGAAGCGAACCGGAGTCACCTGATGCTGACGCCCTCAGCTGCTGCAGTGCCCACAATCCCAGACGAATGGTATTTCTCCCTGGCAACCGGATCGCGCCTTGTACACCTTCAGCAGCTAGGTACGGAAGTCATGGACAGGGCACTAGTCGGGAACAGGTCTACTGCTATTCCTTAGACATGACCTCTTTATAGAAGTCATAGATACCTTTCTTGCCTCTACCTCCGGTGTAGCCGGCCCTCACCATCATCCTTATCAGAGGATGTAAGTGGCCTTTCTCTGCCCCGATTTCCCTCATTCTATCTTCTTCTGAGGAAGCTGAAAGAGCCCAGCTTCCAGTAAAATCACCCAACTCCAGCGGTCCCATAGGAAGGTTATAGCCCAGTTTCAGTGACTTATCGATGTCCTCGGGAGATGCTACGCGTTCCCACACCATTTGTACCGCTTCGCGTGCCATGCCACCATAGGCCCTGTTGGCCAAGAAGCCAAAACTGAAGTCCTTGCACAGGACTGGCTCCTTGCCAAGCCTCCTGGTCAGCCCCGTGGTGGCATCTACGGTTTCATCGGAGGTCAGTGGCCCTTTGATTACCTCAACTAGCTTCATAACGGCCACTGGATTGAAGAAGTGCATGCCTACCACCTTGTCTGGCCTGTTAGTCATGCGAGCCATCTCAGTGATGTTCAGACTCGACGAGTTTGAAGCCAGAATTGTATCAGAGGGGGCGTTCTCATCGAGTTGCTTGAAGACGTTCCTCTTCAAGTCCAGGTTTTCAAAGACGGCTTCAATGACAAAATCAGCGTTCTTAGCTGCTTCACCGGCGTTTGTGCTTCCCTTTATTCGCGTGACTATCTCGTCCATTTGTGCCTGGCTTATCTTGCCTTTGTCGACAAAATACCTCTTTAGCCCATCCTTTATGAACCGGATTCCATTACTCACCAATTCATCCTTAGTGTCGGTGATTATGACAGAGTACTCGCCTGCCACAGACAGAAGCTGAGCGATTTGCGAGCCCATCGCACCGGCACCTATGACCGCGACCTGTTTGACATCATCAAGTTTCATTGGATGCACCTCCGTAGATAATCTGTTTTGGCATTATAGCAGACTTCCGACAGACGACGAAATGATGGCACTTCGCCAGAAATGCACGGTGAAACAGGCTGAGCGGTTTGGGGCTATTTCGTCGTTGCTAAAGACCTCCGAAGAAGCCAGCATCTATTCCAAGCGCCGTAAGCTTGGCCGCGCCATCGCCACCGCCAGGGTGAACAAGACAATCAACACGCCTCCTGCCCCAACAGCGACAGGTGTCCCGATGGCCTCAGCCAAAGCTCCTACCGGCAAGGCTCCCATTGGCATAAGGGCAAAAGTGAGCATATAGACACTCATCACCCTCCCCATCAGTCGCATCGGCACGTTGCTTTGTAAGAGAGTAGTATTGATCGCCATGTACCCGGCACCGCCAGCACCGACGATGGCCAGGATTGCCAAGGAGAGCACAAACGAGTTGCACATGCTGAATAGTGCCAGGGCCAGACCAAAAACCAGGGCCAAAAGGATGAGGAGCAGGCCCTTTCTCTTGAAATCGCCGAGTGAGGCGATGCTTAGAGAAGCGGCCAGGGCGCCCACCCCACCCACGGCCATCAAAATGCCGAAACCTAATTCCCCTACATGGAAAACCTCGTCGGCGAACACAGGTAGGAGCATCATGTAGGGGAGGCCGAAGGTGAGGGGAATCAGCGCCATGGCGAGCAGGGAGAGGATGAGAGGACTCTGGCGTATGTAACGGAATCCTTCTGCTAGGTCAGCCAGTATCGCCTGTACGAACGCGCCACCGCGGACACCATGCGCTACCTCCCGCAGGGTGAACCGCTTCTCGGGCGTGCCTGATGGCGAGATCATGCACAGTGCGGCTACTGCTGCCGCGTAAAAGCCTGCAACCACGTAGTAAGCTCCGCCTATGCCGATGATGGACAGTAGCGCACCCGCTAATGCTGGGCCAGCCACGCGTGTCAGGTTCATACCCGAGGAATTGAGGGCAATGGCGTTGAGAAGCTGCTCCTTATTCACTAACTCTGGGATAATAGCCTGGCGCGCTGGCCCGTTGACCACAAATATGAAGCCGCCACAGACTGCTGCGGCTACCAAGTGCCAGAACTCAATCTTCTCGGTAGCAATGAGAGTGGCAATGCAGAAGGCGATGAAGGCCTGAAATGCTTGCGTGCTGATAAGCAGATTTCGCTTCGCCATCCGGTCCACAATAGCTCCGCCAAATACGGAGAAGAGAAACATGGGTAGCCCAAAGGCGAAGCTCACTATTCCAATGGCAAGCTCTGACCTGGTCATTGTCCATACTAGCCACCCCCGAGCTACGAGTCCCATATGAAGTCCGGTAAAGGCTGCGATCTGCCCGATCCAGTACCAGAGATAGTTGCGATTGGCCAGTGAAGCAAAAGTAGTGAACTTGGGAGGTGGGGATGCCCCTGCCTCTATCTGGCTTTCGCCTAGGGGTACGGGGCTCCGCGGTTCTGTCATGTGCCTATCCTGTCTGCATCGGCTGGTGGGGCAATTACAACTTCGCTGCCACTGTACGGTAAGTACTGAACCAGCCTAGTGACGTTCTCCGCCGCTAGACAGACATTGTTGCTCTTGGAGATCGAATGAGGTACGGTTCTATGTTGGCATTAATCGGAGACTATGAATTGGTCGCCCGCTCCAGGCAATGCTTCCACCGGGCGTTTATCCAGTCCTGCATTTCATCAATCTGCTCTTCGGTGATGTTCTGGAACCGCCCCTGCCCGGCGAAATATTCCTTCGCTGGCTTCAAGCTGCCTCTTCGAGCAATGGATTCGCTGGCCGAGGTGAGGCGAAAAATGCCATTTTCAACCTCGTACAGTATGACCCATCCGGTTTGTACCGCCAGCTCGCCTATTCTGACGGTATCACTAAAGGGAAAATGCCATCCTGGAGGGCAGGGTGTATATACGTGTATGAATCTTGTCCCCTTTACAAGCCTGGCTTTTCTGACTTTCTCATAAAGGTCTAGGGGATAGGAGGCATTGGCGGTAGCAACATAGGGGATGCCATGTGCTTCCATTATTGCTGTGATATCCTTCTGGTTCTGCTGCTTGCCCAGGATGGGCGTAGTACCTGAAATGGCGCCGAGGGGCGTGGAGCTCGAGCGCTGATTACCGGTGTTCATATAGCCTTCATTGTCGTAGCATATATACAGGAAATCGGTCTGTCTTTCAGCAGCCCCGCTCAGCGCCTGGATTCCTATATCGTGCGTGCCTCCATCACCGGCGATAGCCAATACAGTTAATCCCTTTTTCTCCAGCACCTTGAGGCCAGCAACGAGGCCAGTAGCCGATGCCGCCGTGGATGCAAACGGCGTGTTCACGCAGGGGACAATCACAGACGTTACCGGGTACATGCCGTGCAGTACAGTGAGACAACTCGCTGGCACAGTAACAATAACCTGACCTTCCAGCGCTTTCAGGATGTGACGATAGGCAAGAGATAAGGCGCAGCCGGGACAGGTCCGGTTGCCTGGCAACAGGTACTCTTTCTCGGTCAGGTTGACCGCGCTAGTCTTCAGCATACATCTGCCCTCAAATATGACATACCCATTCGGGATATTCGGCGTTCAATGCGCCTTCTTTCAGCAGCGGGAGCGACCTGTTCACCGCGGCTGCAAGTTCTCCGGCTTTGACATCACGGCCACCCAGTCCCACAATGAAGTTTCGTACTACTGGATTTACACGTTGCCCGTAAAGCGCCGATTTGATTTCTGAGCAGGTGGCTCCTTCCAAGCCGTAGCTGATGTTCTTATCGAAAACCAAGACAAGTCGAGCGTTCTGCAGTGCCTCTACCACGCCCGATTTGGGGAATGGCCTGAACACTCTCAAACCCAGCACACCTACCTTGTGGCCTTCTTCGCGGAGCATGTCTGCGGCCACTATTGCCTCCATTGCTAGGCTCCCCATAGCTACAATGACTATGTCAGCATCATCCAGCTTATCTTCCCAGAGCATATTCGAGTAGTCTCTGCCGAATTGCTTGCCAAATTCCTGGCCGACTTTGGTTATCGTTTCTCTTGAGTTTTGCAAAGCTTCTTGGAGGAGATACCTGAGTTCCATGTATCCGTGGCAAAGTATGCCATCAGTGTTAAGCCTGGGATTGGCTAGGGTTACAAGGTTATAATTCTTGGGAGTGGCAGGGTCCAGTATCGTGTGAGGTCTATATGCAGGGAGGAACCTGTCAACGGCCTCCTGTGATGGAACATCGACTGGCATCTCAGTGTGAGATAGGATATAGCCATCGTAGCAAACCATAACAGGCACATAGACCGTCTCAGCAATTCTATAGGCCTGGATGATCGAATCCAATATCTCCTGGTTATTCCGAGCGTATGTTTGGATCCAGCCAGTGTCCCGTTGAGATATTGAATCCTGCTGGTCATTGAGTATGCTCCAGGGTGCTCCAATGGCGCGGTTCACGCAGGCGAGGACCACCGGAAGACGTGCCCCGGCAGTCCAGTGCAGCATCTCATGCATATAAGCTAGGCCGTGCGAACTGGTACCGGTGAAAGTCCTGGCTCCTACCATGGAGGCCGAAGCACATACCGCTAAAGCGCTGTGCTCACCCTCCACAGCAATGTACTCGGCGCTGAGTTCTCCTCCTTCTACAAACTCAGACAGACTCTCAGTGACTGGAGTCTGGGGAGTAATTGGGTAAGCAGCAATAACCTGGACGCGGGCGAGCTTTGCTCCCTGGGCTGCAGCGCGGTTGCCATCCAGTATCTGCATATCTGCTCTTCTATCTATCGCTTTGTCTATCAGAACCTCTCAACTGTCCTGTTCAGAACAGAACTCTGCTTCATCTACCATGGTTATGGCCTGCGCCGGGCATATTTGAGCACATATGCCGCATCCTTTACAGTACTCCAGATTTATCTGGACGGGGATGGTTTTGCTGATGACAGCATCCGGGCAATACAGCCAGCATAGAAAACAGCTGGCCTTGCTTTGCCTCACTGGGATGCATTTCGTCTGGTCTATCACCGGGAACGAGTTGCGCCACTCACCTGTTCTGCCCGCTTCGCCAATCCCCGGTGATGATTCGTCGCATATGTGCTGGCAGTCCCTGGTTCGCATGATTCTCTGTTGTCTCTTACCTCGTTTTCTCCAGCCGCGTTACCTCGTAGGTCCTCATCATTGCGGTCAGATTAATATCCGTGGTGTTGTTGGAGAATCTCCCTCTTATGACCCTCTCGATGCTTGCCATGTCCACTATCCCAGTCGCACGGACAAACGCACCCAATATAGCTGTGTTCACCATTGTCAGGCCACCGACTATCAGGCCCAGTTCACGGCAGACTCCGGTGGCGTCGGCAGTAGCGAGATTGAAGTCACCTTTGATTCCGAGTTTCTCTGGATATTGCCGGGAATTCACTACAAGCCAACCGTCCGTGCTCAAGCCGCTGATTGTCTCCTCGTATTTCAGCAGGGTGTGATCCAGGACAACTACCACATTAGGGTTCTCCACCTGTGATACGACCAGGACTGGTTTCATGGAAATCCTGGTTAAGGCGCTTACCGGTGCTCCTCTTCTTTCCGCGCCAAATGATGGAGCAGCGGTCACTCCTTGATAGCCCTCAAGGTAGGCTGCCTCCGCTACTATCTTGGCAGCGGTTATAGCTCCCTGACCACCGCGACCATGCCATCTAATCTCAAAGGGCTTCATGTTAGTAGACGATTCTGTCGCCATTGCATTAATACCGGTGACATAAGGTTTCAGGTTTCAAACGGCACGAATACATATAGTAGCTCTGATTCCTCGGATGTGTCAAATGTACCATATGACACGGTGCTGCCAGTGAGAGAAACCCGCCGGCCGCTGTTTCAACTTGCATTGAGCTAAGGTGTCCGCGACTCAGCGGGTCACGTTTGAAGTTCTTTGATGTTTCTGTATAGGTCCAGAGACTGCGGGTTGGCCAGAGCATCCAGATTCAGCACTGGCTCACCGTGAATCACATTCCATACTGCCAGTTCAACTTTTTTCATGTTAATGGTGTAAGGGATATCATCGATGGCCATCACCTTGGCCGGGACGTGACGTGGAGTGGTGTTCTGCCGGATCGTCGTCTTTATCTTCTTAATCAGGTCATCGTCTAGTTCCACACCCTCGGCCAGTTTGACGAACAAGATAACTCTGACATCGTTTTCCCAGTTCTGACCTACCACAAGGCTGTCTACTACCTCGTCGAGAGTCTCTACCTGGCGATAGATCTCCGCGGTGCCTATCCGCACTCCTCCCGGATTAAGCGTAGCATCGGAGCGCCCATACATGATAATACCGTCATTCTCAGTTATCTCAGCGAAGTCCCCGTGGCGCCACACCCCGGGGTAGACATCAAAATATGCGCTATGGTACCTCTGGTCATTCGGGTCATTCCAGAAATAGAGGGGCATGGATGGAGAAGCCGCAGTGCAGACAAGCTCACCTTTTTGATTCTTCACCGAATGCCCCTGCGCATCAAATACCTCTACGCTCATGCCCAGGCATCGCCGCTGGAGCTCACCAGCGTAGACCGGCCCAATAGGGTTGCCTCCGGCGAAACATCCATTGATGTCACTGCCGCCTGAAATCGAGGAAAGGAGCACATCCTTCTTGATATCCCGGTAGACGAATTCAAAACTCTCGACGGACAAAGGAGAACCGGTGGACAAAACGGCCTTTAACTGACTTAAGCCATATTCTCTGCCGGGCTTTAGCTCACGCCTTTCCACCTCAGCCAGATATCTGGAGCTGGTGCCAAATATGGTTATCTTCTCGTCCTGAGCCAATTTCCATAATACGCCGGCATCAGGATGGAAAGCTGAACCGTCGTAGAGCAACACAGTAGCGCCGAGGGCAAGGGAGCAAACCAGCCAATTCCACATCATCCAGCCACAGGTAGTGAAATAGAAAATGGTGTCTTCTCGCTTGACGTCGCTAAGGAGTTTCAGTTCCTTCAACTGGTTGATAAGGACACCGGCAACACCTTGAACCATGCACTTGGGTAGGCCAGTAGTCCCTGACGTAAACATGATATACAACGGATGATCAGAGGGGACTTGCTCAAACTGGATCTCAAGTCCAGATTCAGGAGACAAAAAATCCTCGTAGTGGATCGAGTTGGGAATACTGTTAATGTCCGCCCTTTTCTCCGTGTAGGGGACGACCACTATCTTCTGGATAGAGGGCAAGTCACTTAAGATGCCGGCAACTCGCTCGAGAGAGTCAAAAGCCCTCCCATTGTAAGTGTAACCGTTGGCCGTGAATAGTATCTTCGGTTGTATCTGTCCAAAGCGGTCAAGGACCCCTTTGATGCCGAAGTCTGGGGAACAGGACGACCATACGGCGCCAACACTGGTGGTAGCCAGCATGGCAACAACAGTCTCTATCATGTTTGGCATGAATCCAGCTACTCGGTCCCCCACGACGACCCCTTGCTCCCGCAAGGACTTGGACAGACGTGCGACCTGGTCATAAAGGTTGCCATAGGTGACTTTGATCGGTTCTTGGTCTTCGCCCTTGAATATAAGAGCTATGTGGTTGTCCCTATACCTCAGTAGGTTCTCAGCAAAATTCAGTCTTGCACCAGGGAACCATTGAGCGCCAGGCATGTTGTGAGGGTCATCCACGACGCTTTCATATCGCTTAGAAGCTTTGATGTCAGCGAAATCCCACATAGCAGCCCAGAAATCAGCGATGTTACTTATCGACCAGTAATATAGCTCATCGTAGGAACTGAACCCCTGCCCATATCTGCTATTGACAAAGTCTGTGAATTTGGTTAGGTTGGCGTCCCTTTTTCGTTCCTCCGAGGGCTCCCACAACAATTGAGCCATGATGACCTCCCTTTTCTTGTTATTACCAGAGCAATGTCACAAATAGCAATAAGGTCTTGGTATTCGGTGGACGTGCCCCCTGACGCGCTCCAGCGATATCCCGTCTTGTCCTCCTTGTGTCCCCATCCTCAGGGCCGCAGACCTTCGTTATCTCACTTGTGGAGCCCGCTATAATCCCTTTTTCTTCAGGAAACTCAAGTTCATACGGTTCCACCTACTGCCAGGCGTTTGACATAGAGCTGCCGAAACCTGTCACCTTGCCCTGCTTTATCGGACACTGAGTCAGGTTACTCCACCGCTTGCTCTTTCTTCTCCCTGGCCAGAAATCGAGCCAACCTGTCTAGCTTGAAAATGGTGTTGAACTCGAGGTTCTTACTTATCCACAGCTTCTTCATTATCACCGAGTCAGTTATGGCTCCTTTATACATGAGGCCATCAAGGAGAGTCCTCGGATCTTCACATGCCATAATGAAATCGGGGGACTTCAACTTCTTTTCCTCAATCTTGAAGTCGCCATCATCGATGTACATGGCAAACTCCCCACCCTTCGTCTTGACAGCGATGTCTCGCTTCCAGCCTTCGATAGCTTTACGAGCGCGTTTCGACCTGCTCATCTCAACGGCCAGAGCTTGCATCTCTCCAAGAGACTGTCTGTACACCGTGACATCTTCATTGCTGGGCTTAGGAAATTCAGGTTCCTTGGGTGCTTCCCAGTTCAATTCAGTTTCTTGAAGACCTTTCTTGGTGATTTGAGCGGGCGTGAGTTCGTTGGTGGGCACACAGTAGATGTCTGATATCTGCCCTACACGTTGGTCTCGGAATATTACCTTCACTTCAGTGCCCTTCCTGATTAAGCCCGGAACCAGTATCCCTGTTGTGGTGTAGAGCATCACGCTCAAGGCCGTATCGGCGCCGGTCAGTATTACTCGCCCTCTTCCAAACGGCGCTTTGTCCATAAACATCGAGGTAGCGAAGTAGGTGATGGGTGGGGTGGTGTTCATCTTCCCTACTTGCTCGACTTCTAGCAACTCGGTAGCCGCAAAATCGCAGTCCGGACAATGGGTCACCATCGGGGGAACCCGGACAATGCCGCACTTGGGACATCTACAACCCAGGATCCTCTTTTCATCTTTAATGGCCAGGAAAAAAGGTGAAAGCTCCCCCATGCTGCGTTCGTAAAAGGTGAACATAGCATCGTTCTGTAGCAAATAGTCCTGATTGTCGATAGTGGCTACCCGGCTTCTGACCTCCGGTATGTACTCATCGGGTATGACCTTCTGTTTCTTCTCTGCCACGATGGAACCTCCTTGGTTATTTCTATTCGTGCTCCAATATTGAGCAGGCTGTGTATTGGGCTACGGTGCTTCCGGTACCATGTACAAGCGCCCTCTTGAGCTTCCTTTTGATCAACTCGTTCCTAGCTGACCAAGCTGACATTATATTGCTGGCACCCACGGCATGTCCACAGTAGATGAGACCGCCACAGGGATTGACCAAGAGCCTACCGCCTGGCAGCATGATACCGTCTTCGATAAGGGAATCAACGCTTTCATAAGGCACCAGGCCAAACTCAGCCAAACTGATTTCAAACTGATGGACGAAAGCATCATGAAGTTCAACGATGTCTATGGCCTTGATGGGGTCCTTGATACCAGCCATCTCATAAGCGCGGTGAGACCCCAAGTAATCAGATACAATGTGGGACATGTTCTTCTGATTCTTACCGGCAAAGGAGTGCTCATTCGCTTCACCTAAACCTGTCATCCAGACTATGGGCTTCCCAGTATTCTTGGCGATGGCTTTCGCGGTCTCCTCTTCAGCCAGGATCAAAGCGGCGGCACCTTCAGTGTAGACGCATATCTCCAACTCCTTGAATGGGTAAACTATATATCGGGAGTTCATCACCTCCTCAGGGGTTACCTGATCGAGTTGACGCTGAGCATAAGGATTGTTTCTCACTTGCTTACTGAGTTGAGACGATATTTGCGCAGTCACCTCAGGCTTCAAGGTGCCAGGATACTCATCCATATAGCCGAGAACCACCTCGGCGTAGCTGTCCGAAGCGCTCCACCCTATCTTCTGCTCAAAGAAGCTGTCTCCGGACCAGCCGATGGTTTTAATCACCTCGGGCGTAGCTGACATGGATGAGAAATCGAAGCAATCAGTAGCCTTCTCTACACCCAAAACCAAGGCGGTCTTGAATCTCTCCCCTGCCAAGTAGGCATGGGCTGCCGACATAGTATAGGCACCTGTTGCCCCACCACAACTTACGCGTATCCCAAACTTATTCTGCATTCCTATGATGCCTTGAAGCGGATGCTCCGGAATGCAGGTCCTTTCAAAGATATCGTTGTAGATGCCATAGAACACCGCATCTATGTCCTGGATGGGCATACCCGCATCCTTCACTGCTTCCCTGGTGGCCATCTGTGCCAGTTCATAATAGGTCTTCTCATACCACTTACCCTTAAAGGGCGTCACTCCAGCACCCACGATGCCAACTTTTTTTGCCATGTTTATTCCTCCTTGAAATGTCAGATTTCCAGATTCAACCACGATCTCCAGGTGGAGGCCTGGGCCGCCGTTGTCTTCGGCTCACCATTTCGCCATCCCGTCTTCCCGAAGCTGTCTTGCATATGTGAACTGAACCGCGCATACACTATCCCTCGCGAAGAAATCGAGGCTGCTTATCAGCCTATTGATATCATTGAGCCATCGGCTGTCTTGGTGACATTAATGAGTGTGGGAAATCTGTCCTTCAGTTCCTCCAGATGAGTAATGACAACTATTTTGTCGAAATCGTCCTGTATGGAACTGATAGCTTCAACAAGTCTTTCTCTTCCCGAATTGTCCTGAGTGCCAAAGCCTTCGTCAATAATCAGTATGGGTAGGGATGCCCCGGCTCGTCTAACCAGCAACTTGGAGAGAGCGATGCGCAGGGCGAGGTCGATGCGAAAAGCTTCACCGCCGCTATACATCTCATAATTGCGGGTGCCCAGTTCATCGGCGATTTTGATATCCAAGGTTTCGATTGTGTCACCTTTCTTACTCTTTTTCCCTCGCTGGCTTTCCAGGGTCAGCGACATTCGGTTGTCAGTCATCTTGGCAAGCAACCGACTGGCTTCCATCTCGATCTCTGGGAGCGCTTGCTCAATGAGTAGGGCCTGAATGCCTTTCTTGCCAAACGCTTCCGCTAGTTCCTCGTAGATTATCTCTTCCTTCAGAAGCCGGCGTAAGAGTTCTTCCTTCTCTCGCCTGCTCGCTTCCAATTCGGCTAAATGCCGCAGCCTTTCCTGCAGTGCAGCTAGACTGTCACGTACTCGACGCTCGTCCTCCAGCAAACTTCGGTAAGCTTTCTCGGCTGCAGCAAATCTCTCCAGTACATCTGGCAGGAGAACGGTCTCAGCTCTCAAATCATCTTGTTTCTCTAGGTCTGCTTCTACTGTCTTCTTAAGGTCAGAGACAATCCCCTCAGATTCATTCAGGGCGTCCCGTTCATTATGGATGGCCCGGCTGGCTTCATCCAATTGCTGCTTCAGAGCGTCGTATTTCTGGAGTTCTACTAATTGCTGCCGTAGATGCTCATGCCTTTCTGTGTCATACCCAAGTTCCAGCTCTTCGCGCTCTAACTGCAGGAGCGTTTCTTGCTCGTTGACAGCATAGTCCTTTCTCGACAAACGTTGCTCCACTTCTGTTAATCTGGCTTTTTCCTGGGCCAACTCCTTACTGGCCTGCCTGGCCTCGGCAAGTTCTTTTTCAGTAATGCTTAGCTGGCTCTGCCAGGTGGCTCGCTCTCTGTCTAGAACTGATTGCCTTTCAGCCAATTCGTCTTCCAGCGCGCCGAGTTCCAGTCTTCTACTGATGAGTTCTTCGTCATTGGCCTGATGGCTCTTGACTTTCTCCTCGCTTTCCCCAGCAAGCTTTTGCTGTATCCGTTGCTGACCATCTACTCCAAGCTCAGTCTCACACAAAGGGCAACGGACGTCACCCTGGTCTAGTAGCCTGAGTTTCTGTCTCGAATCTGCGATCTCTGTCTCAAATCGAGCATTCATGGATTCCAAATAGCTAATTCGAGATATAACCTGCTGAGCTTGCCGTCTCTTTTCAGCCACCGTTTCTTCAAGCTCTGCCAGCTTCGTCATATGATTACGCGCTTGAACCAGCGCTGCTTCCAGCTGAGGTATCCTGGCGCACTTAGCCTCTAGATCTGAGGTTTTAGCTTCGATTCTCTCATGCTCTATGTTAAGCGCTTCGGCCGCCTGCCGGACAACCTTGTCTAGACTACCTATCCGTTCCCTTACACTGAGCAATTGGCTCAACCTCTGGTTAAGCTCATCATCGCGGCTTTTCGCTTCTACCAAATCAGAATGCCCTTTCTCTATCGCCGTTCTTTCTGCCAATACTCGTTCATATCCCGCTACTCTAGCCTGATGTTGTTCTCTCTTTGTCTGCCAGCGTTCCAGCTCATGATTTGTTTCCTTAACATGAACCTCGACATTCGAGAACTGTTCCCTCTTGAGTTCCAACGATTCCTTCTGCTGACGCAAAGCACAAATGGTCGCCTCTTCGGCCCTTTTCTTTTCTTCCAGTCGACTGATCTCGTACTGTATCTCTTCAACCGCGTTCTCATATTCAGCTCTGTGAGCAAGTTGGCGTCCAAGGTCATCGACAGAGCTTTGAAGTTGAGTTCCTTGGGCTTCTTTTTCGCCTGCTAGGCCCTTGGCCATCCTTTGAAGCTCATCATAACGAGACAGGTCAAGTATGT
>Ga0209986_10000362_pt1 | contig 43335 bp, 36 predicted proteins | sample BlataG_FD_183168 | JGI IMG/M metagenome (GOLD analysis project Ga0209986, IMG submission 183168) | Deep subsurface microbial communities from Black Sea to uncover new lineages of life (NeLLi) - Black_00105 metaG (SPAdes) (version 2) | ecosystem: Environmental > Aquatic > Marine > Oceanic >... | reverse complement strand
TTTTATAGGTTTTTTTTTAAAACTTTTTTTTTAAAAATAATTAAAATGAAATAATTTTCTATATTTCTTTTTTTTCTTTTAATAATATTAATTCATGAAATATTCTAAAATAAAAAATAGAAAAATATTTAAATATAAAAAAAAAAAAAAAAAAAATTTTAAAACAAAAAAAAAAAAAAAACACAAACAAACATTTCTTTACAATCCCAATGACCCTAAAAAATCATTTGATGTATATATAAATAAAAATCCAGATGATACAATATCTATAAAATATAAAACAATGAATCATCTTAAATCTACTATAAAAAAACTAGAAAAATTATATAAAAACAATCAATACTCACATAAACGTATTTGGCAAGTCGGAATGATTATAAAAGTTCGTCTAGAAGCATTAAAAAAACATCATAAAACACTATATCCAAATGCCAAAAACGTTCACTCTCGATTTAATTTAGCCAACAAATATTTTAAATTTTTAGGATCTCGTACAAAAATCAAAAACGAAACCGAACGCAAAAAATTAATTTTTAAATTTTAAAAATATATACCATAATATTCATTACTACATTCCAAACACCTTTCCTTAATTAATGAATCAAAAATATTAAAAAATTTTATTTTATCTTCATTATTATTTATGAAAATTTTTTTTCTTATTACTACCAATTTTAATCTTACAATTAACCAAAATGTTGTTCTCCATTTATCAGGTTTTTCCTTATTAAAATCTAAAATCTTCTGCGCCAATTCCAAAATACTAATAAAATTATCATTTGAAGCTATTAACATTTGATTTATTATTTCATTAGATTCCTGGAATCCTAAATCAGATAATATATCTTCTGATTGTTCATCTTGAATCTCACTTAAACTATTTTTTAAACTCAATGCAACCATTTCTTTTTACTATTTTTCAATAGATAAAAATCATATCAATTTTTTAGACATCCAATTCATTATCAATTTTATATTTTCCAACATCTATTATATTTCTATATAATTCCCGATATTCGTTGGATCCAACATCATAATTATCTAATTTTTCTAAATCATTTATTGATTTATCTATGTATATATTCTCTTTTAATGTTTCCAGAATCATTTTGTTATTTTGGATTTCATCTAAAATATGTTTATTCATATTATAATTTTCCTTCTTATGTTCAACCATAAATCGTAATAAATATCCGAGAGAAAGATTGTTAATAACACGATTAAATATTTCCTTATTATCATCACATATTTTTTGTAAAAATATACTCGTTAATATAGGACTTACATTTTTATGATCTTGGTAAATCTTAATACAATGACCCATGTACAAATTTGAAAGAATTTCAGCCATATCTGCCGAAATTGATTGTTCTTTTTTTATTAAACCACCTTTCAATGCAACAAAATTTGAAAGACATGCAAAATAAATTGTCTGTTTCTCTAAATTCGTTTTCCCAAAACTATTCTTGACTGATCTAAAATATAATGAAATAGAATGTTTTACTATATTTTTGAAATGTATATATGTTGACTCATGATCATTATCTAAAATACCCTGTAAAACAGGATTAATAAATGGATGACTCTTATTTAGACCCTGTCCGAAAATAATTAAATTTTTCGTTAATGTATTGCTTCCCTCTACCGTTATTCCTATTGGTAGACTTCTGTAAAATTTCTCAATAATATTATTTTCTCCAAGACAAATTGCCGATCCTGCATGAATGTCCATACCATCCATTATAACCTTTCTAGCTCTTTCCGTACTTTGCTCTTTCATAATCGCACTAATTACCGCTGGTCTCTCATCCATATCCAATAAATTATTTGTTACAAATACAGATGATTGTATACACCACGTATGGAACATCATATTAGCTAATTTATTTTGAATAGCTTCCATATCAAGCAATCTTAAATTAAATTGCTTTCTATGTTTTGAATAAAGATACATTGCATATGTAATTGTTTTTGATGAGGCATTAGACGTAGCAGGCAAGCAAATTCCTCTACCTGCAGCTAAACATTCCATTAACATTTTCCATCCTTCACCAATATTATCTTCACCACCTAATATTTGATTTAATTCTATTTCTATAGTTCCTTCCAATGTTCCATTTGGAAATCCTGTGTTTAATGGATTATGATAATATTTCTGCTCCAATCCTATATGGTTTTTTTCAAGCAATGCTACTGTTATTCCATCTTTTTTATTTTTCAATAATCGATTTGGATCTTCTAACTTAAAAGCAAGTCCAATTAAATTTGCAACTGGAGCCAATGTAATATAACGTTTTTCAATATTTATTTTTATTAATAATCTGTCATCTTTTTGAATCACTGTACCAACATCTATTTGACCTGTTGCATCCGAACCATTATTAGGTCCAGTTAAACCGAAACATGGTATCATTTCTCCATTCGCCAGTTTGGGCAAATATTTATTTTTTTGTTCTTCAGAACCATAATGTAATAACAATTCTCCAGGTCCCAATGAATTTGGTACCATTGTAATGATTCCTAACGAAGGATTAGCACTAGTCATATAAGTTAAAACATTGCTTAATTCATTTGTTGATAACTTAATTCCTCCATATTTTTCCGGAATCAAAAACGAAAAAAATTTATTTGATCCAAGATCATTAAATAATTTATCGTGAAAACTCGTTGGATATAAAAATTGATCAGGATATTTAACAATAATATCATCAACTTTCCTTTTGTCAAATTTTGGGTGCTCTACATCTCCAAATGTTTTTTTAGTCACATTCCCTTTGAAAATCTCACGATCAATTGAAGTAGTCCCAGATTTTAATGCTATCAATTCTGTACTACTAATTTTTGGAATTTTCTTTTTTAATTGATTAAATATAAATTTTCTAAAATACATTTTTTTTATTTAATATTAATATTTTTATATTTTTTTGACAGAAATATATATTTATTTACAAAAAAATAATTTTTTATTAAAATAAAAATGTAATAATTTCTAAAACTATCATCTTATTAGGCATAAAAAAAAGGATATTTTTAAAATAATTAAAAAGATTTTTTATAAATTTATTCATTTATTTTAATTTATATAAAATCTTGGAATCAGATTATGCGATCATTTCAATCATCCATAATTATTTCGTAAGATTCCAGAAAATATTCTATTGTAAATTGATCCTGAATAAATTTATTTTTTTTTTCCCATGCAGCATAATATTTATAAAATTTTTTATTTATGTGATCATAGTCTTCATATTCCTTTAATGCTAAGCTATTTAATTTTAAATTAGGATAAAAGGTTATATTTTTTAAATTTCTTCGCAAACACCTTTCATGTATATTAATATTCCAAACACGATCATAATGAAAACATTTTTTTAAACATATACAACATCTATCTTTTAAAATTGAGTAATAATTTAATAATGTCGATTTCATTATAACTTCTCTGTTTTCCATTAAATTTAAAGTATTCGTATTAGACCTAATAAATTTAGGATATTTCAAAATATTTTTATTTCTTATCCTTTCTTTCATTTTCCATTTTAAGAAATCAAATATTTCTTTATAATTATTTTTAGAAAGTATAATAAAATTTTTTAATAACAAGATATCTATATATGGTAATATAAATTGAATAATAATCTCAAATCTATTATTAATGATGATTTCCCCCATAAAATTTATTTATAATTAATTATAATTTAAATTTTAAATCATCTTTTGTTCCAACTTTTTTAAATATTTAGATGATCAATTTTTATTTCTGAAAAAACCAAAAATTAAAGCATTTTTATATTTCCAACCGAAATTTGAAAATATCCACTAATATTATCGTTTATAATAAATTGAATACTAGTGATCTTGGAATTATTAATTCCATATAATTTTATAAATTCATTATCATTTACCCAATTTCCTCTATAAAATAATCTAAATTCATCTAAATTTACAATATATTTTTTTTTAAAAGGAAATAATCGGATTTTTAATCCAGGCTTTAACCTACCAAATTGTGCAGTATTTAATTGAATGATCAACTCTCTTAAGCACTGAATATTTTTATTCGGAAAACTAAAATCCAATTCTAATTTTTGTATATGCTTTTTTAATTTTATAGGTTTGACAATTGAGACAAAACCTAATTTTCCATAAACTGGTTGCAAACTTCCTTTCCAAATACTAATATTGCTATTATAATTATAAATAGTACCATAAGAATTACCTCCCATTACATCATCATTTAAACTGTAATATTGGTTATGATTAATAGTTTTCATTATTTTTATAATAATATAAGATATTTATATTTAAAATAGAACATAATCTCCATAACAAGATACTAGAGATCTTAGCTCTAATTGATTGTTCCGAGCTTTAATTTATTCAGTTATATTATTATATTTACAATATAATTGAACGATGACAGATGTCATACAATATGCTGTTATGCCGATGTATATCATATTTACAGCAATCAAAGGTTTTGGATCATATATTTCAAAATAATAAAATATTTTTTTATTACAAAATAATATCATACATACTAAAAATAATGATCCTAAGGTTCTAATAACAATTTTAAAATCTGAAATTTCTTTATCATTTTTCTTAATAAATTTTTTTAAAATCATAGAACTTTCGTTCATATAAATAATATAAACAAATGGAATAAACGCAGATATCATTAATATAAATTTAATATTTAACTGTTTGTAATTAATAATTAAAAAAATAAATGTAAGAAGAGTTAAATATATTACTAAATATATATAGCTTTGGTCTTTATTATTATGTATAAATCCTTTTGGATTTATTAAAGTAAATATTGTAAATATAAAAATAAAATAAAATAGGAGATACACATTTTTCGTAATAATCGATAAAATGAAAATATTTAAATTCGTTAAACGATAGATATTCCAATCAACTTTTTTTAAATTAGGATTTAATTTTTCCCTAAAATAAGAAATGTCCACTAAATCGTCATAAAGTTTTCCTGTAATTCCAGAAATTATAATATTTAAATAAATAATATGATTTATATTCATCTTATTTAATATATTAATGATATATTAATCTAATTTGATATATTACTAATCAAATTAAAATATCTTTTTAATATTACAAAATCAAAAAATATTAAAATTTCTCATTATAACTCAAGTTTATTTAATAAATTTTTTTTTATAAGAGATTTTATTTCTTTTTTTCTTATATTTTAATGTTTTTTTTTTTAAATAAGGACTAGTATTTGATTCAGTTATTGATCTGGTTGTATGCATTAAGCTTAACATTCTTAATATAGCTAAACTTTTATCTCTAAACTTATCAACACCATATATAGCATCTTCTATCACTATTGGCAGTATATTGAAATTTAATGAATTTATAGCTGTAGACAATACGCAAAATGTATAAAATCCACCACATATATATATTCTATTTATTCTTTCCTTTTTTATTAAATTTAAAAATTTTTTATTCGAAAACGGATTCCAAATCTTGTAATCTATAAAATATACATTTTTTTTTTTTTTTAAATAGTCGAAATCTTCAATGATTTCATTACATCTAAATTTATCTTCCATTGGACATTTCCCATGTGTTATAACAGTTCCATATTTTTTATCTATATTTTTTGTTATGATTGATCCAGCTAAGTTATCATCCAATTTCTGAAATTCTAAGGATATTTTCTTATTTTCTTCATTTTCTATTTTTTTAAGTAACGAATTATTATTGATTTTCTCATTTAACAATTTTATTGATTTTTTATTTTTATAAAAACGAGTAAATGCTATACATTTATCATTTATCATAAATAAATTTATTAAATTTTTAATATTTTTTATTATTTTTTTATTATAATATTTTTTATATTTATTCTGAAGATCTAATATCAAAAGTAAACTATTATTGTCTATAGTATTAAATGTATCATTTTTTAAATATGTCATTTTATATATTAAAAAGATAAAATAAATCTTATGTTTTTGAAATATTTAATAATGATTTTTTTATTCTATTTTTTAAGAAAACGATATATCACCGACTTTTAGAATTTTATATTCGTTCTAATATCTTATTTTATTTATTTACATTCACATAATGGAAATTTTCGTAATAAGTCTGAAAAATTCTAAATGTAGATCTGAATTTGATAAATTAAATAAAAATATTATTCATTATCAATATTTTGATGCTATTGATGGAAATAATGTGAAATTAGATTCAAACATTATAAAAAAAAATACAATAGGATATACAAAGGGACAAATTGGTTGTGCATTATCTCATCTTTGTATGTGGGAAAAATGTATAAAATTAAATAGACCCATTGTTATAATGGAAGATGATGCTTTTGTGTCATATGATTTTAATAAAAATCTGGATTCAATAATTAAAATGTTGCCAAATAGGTGGCAATTATTACAATTATGCTATAATTGCGATTCAATTTTAAGTTATTCAAATACCAATTTTGAAAATGCCATTAGTATTTTTACTAAAAAGAAATTTGATGATAATGATATTCTTGAATTTCAAAAATCAAAAATTCATCCAACTATTGCGAAACTAAATATATCATTTGGTGCAGGATGTTATGTTTTAAATCCAGATGGTGCTAAATTTTTAAAACGTGAATGCTTTCCTCTTGATAATAGAATATTAAATGTTCCATTTGTTGGGAATTTAAAAGCATATACTATAGATTGTATGATGACTTATCTATATAATAAAATGAATGCATATGTTTGCCCAATCCCATTTGTAATGACAAAACATTTATATATTAAATATGTTAGTGAAGCATCAATTGTAAATGTAATAAAAAGAAAAATTTTAATTTATTCTTGCGTATTTTATAATGATAAATATATAAATTTAATAAATTTATTGCTTAAAAGTTATATATTATTTGGAAATCCATCAGAAACCATAGACTATTTAATAATATGCAATCCAAAGTTTGAGAATAAAATTCAGAATATATTCCAAAATTTAAAAATAAATGGAAAAATATGGTGTTTAGACCTAAATACTAAATTTGAAGCTTGTTATTCTAGGCTGAAAATATTTAATTACATTGATATCGATTTATACAACAAAATATTATATTTAGATTGTGATATTCTAATAACTAATTCAATAAATAATATGTTAGATTTTCAATTGGAAAATAAATTATATGCTCTAAAAGAAAATTGTCACAGAATTTATCACTATGAAAAATTTACCGATGAAGAATATAAATTGTTAGATAAGAATTCAAGTTTTACTTCTGGTATATTGCTATTCAACAATAATATCATAATAAAAAATTTATTTTCAGAAATTCTTAAACATATAAAGAATGATATTGAAACCTCAAGTCCAATCCTTTTTTTCGACCAACCTTTTATTGTATATCATGCGATCAAAAATAATTTGTATAATAATCAAAAATTAATCGGCTTGGTAATTAACAATCCAAAAAATTTTAATGGGGAAATTATAAGTCATTTCCCTGGAGGACCCGGGCATTATGGAAGTAAAATAATAAAAATGACTAATTTCATGAATAATATAATGTTTAATGTTAATAAAAATAATCATAATATACCGGAAATAATTCCACATAAATTTATTGATAAAGTCCTATCAGAAAGAACTACTATGGTTAGCAAAAAAAGATTGATTAATCTATATAAACAATGTAATAAATTTAAAAATACAAATTATTCTTTTGTAGAATGTGGTGTAGCAAAAGGTGGATGTTTAGCACTTATGAAATATGTTGCGGGTGATAATAATAAAATTTTTGGATTTGATAGTTTTGAAGGAATGCCCGATATAGATAAAGAAAAGGATATTGGTTCTTGGAATAAATCTTGCCCTTTAACAGGGTATGGAAAAATAGGTGATAACTTATCTGGTGGCATTAAAAGTGTTTATAATACTTTTGAAAAACTTGACTTAAATTTTCATAATACTGAATTAATTAAAGGGTTTTTTAAAAATACTTTAAAAGTAAAAGAAAATATTAATAAATTAGGAGATATTGCTGTATTAAGATTAGATGGCGATTGGTATAATTCGGTAAAAATTTGTTTAGACGAACTATATGATAAAGTAGTTAACGGAGGAGTAATTATTATAGATGATTATGGGCATTTCATAGGTGCCAAAAACGCAACAGACGAATTTAGAGTAATTAATAATATAAAATCACCATTACTTCAAACTGATTATACTGAATTCTATTGGGTAAAAAAATCATCTGTCAAAATAAAAAAAAATAATAGTGTCAATATATACGATGATTTATGGACTTGTTCGGATGAGTTTAGAGAAGATATTAAACATTTTTTTAAGGGTAAATCGCATTATAAAATAGCAGAGATAGGCTCTCATAAAGGATATACTACTGGATATTTATCTGGCATTTTTGAAACAGTATATGCAGTTGATAATTCAGTTAAATGGACTAATTTTAATAAAAGTTTCAATAAGGATAGAAAAAATATTGTATATGTTCATCTAGATATTTATAAAGATTCTTGGAATGTAATTCCAGATGTGGATGTAGTATTTATTGATGCTGGACACAGTTATGAATGCTGTAAATCGGATATATATAATTCAATAAAAAGATTTGTAAATCTTAAGTATATTATATTTGATGATTATGGTGTATGGTCTGGTGTAAAACAAATTGTAAATGAATGTTTGATAAATAATATGCTTATGTTTGAGAAACATATTGGGTTAATTGATGTACCTGGTCCATCTAAGAAAATATTTACAAATACATCAGAGGGAATAATATGTAAAGTAAATCCTATAACTAATAAATTAATTAATAGAAATTATAAATGGCAAAATTCAAAAATAACATTTTTAGAAAATGGTCAAATGAATGCATTTGGAATCGGGAAATATAAATTTCTTAAAAAACATTTAGTAAAATGTGATTTTGGTAATAGGGAACATTTTTTAAAATTTAATGAGGATTATTCACGGTTTATTTCTGTTAGGAAAGATGATTTCCATATAGTAAATGGTAGTAATAATATCCTAAATGTTTACCAAAATGAAAGTGATGGTTTTGGACACCAAATGGAAGGTTTAATTCGGTTAGTATCTTTACATATGAATAATAAAATATTTTACAATTATAATTATAAAAAAGAATACTCTTTTGAGCATACCAATTATAATAAAGAACTATTAATAAAATATTTTAAAAATAGTCTTAATTTATTGAAAAATATAAGTGAACCCTTTGAAACTTCACTTATAGACCAAAAAATAATTGGTTTAGATGGTGTAGGATTTGGACAAGAATTACCTGAATATTTTGAGAATACAAATACAGATTTAACTAAAAACTTAAAAAAACTAAGAGAAATTTTTGTTACTAAAAATGTAGATTTACCAAAACCGATTTATAATATAAATAATCATAACATATGTATACATATAAGACTTGGTGATGCTATTACTACAGGAAGAAAACTTGACAAAAATATTATGAAAACAATAGATATTTTTAAATTAAAATATCCCAATTCTTACATACATGTATTTTCCGATGAACCTGAAAAAATTAATTATAAAAAAGATAAAAAGATTATTTTATACGATAAAAATATTGACGTGCTAGATATATTCAGTAGTTTTATACATAGTGATATCTTGGTTATTTCCTATTCATCCTTAAGTATTGCTTCTCATTTATTAGGTAAAAAAACACAAACAGTTTATATACCAGATATAGCAGGACCTACTCTTCAACATAGAGTTCTAAAAAAATGTAAAAAAATAAGTTGTTTAATGAAAATGTATTATATAGAATAGACATTATTGTTATTTTTATATTAAAACATTTAATATTTTTAAAAAAAAATAATTATAAATATTTATCTATATTTTAATGTAAAGCAATGCAAGATAAATATAAAGAATATTATGAATTAATAAAAAATATTGAATATCCTTACGATAATGATATACCTATATTTAATACTCATGGAAAACTAATTATAGCACTATTTGAATTTAGACCAATAAATGAGATTAAATGGGTAATAAATGCATTGTTGCATGTATATAATAATATTGATATAGGTTTTTCAATAGTATATGGTAAAAATAATGAAAAATTTATTTTAGAAAACTTTGGGGATTGGAAAAATATATTATTAATCAATACTGGTGATGAAAATCATAATTCACATTCATATTCCAATCGTTTAATAACTCCAGAATTATGGGAGAATTTTTTAAATTGGTCACATGTACTTGTTTATCAATGTGATGCCTTAATATTACGTAAAATTCCAGAGTTGTACTTTAAATATGATTATATAGGTCCTCCATGGAAAAAAAACAATCTTGGAGGAAATGGTGGGTTTTCTTTAAGAAATGTCAAATCTATGATTAAAGTATGTGAACCATACCGAAATAAGAAGATAACCGACTTTAAATGTCCTCACATGCATGAGGATGGGTTTTTTTGTAGACAACAAAAATTCGGGTTCGTTTATCCAAATAAATATGAAAGAGAAATTCATAAAGAATTTTGTATTGAATCTATATTTATTGAAAATCCAGTTGGTCTACATAAATTTTATCATTGGATAAAAGATAATGAATTATTTAATAAAATTATAAAAAATATAAAAACTAAATTATTATTGAATAAACCTAACTTTAAACTTCATAGTGAACCATTTATAAGTGATGATTATTTTATTACAAAAGGTAATTTATTATTATTAGAAAAAATAGATATAGACGAACTTAAAAAGATAATTGAATTTAAATTATTTTGTATAATATCTATAAAAAGTTGTTTAGTAGATTATTATCTAGATTTTTTGTTAAATATTAATATATCATTTATCTTGATAACAACCAATGGTACAGAATGTTTTCCCTATGGAAATTATCCATGCACAGATAATAATTTAAAATATAAGTATGATAAGTTATTAGAAAAAAAAAATTTAATAAAATGGTTTACCAAAAATCCTTGTATAATACATAACAAAATTGTCCCAATCCCTTTGGGTAATAAATGGAGATGGCAAAAATATGATTTTTTCACAGAAAATAAAAAGAATACTTTTAATATTTTAAACAAATATTGTAAAAATGCAAAATCAAATTTTTTAAATATGAAATTAAAAACAGAATTATTGTATTTCGGTGGTATGAATCTATCAACGACTAATAAAGTTCACTACAAAATACATTCCAATTCACGGAAAATTTTATTTAATCTTTTAAAAGATAAATTCATATATGAAAGTAATATCTTATCCTTTGAAAATTATTTAATAAAAATAAGTAAATGCAAATTTGTTATTTGTCCTCCAGGAGCTCGTATTGACACTCATAGATGCTGGGAATCATTATTAATGGGATCAATACCTATAATGTATCATACACCACTAGATCCATTATTCGAAAAATTACCAGTATTGTTAATAGATGATTATTCAATACTTACAGACCAATTCTTACATGAACAATATGAAATAATTATGAATAAAAAAAACGAATATGATTTTTCAATATTATATACAGATTATTGGGATGAAATAATTTCTATTAAAAACTATTTGTAAAATTTAAATTTAGATGAAAAATTTATATGTGGACATTTAATAATGGAAACAATAGCGAACAAATACAATAAATTATGTAAAAAAAAATCTGATATAAATGAACATTTACCAACTCTTTATAAATATGCCTCAGAATGTGAAAGTATTATTGAATTGGGAGTAAGAGGTGTTGTTAGTACATATGCTTTTGTGTATGGATTATTAAATAATAATAGTTTAAATAAAAAAATTCTATTAAATGATATCACTAAGTGTAATATAACTGAATTATTAAAACATACTGATAATTTAAAAATAGATATTAATTATGAATGGATTAATGATCTAGATCTAGAAATCAAAGAAAATTATGATTTAACATTTATAGATACATGGCATGTTTATGGACAATTAATAAGAGAATTAGAAAAATTTTCAAAAGTGACAAATAAATATATAATAATGCACGATACAACAGTTGATGCTTATAAAGGTGAAACTATACGACAAAAAATGAACGCTGAAATACAGTCAAAAAATACAGGTATTTCTATAGATGAAATAAATAAAGGGTTAGTACCAGCAATAACTGATTTTTTAAAAAGTAATAAAAATTGGAGAATCAAAGAAATATTTAATAATAATAATGGTTTGACTATTTTAGAAAAGATAAATTAGTCATATTCAAATATTAGAGAAAAATGACATAAAATTTTTGTATGATTACAATAATTATATTATCTAACTTTATTTTCATTAATCATTTTTTAGCGTTTTCTTCTTCACTTTGATCTACTACTTTTTTTTATATTGTTCTTCTTTATTAGTTCTTTAATTTTTTTTTACCTTCATAAAATATTTTATTAAATTTAATATTATAATTAAGTAATTTCAGAAATTTTCATTATATATAATATGTCAAATAATACAATATTAAAAAAAGAAAGTAAAAATTATATACCATGTGGTTATTACATAAAACCATGTCCAAACGATTGTAAAAAAAAAGGTCGCTATCAATGTAATAGAGATATTAAAAAGAAAGCAAGCAAAAATAGATTAAGAAGGTACAAAAAAAAAAAAAAAAAAAAAACGGAAAAAAAAAAAAAAAAAAAAACAAAAAAAAAAAAAAAAAAAAAAAAAAAATAGATAAAGAAGGAAAAAAAAAAAAAAAAATAAAATTACGGTAAATGTTAAGAAAAATAAGACTATTAAAAAATCAAGAAAAAAAAAAAAAGGAGGAAGTACCTACTCACCTCTTATAAACCCTCGTTCTCTTAAAGATCTGGTATTAAAACAATATCCAAACGAAATTTTATTAAAAATAATAGAAAAAAATGAGGATAATTATCTTTCAATAATAGCTAGAAATGAATTAAATAAAAGAGAAAGAATTAAAAGAAATTGGAGTCGAGTTCGTAATATCAAAGATAAATTATTTATTAATTCAAATAATTATGATATTAATCAAGCAACATTTGAAAAATTAAAAGATAGTCAAGAACAAATAAGATCACATGAAATAAGATCAGATGAAATAAGATCATATGAAAATTTAATGAGAAAAATATGTAATGAATGGATGGTCTTTTTAAAAAAAATGAATTATGATAGGGCTTATGCCCTATCTGAGTGTTCCTACTTTGCCAAAGGCAAATCGGAACGCTCCGAAAGAGAAAGTGATGATGAGGAAAGCGATGACGATGTAAGTGATGATGTAGAAAGGGAGGATAAACAGGAGGAATGGCATGATAAAGATTGGATAGATAGAGAATATCCTTATGCTGATGAATTTGATATTGTTGATAAAAGATATTTGGCACTTTTTTTCACTTTTCTTATTTCTTACCTTAAAAAAATTAATAAAGGAATCTATGAAGAATATATGAAAAATATATTTGAATGTATAGAGGATCATGAAAATGCTTTTGATTATTGGGAAAATGAAATAAAAAAAGCTCAAAAAGAGAAAAGATCAATAATAGAAATTGGAAATAAAGATGAGGAAATTTTTCATTATTTTCCAGAATATATGAAAAAATATGATCCAGAATGGAAAAATGATCAATATTTATTACCAAGGACTTTGACCACTAAGATTAAAGAAGAAAGCAAAGAAGCAGAAAAAAAACAAAATAGATTAAAAGAAAGCCTTAAAAATTTGAATTATACCAATGAAATCGAAAAAAAATGGACATCTGAAAGTTTATTTTATCTATATAATACAATTTTAGAAACAATACCTATGTATTGTTTAGCTGGGCGTTACAGTGAAAAAATAAAATACGAATGTTATTAAAATTTTGATACAGAAAAATTCGTAGAAAATCCATGGAAAAATTTTAAAAATAACGTTTGTGATTAATTTTAAATTATTTTTTTATTTAGTCTTTTTTATTAAAACAGTAAATAAAAAAATTAAAAAAGAAATGAAAATCTGTCATCGCTTCTCGATGGGATTTTTGTCCCATCGATGTTCCCTAAAGGAACCATCGAGCCAACTCGTTGGCGTAGAGAATCGACACTATGTCCACAGGACTATCAAAATTGTGCGGTTCGTTTTGAAGGGAAAAGTACATGGAACTTTTGCCCTAGTTGTTCTTGTAATAGATGTAACATTCGATTAAAATTAAATGGTTTTAAAAGGTGCATAAATTGTAAAAATGAATCATAGTGATTAAAACAATATTAATTTTGCAAGGCAGAGAAAGAAAGAAAGAAAGAAGATAAATATATAGATTATTATTATGAATAGTTCACAACGATCTTGGTTTAAAAAAAACAAAAAAAAAAAAAAATATTTAATATCTTAATAATATGATACAGTGCAAAAAGTTAAGAATAAGCATTGGTTCATCTAAGACAAATGTAAAAACTATTTCTGTGCCTGGTATACAATCCTGTAGTAACGTTCCAAAGAATCGCCAAAATCGTAGATGGAGAGATAGGTTTGAAGTTTCGGTAAACGAAAAAAACGAAACACTAACCGTAAAGCGTTCCGATTGTGGAAAAGGATGGGGACAAAACTTAGTTTTAGAAGCAAGTGTTTTAGAATCTAAAGCGAATATTTCTCAAAATAATCTCCTAGATTTATTCGACTTTAAAAAAAAAATTTTAATTTGTGGTTTTCCACATTGTGGAACGAGCATATTAAAATCAATAATAGGTCACTCAGAAGATGTAGAAGAAATCAAACGGGAAACTATGAAAATTAATAAAACTACAAATAAAAAATTTATATTGGGTAAGTGCCCATTCACATTTAGAAAATTTTTTACGGACGAATATAATGACTATATTAAAATATTCATTATTCGTAATCCATTATTTGTTTTTTCTTCTTTAAATAAACGATTCAAATATAAAATTCCAAATAACCATAATTTTAATAAGTATTTAAATACTATAAAAATGTTTATTAAGTATAAAAACAATCCCGAAAAGGATATATATACTATAAAATATGAAGATTTATTTGAAAAAGATTATTCCAAAATAAAAGAAATATTAAATAATATTGGTATTAAATTCGACGATAGTATATTTGATAATACAAAATATACCAATGTTATAATTCCTGGTGTAAAATTACTAAATGAAAAGCCTAAAAATATTCAGCACGGTAAATATCGAACTTGGCAAATTAACCAACCATTTATATCAAATAACGATATTTCAAAACTTGATCTAAGTTATAATCAAAAAAATACAATAATTAATAATTTCTATGTTTTACAACTTTATCCTGATATAAGAAATAAGACAGACTAGAACAATTATGACAATGGTTTTGATAGTTTAGAAGAAGCAAAAGATAATTTGTATGAGTATGATCCAGAAAAATTCGTAGAAAATCCATGGAAAAATTTTAAAACTAACGTTTGTTATTAATTTTAATTATAAATAAATTTGAAATTATTTTTTTATTTAGTTTTTTTTATTAAAACAGAAAATAAAAAATTAAAAAAGTAAAAAAGAAAATTAAATGAAAATCTGTCAAAATTGTGCGGTTCGTTTTGAAGGGAAAAGTACATGGAAATTTTGCCCTAGTTGTTCTTGTAATAGATGTAACATTCGATTAAAATTAGATTAGATTACTTTATTTTTAATTTTGATCCATATCTACGCATACCCATCATTTTACAGTTAAATACGTGTATTATTGATAGAAGGTCACTTGTAAATTTATCATAATTATTTTTTATTTTATTATCAACGACAATAAGTTCGCATTTGTTTTTTTTTAAAATCCATTCTATAAGCTCAAATGCAAATCTACAAAGTCTATCTCTATGAGCTATAACAACTTCTTGAAGTTCGCCTTTCATAGCTAATTCTAGAATTTCTTTTAAACCCTTTCTTTTCCAATTTATTCCACTTCCTATATCTCTAATTATTCTATGATCTGGAAAATTTACTTTCATAAAATTTTCTTGTCTTTCTAAATCATTAATTTGTTTGCTTGAAGAAACTCGAACATAACAAACTTTTTGTTTTTCCGAGTTTTCTGAAGGTTTATTGTGATCATCAATATTTATTGGAATAAAATATCTTCTTCGATTTGAAACACGAATAGTTTTTATTTTACCCTCAGCATCCCAACGTCTAAGTGTAGAAGGATGAACATCAAAATATTCAGATGCTTTTCTAGTTGTTACAAAATAACCTTTGGAACTTTCCATCTTTGAATATAAATAAAAATAAATATTTAGATATAAACTTATATCTTTTTATTACGATGATATTCACAATCATTTCCTAATTTTTTACAACATTTTTTACAACAATTAAAATAACAATATGGCGATGGTGTGTGCATACATTTATTTTCTTTTTTATTAGAATCAAGGCATTTTATAAAATTTAAAATCTTATTATTTATTTTATCAAAATCAACATCATCTTTTTGATCAAATATCTTAATATTTTTTTTATTATAATTTAAGTAATTTAAGATATCCAATATCTTAATGTTTTTGTTATCAGACATGAGTTTTATTTTTTTTAATCTCGATTCAATTGTTTTTAGCTTTGTATTTGTTGTTATTCGTAAATCTAAATAGTCTCCCACTATAATCTCATATTTTTTTGATTTTATGTCATCTTTAGATAAATTGTATTTATCACAAATAATATTTATTTTTGCTAATCTTTTATCATAAAATACTTTCCTTTTTTTTTCAAGATTTAATCTTTTAATATTTTTTTGTTTTTCTATCTCATTTTTAATATTATTTTCTTTTTCTATTTCTAAATCCTTTGCCTGTTTATTCCAAAGATACAGTCGGTTATTTTTTGTATACCATTCTATAGTTTCTTTATCATTTATAATTGGGCATTGTTTTTCCCAGGCTGCAAAATATGTATAAATTTCTCGAAGACCTGGCATATATCCTTCGTATTCTTTGTATGGAAGATGTTTTTTTGGTATTAATGGATAATACCAAAGATTTTTTAATTTCGGTCTCAAACATTTCTCATGAATAAATATGTTCCATGTATGATTAAATTTAACCCTTTTTTTTAAACATATGCAACATCTTTTCTCAATAAGAGTGATATAATTTAAAACTGCTGGTTTCATAACTATCGCCTTATCTCTCGTTTCATAATTTTGTGTGCATTTCCATTTTAAATGATTTAAAACTTCACTTTTTATATATTTAGATACTATTGTAATATCGAATAAATCAAATAAATTTATGTATGGAAGTGTTATTTTTAAAATTAACTCAAATCTATTATTAATTATACCCTCATTCATTACTATTCTTTTTAAGCTTATTTAAAATAATGATTCAATTTTTTTAATAAATTTGAAATTATTAATAGTCTTTTTATTAAAAATTAAATAGAAAATTAAATAGAAAATTAAAAAGAAAATTAAATGAAGGTAGATAAGCTGGAGACAGAAAAGGGACAAAATCAGAATGTTCCGATATGTGCAAGGGAGAAAAACATGAAAGCATTATATGAAATGTTGGCGGATGGATACGAAATTCTTTTAAAAAACAAAGCGTCCATTAAAAAGGATCTACGAAAATTAGAAATTCTTTTCCCAAAATATTTTTTAACTACAAAAAATATAGGTGAAATCTTTGTAATTAAAGATAGTTTTATTGATGATTTTAAAATAAGAAGTTCAGTTGTACAACTAATTGATGTAGAATACTCTGGGGAAGATATTGATGATCCATATTTGCCTGATACTAGTAGTGTGATTTACTGGTTTAAACAAAGATACGTAAGTGATCCAGTTCATACAGTAAGACCCCCATTCAAGAAATTAAGTGATGATGAAATACAAGAAAGACATAAAGATTACGCAGAATATGGAGAAGAAAGATGGGGGTATCATGGCGAAATACAAAAATGGTACGATGAATATGCAGAAACTGGTCATGAAGCATGGGGGTATGATTATGACCATTATTATGATGTTCATAAAACCTTACCTGAGTGTGGTCCTGAATTTGGACTTTCTTGGGAAGATATGCGAGATATTTGTATGGAACGATATGAGTGTAAATGTGGAACTGAAGAGTACGGCTTACCTTGTCATATATGCCATACTTTAGAATTGGAAGATTACTTTGAAAATGATAAAAAGGTTGATATAAAAGTTAGCGATGATTTTATAAAATTTGGTAAAAAAAAGGATTCAGATTTTAAAGATGGTTTTATTTTTGATACTTGGCATACAAGAAGTTTTCCGGTATGGCTTAATAAGTCGAATAAAGTAGAAGAAGATTTTTCAGATTTGGGAATTATAACACAAAATATATTATCATTTTTGGATGATAGTTTTAATTATTATGAAAAAATACATCAGATAAAACAAAATCAGCACGGATTGTTTCTTAATGAAGACGATATTGGTGAAGTATTATTAGAACCTGACTATTTCTTCCCAAATACATATGGTATAGTAAATAAATTTGTAAATAAATTTATTTTTAAAGGTTTGGATGGAAGTAATTTTCTTTTCAGAACGGATCATGAAAATTTTAATGAATATTTTGATAAATTTTTAAATTTATACAAACCATATAGAATAAAAAAGAATTTATACTCCTTCCCTTTAAAAGTTGTTGATAAATTACATTTAAAATCATTAGGTTTAAATGAAGTATATAGTGGAAATAATGAATACAAAAATGGTCGACCTGAGTGTATTTATTCGGAATCTAGAAATGAACATTTATATAAAAAATTACATAATTTTGAATTAATTACAAGTTATCCAACTAGAGAAGAATATGAAGAATTAGGTATACCCTACCCTGATTCGGATGATGAATATGATGATTATAATGATTATTTTGTGATTTACCAGTATTATGACAATGGTTTTGATAGTTTAGAAGAAGCAAAAGATAATTTGTATGAATATGATCCAGAAAAATTCGTAGAAAATCCATGGAAAAATTTTAAAGATAACGTTTGTTATTAATTTTAATTATAAAAAAATTTGAAATTATTTTTTTATTTAGTCTTTTTTATTAAAAACATTAAATAGGAAATTAAAAAAATTAAATGAAAATCTGTCAAAATTGTGCGGTTCGTTTTGAAGGGAAAAATACATGGAAATTTTGCCCTAGTTGTTCTTGTAATAGATGTAACATTAGATTAAAAGTAGATAGTTTTAAAAGGTGTATAAATTGTTATAATAGTAATAAAAAATATAAAGATAAGAAAGTCCAAAAAGTATTAAAAAATTTAGGATCGTGTCCTGCGATCACAAAAGAAAAAGGTATCTGTGGCAAAGCTTGTATAGATGGGAAAATGTTTTGTGGAATACATAATAACCAGGAAAAAAATTTAAAACAAAAAGAAGAAAAAATAAAGAAATTAGATGAAAAAGGATTCATAATTTGTAGAGTAAATGGTTGCCATGTACAAATACCTAAAAATAAAGAAGATGAAAAAAAAACTCCTAGAACTTGTGCTAAACATAGAGGTGCAGATAAGCCTAGATGTAGGGGAAAAAAAAAAAATGGTAAAAAATGTAATTTTAAAGCATCAGATAATGGTTATTGTGGAAATCACCAAAGACAATATTTAGAAGAAGTAGCAAATAATCAAGGTTTTAAATATTGCAAAAATCTTGAAAGAGGATGTAAAAATAAATTACCTTTAAATTCAAAAAAAAAAACATGTGAAGAATGTTTAGCAAAAGATAGAGAAAAAGATAAAATAAAAAGAAATGAAGAAAAAAAGAAAAAAGAATTAACTGATAATATTAATTCACACTATTGTAAGAGATGTAAAACATGTTTACCAAAAGAAAAATTTAAACATATTAAATTAAAAGAAAAAACAACAAAAGAATGCATTGATTGTAGAACAAAATTTAAGGACACTAGAGGTTCTAGACCTGAAAGAAAATTAAGTTTAGTTCAGGCTTGGTCGGGTCTTGTTAGAAAGGCTAACAAAAGGGGAATAATTGTAAATCAAAATTTGAAAGAAGAAATAAGTTTATTATTCATGGAAAATTGTTTTTATTGTAATTATTTTAGTTCTAAAGGATATCTAAATGGTGTTGACAGATTAGATTCAAAAAATGGTTATATAAAAAATAATTGTGTATCTTGTTGTTCTTATTGTAATTTAATGAAAGGTTGTTTAGATCCTGAAACTTTTGTGAAAAGATGTGAACATATATCAAAATATTTAGGAACATCAGATGAATGTAAATTTTATAAGGATTTATGGTCAGATCATTTTAATCAAAAGTATCATCAATATAAATATAGAGCAACAACAAAAAGAAAAAAGAAAAATAAAGAACAAATTCCATTCAAAATAACTAAAGAAAGATTTAATATATTAATTAACCAAGATTGTTCAATTTGTGGGAAAGAAAGTACCGAGACGCACAAAAATGGAATTGATCAAATTGTTCCCGGTTTAGGATATATTGAAGGAAATATACAATCATGTTGTGGCGAATGTAATTTTATGAAAAATAAAATACCTTTCGATAAATATAAATATAAATGTCTTAATATTTACGAAAATACAAAATATATTTCAAATAATTTAAGTTTACATACGCAAAAAAAAAGAATTCCATCTTTAGGGCATTAATTTAACAAAATTATTTTTATTATTTAATCTTCTTAATAATTTTAATTTCATTGTTAAAATTAATAATTTTTAATTTAAAATTTTTATTACAATTACTTTTGAATCGATAATCTTTTGCTAAAAGTTTTAAATGCCACATTTCAATATATTCTAAATTTAGATGATAAATTCCTTCTTCATCTGGTTCATCTAAAATATTTATTGTATTCATAAAATATTTATTAAAATTTTTATTATCTGTTCTTAATTTAATTTCTCCTTCATTATTAAAACTTAAAAATATAAATTTATTCAATTCTTTATTTTTTTCTTCATTAATTCCTGAAAAGAAGATATCTGGTTCTAATATAACTTTACCTATATCTTTTTCTGATAAAAATAAAACTGGTTCATTTTTCCTAATATTATTTAATTTTTTGAAATATTTCTCTCTGTCATCTTCCAAGTATTTTAATATATTTTTTGTTATAACACCATATGCAGACAAATCTTTTGACTTATATAATTCATCTGGAACCTTAATTCTTTTATCGCCATCAAATAATTCCCAATAATGATTAAAACCAACATAACTGGAATAATCTTCATAATCGATATTTAATAAAGGTTCTTGATAATAATCTATTATTGTGTCATCATCTCCATCAATAATCTGAATTTTAAAATCTCCACAATTACATATTTCACACTTTTCTGTAGGTCTACAATAACATTCAGAACCATTTAGGGTTACATTAGCCAATTCTTCCATTGATAATGTAAATATATCTACTTCTGGACATGTTCTATACACATCATAATAACCATTATAACTTTTATTACGACTAAAAATATTTTTTAAATTTTTCGGTCGATTATATCTTTTTTTATTCTGTTTTTTATTTAGTTTAACTTTTTCTTTTTGTTTGAAACATAATAATCTTTGATTGTCTTTATTAATAATACCTATTAATTGTACTTTTGTACAATAAACTTTATAACCATTAATAATACTATCTGTTATACAAAAGATTTCTCCAATATTATTTTCATTCAGAAAATATTTCGGAAATAAATATTCAAGTTTACGATAATCATGTTTTAATCGTTCTTCTTCTTTTAATTGAATATTATATTCATCTAATAAATAATTTATAAAACTATTCATTCTATGATATATTTTTTTATTATGTTTCAATTTTTAAAATAATATTAAAATTTTTTTTATTATTATTTTAATTTATGGTGCACCTTAAAAAATTTTTATGGTGTAAAAAAATAAGTAAAAAAATAAAGTTTTAACTCCTTAATTGGAATACGCGAGTCCTCCCATACCACTCATGATACGTAAGACATTGTAGTTAGTGGCATATACTCTAACTTTGCAGGCTCTGTTGTTGGCAACAGCTTCTCTAGTGAGAGTGAGGTGGAGAGTTGCGTTATCGATACGAGACATATTGCAAGTTCCAGATGGTTGATGCTCTTCAGGTTTGAGTCCGAATGAGTATACATTGACACCAGTGGCTGGGACGTTGCAGTGAGCTTGGTATGGTTGTACGAGATTGAAGTATCTTCCTTCTCTTTCGGAGAAACGGTCGTGACCATTGAGTTGTAATTTGGCAGCGAGGACGGGATTTTGTCCGAAGTCGAACATTGGTAAGTATCCAGCGAATACACCAGCGTCGGCATCTTGTCCGCATCTTCCAGATACTTGTGGGCATCCGGGTTCGAGTCCGTATCTGGATGGGGGTACGTTCCAGGCAGAGATGTCTTGGTCGTGTAAGAGTTGGATCCAGTCAATTCCTGCTATTCCTCCCATGTTAGGTGGTACGCCGGGGCAGTCATCAGTGCATTCGCCAGATCCGCCAATACCGGGTCCGGGGCAGACACCTTTGCCGTCGTCGAGGAAACCACCTTGGAGTGGGTATCTGAGTCCGTCTTTGATTCCGGGTGCTCCTCTGGTAATACCAGTGGCATTTGAGGAGAGTGGGAGTCCGTGGAGATTGAGTGGGTCGGCAGCGTGTGGTCCAGCCATACCTCCGCCGAGTGGGTCGGATGGAGTACCGGTGTAGTAGGTAGCATCAATGGCATCAGTGTAGTTAAACCATTGGGGTCCGCCAAAGTTTCTGGTGGAGTTAATGTCAACGTTAGAGTCGGGTTGTACGACCCATACGAGTTCTTTGCATGGGTGATTGAAGTTAAGTTTAATTTTGTTGCTTTGTGAGTGAACGGATTCGTCACCGGTGAATTGTAATTGTTCGATGAGGTATTCGTGTGAGACTTGTGCGAATCTACGTCTTTCATCAGTATCGAGGTAGATGTAGTCAACGTAGAGTGAGGCAGCTCTGAGGGATGGCATTTCGTTGGCGAATCTGCCGGTTCCCCAGTAGCATTCTCTGGCATTTCTGAATTCTAAGCAGATTTTGACTTCGTGGTATTGGAGAGCAATGAGTGGAAGAGCGAGACCAGGGTTTCTGCAGAACCAGAATTGGAGTGGGATGTAAAGAGTTGTTTCTGGGATGCATCCAGTGAAATTGCACATGTCGGTGGTGAGTTGGGGTGGTTGTCCGGAGGGACCGCCAGCACCAGATACAACTTGGGTAAGTCTGGGAACATTACCAACCATGTTGGCATATCCGACTTGGTGACCGGGGGTTTGAGTGAGTTCGTTCCAGATGTGGAGCCAGTCACCGTAGTGTTTGTCGATTCTTTGTCCACCAATTTCTACTTCAACGTATCTGATGAGAACATGTCCGATCCAATTGAGCCATCTGAATCTGTCTTCGGGGTCAGAGCACTCAATTCTTGGAAGAGTAATTTGAAGGTATACTCTTGAGATAAGATCACCGTTTCTTGAGATGGTGCATGTTACTTTTTTGCCGAAGTCGGCTGATCCATTGAAAGTTTGTTCGATGGATTCCATTGAAAAGTTAGTGTGTCTTCTGTAAACAACTTTGAAGAATGTGATTTGTGGGTTACCTGTAAGGTAGATATCTTGTGCGCCGTAGGCTACGAGTTGCATTAAACCTCCTCCCATTTTACTTTTTTTATATTATTAGCTTAGAAAAAATTTTTGCGAAAACGCATTTAATTTGTTTAAAAAAAGAAAAATTTAATTTTCTAAAAAAAAAAAAATAATTACTAAAAAAAAAAATAATTTCATAAAGCATTTTCATATTATCCAGACTAACATAATAATTATTTATTTCCAAAATTCTATAAATTTTATTTTATTAATTTCCTTAAATTAAATATATATTTAAATTATTATTTTATTATTTTTTTCTTATTAATATAATTTAATTAATTAACCCATTTTTTTTCGAAAATAATATTATATATGGTTTTTTTATGGTATAATAACTAGAAACATATATGTAAAGAAGAACTATAAAAAATATAAATAAATAAAAAAGATATTTAAAGGAAATCAAATAATTTTTAGTAAAGGAGTATGAAAATCACATGGAATTAAGAATTTCTTGAATATTTGAGTTATTATTTACGAAATTGATTAATTCATTTTGGTCTAATTTTAATTGTCTAACAATATGATTATTTAGTCTATTTTTAGTGAATTCATATAAATTTTTACCTTTTTTTTTAACTTTCCATCCATCATTAATAGCATTATATATAAATGCCATTTTTTTAAGATTCATGAGTCTCTCATCATATTCTTCCTCATAATCATCCTCATTTTGTTCAGCCATCTTATATAATATTTCTTAATACATATATTTTAATAATTATACGAATTTGTTTTTATTTGCGTTTATGCTTAAAGATAATAAAAATAGTACTTAAGGAATTTAAAAGTAGTTAAAGAATGAATTAAAATGTCTAGTTCCTTTAAAATCAAGAATAAAAAAAAATCTCCAGTTGATACTCGTATTACATTAGATGCGCAACATAATCAGAAGATGAAGTATTTTAAGGATTTAAAGAAATCATTACCAGCGAAAAAGAAAAATTTAAAATCTATGAATCATGAATTTAAAGAACTTAAGAAAAAAAAATTCAACACATTATCCGATGAAGAAATCGCCAGATATCTCGAATTAAAAGAACAAATACCAATTAAACAAAAAGAAATAGAAAATATTGAAACCAATAAAGAAGAAACAGAATATCTTCTCAACACAGGCTATCTATTATGCCAATATTATGATAATATTAATCATGTCGCATCCGGAAAAAAAATTAAACGCAAAAAAAAAGTTAAAAAAAAAAATACTAATACAAAATCCGTCATCGATTTTTTTCAACGAACATCCTCTCCAAATAATTTAGAAAATATTGAAGAAGAAAAAGATAATCAAACCATTGATGACGATAATTCAGAATATATGGATGATGATAAAGAATCCACCATCACCGATTTCTCTACTCCAAATGATAATATTGATAATGATCCAGATTCACATCCACATTCCAACCTCCCTCCACAACCCGATCCCGAAAACGATAAACATATCATCTCTCGTGCCAAAATATTAGATGAATATCTATCCAAAACAGATAAAAGACATATCAAATCTATGAATGATGACGACGATAGCTACGATATATGCAAACGATGCCACCAAGATTCCGTCTGCCTTATACATAGCGACGGTATCCTCGTATGCAAAAATTGTGGATTCCAAATCCCTATCCTCATAGATTCTGATAAACCATCATATAAAGACCCTCCTAGAGAGATCTCTTACTTCGCTTACAAGAGAATTAATCATTTTAATGAGTTGAAGAATTTAGGCAAAATAGAATTACTGGTAAATTTTTATTTTATTAGTAATTTATATTGGTTTAATATCAAATTCGTTTTAAATTACATATTTTTAACAACTTCGTTCCTTCAAAATATTAGTCAACGAATCCTTATTAACGAATGTTAAAATGACTTAAAGGTAAGTCACGTTAATAATATATAAAATGAATTACGGTGAAATTTATAAAATGACAAACAAAGTGAATAATAAATCATACATTGGACAAGCAAAGAAATATATGGGAGAACTTGAAAAGGAATGGGGAACAAATGGAAGGTGTGACTCTCATTTCAGAGAAGCTATATCAGGAAAAAAGGATCATTGCAGACTATTAAATAATGCAATAAGAAAATATGGGAAAAATAATTTTGAATGTACGAAAATTTGTGATTGTTTAAATAAAAAGGATATGGATGAAAAAGAAAAAATATATATTAAACAATTTAATACTCTAACACCAAATGGATACAATCTAAACGAGGGTGGATTTAGTGGTAAAGATAATATTGAAACTAAAGAGAAAAAAAAAAAATCACATATTGGTAAAAAACATTCAGAACAAACAAAAAAATATATCTCAAAAGGTCAAATTGGTGGTAGAAGAGTTAAAAAAAAAAGAAAGTACCCAGAAGATGAATCTTTACCAAAATATATTAATGCTAGAAGAGATAAAAATGGTTTAATTATTGCATATTCAATAGATAAATTTCCTATTGGTATAACAGAAAAAAAATATATAAATAAATCATTTAAAATACCATATTTAGAAGATCCAAAACTAATTCTTCAGGATACAATTAAATATTTAGATGAATTAAAAGTAAAATATTCATATATTCAAGAAGAAATTAAAAAATTAGCGGAAGAGAGAGAAAAAGAAAGAATTGTAAAAAAAAAAACAGAAATGCAGTTAAAAAAACTTCCAGAATTTATTTATCCTGTTAGAGATCCTAAAACTAATAAATTGATTGGATATTCCGTAGAGGGTGTGTTAGACAATAATAAAAATCCTTATCCAAAAAAAATATTTACTGATAAAACAAATAGATGGAATAAAATAGGCGCAGAAAATCATATAAAAGCCCTACTTATTAAAAACGAAGATTCTGTTTTCACAATTCCCAAAGATTACGAAACAAGTCGTAGAAGAAAATATGATGATGACGATAATAATCTACCCAAATATGTGTCTATCATTCGTCAAAAAGGCGAAAAAATAGGATACAATATCGCAATTCCCAGTATTATCAAACCAAATGGAAAAAGATACACAAAAAAATTTGCAAATAAAAAATTGTCCATGGAACAAAAATTAAATGATTGTATTAAAACTTTAGAACAAGTCAAGAAAGAATATAACGTAACCAGTTAAACCTAAATAATTTGCACAAAACACACTGCTCATAGCAGGAGGCTACCTTTGTCTTGCGGTATGGTACAAAGGATAAATAGTGAAGATACCGTGATTGATTGCTCCAAAAATCAATCCGAAACCTCCTAGTCAAGTTTAGAAGAAAAATCTAACTAACTACTCTAAACTCTGGCAACATTCCCAAATTGCGGGAAACTCTTTAGAGCTTTTGCTACCAAACTATATTAGAAATAATATAGCGGCTGAGGTAATACCCCTAGGTACTGGATAAGACTTATGTCTTATTCCAAGCGTTCACTAGAACGCTCGGTAACAACGCAAAAGATTAGACAATCCGCAGCCAAGATCCTAAGTGCAATAATGATAAGCATATGGATAAGGTTCAGAGACTAGATGAGAATGGGTCTGAAGATGCTGATCACATCTAATGATGGCTTAAGGTATAGTCCGTCCCCCTCGAAATAGGTGTCATATACAAAGCAAATGTTAGTATGCCCGAATATATGAATTTCTATATATTATATTAACAATGATTCACAAAATATATAGAAATGGAGCTACTGGGTTAGCACAATTCCAAGCTAAAGAATCAACAGATATTCCAGATGATGTATACAACAAAATACTCATCGAAATCAAAAAAGAAAGAATCACAGATATGAGAAATCTTACACCCATCAAATTAAGAGAAATTCTCAAAAAATTAAAATTAAATAAATATTATGAACATGTCCCTCACATCATCAATCGACTCAATGGTGTACCACCACCCATCATGTACAGAGAAACAGAAGAAAAATTAAGAATGATGTTCAAAGAAATACAAACACCATTCATGAAACATTGCCCTAAAGATAGAAAAAATTTCTTAAGTTACAGCTACGTACTGCATAAATTTGTCCAACTGCTGCGAAAAATTTGGCAGAGTCAGTTAGTCAATGAACTGGCTAGTATTTGCAATTTATTGTAAATGCAACATACCTTGAAGCGGGAATCTTCTAAAGCTTTTACTACCACTTTATTTCGGAAACTTAATAAAGGAACACAGGTAACTCCTGTTCCCAATGGTAACAAAGTAAAAGATAGAGAATTAAAATAATTCTAAAATGGACAATCCGCAGTGAGACTACCTAAGTACGCTATTGATTAGTATATGGTAGCCCTTCAACGACTGAACGGGTATGGGTTTGAGAGTCTAATCAACTCAGTGATAATCTAAGATACAGTCTAGTCCCTATGGAAACATAGGGTATTTTACGAGGACTCGACGAATTTTTATGCTGTTTTCCACTTTTAAAAAGTAGAGAGAAATTACACCAACAAGATCAAATATGGAAAAAAATATGTAAAGAACTAAAATGGGAATTTATTAAATCACTCTAAATTAATTAATAATTTTAATAAAAATTGATTATTTGTATTTTTTTTTATTCAATAAAATGAAAAAAAATGTAAATAAATGTAGTTATTGTAACAGAGAATTTAAACAAAAAGAACATCTAGATTATCACATCAAGTCACAACATACAAATGAAAAAAATTTTAAATGTACACATGAAGGATGCAACGCCGCTTTTGTTAGACTAAGGGATCTAACTATTCACGAAAGAATACATACAGACACACGACCACATAAATGCCCTTATGAAAATTGTGATAAAGCATTCAAACAATTAGCACATCTAAATGATCATATTTGTCTACATACAGGTAATTATAAATATAAATGTGAAGAATGTGATAAAAAATTCATTCAAAAAGGTCAATTAAAAAGACATATGAGAGTCCATACTAAGGAAAAACCTTATGAATGCGAAGTATGTGGAAAAAAATTTGCTCACTCAAGTTCATTTGTTTGCCATAAACGTACTCACACGGATGAGCTACCATATAAATGTGATATATGTGGTAAATCCTTTAAACAAAGTGGAAGCTTACAAAATCATATCAGGACACATACAGATGAACGTCCTTATGTCTGTCAATTTCCAGGTTGTAATAAAAAATTTAAACAATCCGGAACATTAAAGGATCATATGACAACTCATTATGAAGAAAGACCTTTTAAATGTGATTATGAGGGATGTGATTGGTGTTTTAAAGTGAAAAGTACATTAAAAAAGCACTTTAAACATATACATAGTTCTGAAGGTATTGTAAAACAAAAAAGACAAGAAAATATGGTTTCAAACTTGTTAAAAAAAAACAATATAGATTTTAAAAGAGAACATACAATAAATTTTGATTGTTTTTATAAAGATTCCAAAAAAAAATTTGCCAGAATAGATTTTGTAATTCAGAAGAAATCTGGGATTATATTTTTAGAAGTTGATGAAAATCAACATTCATATGGTTATGAACCTTCTTGTGATATGAAAAGAATGTCACACGTAATTTCTGCATTATCATTAGAAGGAAATACTTTACCAATTACCTTTGTAAGATTTAATCCAAATCATTTTAAAATCAATGGTAAAGCAACCAAATTAAAACAAACAGATAAGCGAGAACGATTATTGAAATGGATACAAGATTATTCTCCAGATACAAATAAACCACTCCAAATTGTATACATGTTCTATGATACAATCGATACCAATAATGAACTTTTTGTGGAAGTATCCTTACATCCAGATTATCACGAACATATAAGAGATTGTATCCAAGAAATTATCGTAGATGTTTGAACAGAAGATCAAAATGAAAAAAATATGTAAAGAACTAAAATGGGAATTTATTAAATCACTCTAAATTAATTAATAATTTTAATAAAAATTGATTATTTATTTTTTTTTTAATTCAATAAAATGAAAAAAATGTAAATAAATGTACATATGAAGTATGCAACGACGCTATTGTTAGACTAAGAGATCTAAATATCACAGCATCCAAGAAACACGCCATCATTCGTTGGGCAGCAGTTTCCAACGAGTTCTTCGCATCCAGTAAAGTCTGAGCACGCCGCACCGTCCGGCGGTGTCTCGGGCACCCCGGATTCATCTCGAAGAGATGAACATAAATCAGTTGATTCTTCTTTGTTGCCCCATTTGATGATTGTACCATCCTCCTTGAAGACATTTACATTTTCGATACCTTCGGGGAAATAGCCATTACTATCATTCGGACCATCCATGCATTCGACATCAATAAAACCGAACCTATTCTCTGCACCATTGTAAAAATCTGTCCCCGCTGCTTCTTTATTTCTTTCGTTGAATAATTCAAATAAATAAACATCTGGTGGTACTGGATAAGCATAATCGCTCGGTTCTATGCAAAATTGTGAAGTTGCCATTAAATTTATAAAACCAGCAGCTCCTCCATAATTCCCTACAGTTGGATCCAATGCTGTTATCGCCCATAAGCCACAGTGGTTATCGCAATTACTCTTAGTTGGCCAACCGCATTCTGTTATATTCCACTCAAGTTTTTGGCTGACACCTGGATCGGGTATTCCTTTTTCCTTGTTGTAATTGTAGATCGCATAAATCCACTGACAATATTTATTTGTAGCAAAACTTGCGCTATTTGCTGTGGGACCGACATCTTCAAAATTGAAAAATGAATAGGAATTTGTTCCAACTGGTGCTGAGTAACCATTTGTTAATTCATTTAGGACTGTTTTGACATTTGGTTTAAATCTAAAATCCTTTGGGGCGAATGAGGAACCAGTGTCCTCCCCAATATTATCTGGTTCACAAATCGTAACTACACAACCAGTTTTACTTGTTTTGGAAGTTGGTTTTCCATCGCTCAAATCATAGTTTCCAATACCTTTATCAGATAGCCAAGTTCTTGTTTCTTTGATAGCCTGCACCATTCTGGTGGCTACCAAGGTCTCATCCTCGCCGGACAGGAATAATTCATTTCCCATTGCAATATATCTGATATAAGTACCAAAATACTGACCCAAACTTACTGATTTATTGTATATTCTTTCAAGTTCATCTCGGACAACCCCCACACCCCCATTCATGATAATATCATTTTTTAATCCTAAATGTACTATACCAGTAAAATTTGGATTAGCTTGTAAATGATTACTATAATATTCACAAATCGCTACTAATGGATCATCATCAAATATTCTTAGATTCCCAATTTTATTATTTCTTTGATAAACTAGATTATCCCAAATTTGCATTCCAGCGGCGTCGATATTAGTTTTGCCCGCTAATGTTTTTAATTTTTCCTTATCAAGATCGCTCATAAAGTTTGTGGAATAATCAAAACCAACCCTGGGTGTCTCAGCTTCGATCGGTGCGTTAAGTTCTATATTCATTAAATCTCTTTGATTTTGTAAATTTTCAGGCATATTTTTCAGACTATAATTTATAGTACTTCTCCATAAATCAATGTCAAAAAATGGACATGGGCGTTTAAACCCTGCTACTATGATAGGTTGAGAATTTTTTGGAATAGTAATTTTCCTGCCATCTTCATCCTGCCACATTCCATACAAATCAAAACAATTAGTGGTTGAGGAACTTCCAACCGTCCATTGTCCATATTGTTTCTCCCTAAAATTACCTACTCCAACCCATTTTCCATTATATCTTAAAATTACCACTAAGTTATCAATTGCATTGGTAGCAAAACCGGTTATTCTTTGAAATTTTATTTTTAGATTCACAATAGATGATTCCCCATAACAATTTTTCGTGGTTATAAAATTAGTATTCTTACTCAAAACTATATCTCCTCTCCCTAATTTTTTTTTTTTATCACTAAAAACTATTTTATAATAAATTGCTAAAATTATAATAATTAATAAAATTAAAATTAATTTAGTTTTTTTTTTCATTTTTTTTTTTCTTCTATGGACAAAAAATATTTTTTTGTAAAATTAAATTATTAAATTACTAAAAAGAAATTGATTCAATAGATACTTATAATTTCAAATTGTGTACATCTTCTATCATAAAATTTGTTTCAATAATGAAGTTTTTGTGGAGCTAATCCTTACAACCCTATTATAACAAATATATAAGAGATTTAAAGAATAAATTATTATTAATTTTTGAAAATTAAAAAATATGATAGGTTGAACTCCCTATCTGAGTGTTCCTAAGCCGATCAAAGATCGGCATTGGCGCACAAGCGCCCAACGTTACCATAGGCAACTCGGAAGTCTCCAAAAAATGCCTAAAATTGTAATTTATTTAAGTTTTGTAGATACCAATTATATCTTCTTTATATAATAAGTTTCATTATGGAAAATACTGAAAAAATTAAAAATTGTTTAGAATTTATAAAGACTAAATTTAAAGATTTACATTTTGTTGTTCTAAAAAACGAAATAAGTGATGATATGGAAATAACTAAGGAATTAAAAAGATTATGCGGTGATAATATAGAGTTTGATACAACAATTGATGAAAATTCTATTAGTTTAATAGTTACTAATAAAAAATCAAATGAAATAGTTGGAGCTTTTAAGGGATATATATCTGATGATAGTCAATATATAGAAGATACTATAACATGCGCAAATTATAAAAGTTTAGGAGAATATATGAGATATTATGCTTTACTTTTTGAGAAACTAAAAAATGAAAAAATTAAATATATTACTGGAGGGATTTGTGGAGGGATTCCTGCTATATTAGATGGGGATTCCTATGAAAAAATAATAGAAAAAAAATTGTTAAATTATCATATAAAAAGAAATGCTAAAATAGAAAAAAAAATGGAACAAAATATTTTAAATATGATAGGGCTTTTGCCCTATCTGAGTGTTCCTACGTTGCCAAGGCAACTCGGAACGCTCCGAAATGGGGATATTATAAAAAAAATAGAAAAAGATGAAAAAACTCTAATTGGTGGCTATAAAAAATTTAAAAATAAAAATACTAAAAAAATAAAAAAGACGAAAATTGTAATTCGTTAAGAAAATTAAGAAAAATCAATTTTTAAAAATTTGATTCTATGAAAAATAATTTAAAAAAAATTATAATATATGACTTATTTAAAAATACTTTTATATGAAAAAACTAAGCTAAATAAAAAAATAAACTTATCAGAATTTAATACTACTTTAGCGACAATAAATGAAATAATTTGTTGGATAACGTTAATAGATGAAAATTTATTCATAAATTCTAGATCTACATTTCTTGATTATAATAATGTCGAAATGTGGAAAAATTTTAAAAATTATATCTTAAATTCAAATATTTTTGAGGAGAACATTTACGATGGCGATAAAAAAGGAATAAATATTTTAACAAATCTTTTAGAAATTATCATTAGTGGATCATATAAAAAAAAAAAAAAAGGAAAAGAACTATCACCAGATTCTTTAAAATATCTAAGAATATGCACGGCGATTAAAATATTACAAGGAAATGATCAAGGTCTAAATATAAGGAGAAATATTTCTTTTGACCATGGCGGTGGCTCATATTTTACTAATACGAAAACAAGGCTTTTAGAGGCTATAAATGATGATATTTCGTTTATAGCTAAAACAAATCAAAAAAAAAAGGCAAAATTAATTTATAATTATTTGTACGATCCAAATCAAATAGCCCATCCTGCTGATGTATTATTCACAAACGTAAACCAAACAGACGAAAGTAAAATTTTAGGAATTTCACTTAAAGCATCATTTAAAGATTCATCCATTATAACTTTAGCGAATTTAGGTGAAAATGATTATTATTTTAAAATCCCAAAAGGACCGATTTTAGATTCAGTTAAAAAAATGATAAAACCAAGCAAAGAAAGAAAAGAACTTTTTAAACTATTACAAAATCGGATTGCAACTAACTTGATATCTCAATTAACAACATATCATAAAATCGAATTATTTTTTAGAAATTTACTTCATATACAGTCAAATAATCTTCCCTATATAATAATTGCGTCTCAAAATATAGATACATGGGGAATTAATATGTTTAATTTCAGAGAAGATATTATAAAATCATCAGAAAAATCTTGTTTTTGGAATATAAAAATCTTACCAATTAGTAATAAAAGTTATACTCATATTATTTCTATCGATTGTAAAACAAATAAAATAGGGAAATGTACTATATTATTTAAATTTAGAATTAAGTACAAAGGAAAAATAAATAATGCCCAAAAAATTAATCTTGGTATTAATATTACATTACATAATAAATCCAAAAATTTATTAAAAAATGAATATCCCTTTGGAATCAAAAAATAAAAAAATTGAATCTATTAATATTTACGAATATTAACGATATTATGTTGGCTATGAATCAAATTGAAAATTTTATTGATTACATAATTTCAAAAATTAAAAAAGATAATATTATCAGTAATGATAAAAACTTCAATGTAAATTTAGTAAAATGATTCATTTAATTTTAAAAAAAAAAGTTTATATTTTTTTATTTTAATTATAAAAAATTTATTCTTTTCTTTACGAATTAAATAAAAAATGGGAAATTCGCAATCAAATTCCAATTCCGATAGAAGAAGATTAGCACGTTTACTATTAGCTTCCGAAAATAATGAAAATGAAATTAATGAATTAAAAAATCGTATATCCAAAATTAGAAATAGAAAACTATTATATTTTTTAGTAATAATTTTACTAAGTGGTGGTGAATATTTATTACAAGCATTGATAATCATAACATTTTTATAAAAATTTATTTTTTTTTTTTTTGCTTTTTTTTATCGATTTTAAAATTTTATATTGAAACATCTTGATATGACTATAATAGATTTGTAATTTCTTTTTTTTTAATTGCTTTATAAAAAGTGAATTATTAATTATTTTTAAAATTTTATACATAGAAAATAAAATAATTGTTATATTTTTAAAATTTTTTCCGCGGATGAGAAAAAAATGCTCCCCTACTTTTGGAGAGCACTTTTTTTTGATGATTTTATTTTTGTATATTTTTTTTTATAAAATTTCACATTTAATGTTTTTATAACCATGAATAGTGTAAAAAAAGATCTAAAATAATTATATTTTTTTTTTTTTTTTATGAAATTTTTTAAATATTGGACCCAAAAATCGAAAATCATCAAAATCATCAAAATTTAGCGTCCAAAATTTGGACGCTAGCGTCCAAAAAAACATCAAAAAAATCAATTAAATCAATATACAAATATAATTACTTAAAAAGTATATTTTATTATCTAATTATATAGTAATGCCAATATATAATTGTAATCTTTGTGGTTTTAAAACAAAATATAAAACTAGATATACAGATCACATGAAAACTAAGAAACATAATAAACAAAAACAATTACTATTAAGGTCTAAAACATCAAAAGATATTGATGATTTTGATTTTTCATCAAAAACAGCGTCCATAGCGTCCAAAACAGCGTCCAAATTTATTGATGATTTTGATGAAAAATCAAAAATTGCGTCTAAAGCGTTCAATAATGAAGAAAATTGGATAAAAAAATCAAAAAATATTGATGATTTTGATGATTTTGATGAAAATTCTGTAATTAAAAATCCTTCGGATAGTTCTTTATATAAATCGATGATAGGAATACAAGGAGATTTGTCTACAGATTCAGAAAAAAAATATTCTTTAGGGGTTGAATTACTTCAAAAAAAAAAAAGGATTTATTGAAAAAAGTAAAGAAAGGAATAAATAATAAATATTTATGCTTGTATTGTCAAAAGGAATATTCTACAAATTCTAGCTGGAATAAACATATGAAAATATGTAAGATGAAATCTAGTCAATCAATTAAAGATGAAACTAATGATAACGAAATGATCGATTTACTTCTACAACAAAACAAAACGCTTATGAAACAATTAAATAATAGTCAAAAAAATTATCAGAAAAAATTAGATGAAATTAATCAAAAACTAACAAAATGTAATCCAATAAATATGACTAACAATTATAATGATATCAAGGTACTTAATATTTATACAATGAAACCCGTTGAATTATTGAATAAGTTTTGTAAAAATAATCCACCATCAGATGGAGTAATTAAATATTTGGAAAAACGGGGAATTAAAAGTTGCGAGGAAGATAGATTATTAATCGCACATAATGCTAAAAATTTAGATTTTGTGGCTGTAGAAATCGACAAAATTTTAAAGAATTGTAATAAAGAATTAATAGAATCGGCAAATATTTGTGAAAATACCTGTGATGGTATTTTATTTTCAAACGATGGAAGTTGTAGGAAACATATTGTAAAAGGACCAACAAATTGGTTGTACATAAATGATGAAAAAATACTTGATAAGGCTGTGTCTCAAATTTTAGATAAAGCGACATTAAGATATGGAATACAAATGAACTATATTAAAAAAATTAGAGGTCAAATCATTAAAAAAGAAATTATAAAACAAGCAAAAATAGAAGGAAATTTAAATGAAACAAAATTGATATTAGATAATTTAGATAATTATGAATTACAAAAAAGAATAGAAAGTGTATTGGAAAATTATAAAAATAAAAATAGTAATGGAATATTATCTCAGAAACCGGATATAAAAATTATAGAAGATAACAAAATAAATAATAAAGAATTGGAATCTACTACATACGATAATGAAAATTATTTAAGTGTATCTTATGGAAATAGAATTAATGAATATGATGAATATTCTATCAATTTAAGTGAATCATCAGAATGTGAATACGAAGAAATAGATAATAAAATATTGTATAATAAAAATAAAGAATATATAAAAAAAATGGATTGTGGTAAAGAATATTTATTAGAAATAGACACCTTAAATGGATTTAGTTTAGAGACAAAAGAATATAAAGGTAAATTTATTCATGAAGAAAATTGTCCAATTAATCATTGTAAAAATTGTAAAATCACAGAAAAATGTTGGACATATTTGGAATGAATAAATTTTAAGAAATTATATTTTAAGCAATTATTAATTTTTTAAATATAATGAAACAAAAAAATAATTTGGAAATTATTATTTAAAAATAGAAGCGGAAATGGGATTAAGTGTAAAAAGTATGATTTTTATAATTATTGGAAATATTTCAGATAAATATATAAATATTCGAAAAAATAATAATCGAATAATAAAGTAAATATAATGTATAAAATATCCGTGATTATTCCGACTTATAATAGATTTGCATTTTTAAAAAATGCATTGGAGAGTGTAAAAAATCAGACTTATAAAAATATAGAAATAATAATAGTGAATGATTGTTCGGATCAAAAGGAATATTATGAATATCAGTTTAAGGATTGTATGATTATTCATTTGGATAAAAATTCAAAAAAAAGATTTGGTCATGCATCTCCAGGAGGATATCAACGATCAATGGGAATGAAAATCGCATCAGGAGATTACATTGCGTTTCTTGATGATGATGATTTTTGGCTTCCAACAAAATTGGAGAAGCAAATAAATGAAATGATAAAATTTGATTGTATATTTTCTTGTACTGATGGATATTTAGGATTTGGAGAATATAATAAAGATGAAAATTATAAAAGATACAATAGAGAAAAATATTTCAATATCATTAAAAATATTTATATACGTAAGGGAAAAGGAGAACTAATGAAAAATGGTTTTCCAAAAATATGGAATGAAGAATTTATGAAGGTTCATAACTGTTGTATTGCTTCAAGTGTGATGATTCATAAAGATCTGATTAAAAAAATAGGATATTTTAGCAATGATTTATGGGCATCTGATTATAAATATTGGTTAAAAGCAATCCGTCATACCAATTTGGTTTATTTAGATGAACCATTAATATATTTCGATAGTAATCATGGTGATGGACAAAATTATTAATATTGTAATAATTAATTAAATTTTCAGATTATTTAAAATATAAATTTAATTAAATATAGAACTAAATTTTTGATGAAAAAAGTTATTAGTTTTTGTCTTTACGGAAATAAACCCATATATATAGTTGGTATGTCAGAAAATTTATTGTTGGCAAACACCATATTTCATGATTGGGAAGTAAGAATCTATTATAATAAATCTGTTCATAAACATTATATTGATGAATTAAAAGATCAAGGTGCTAATACAATTTTTTGTGAAAATATAGATGAAGATAATTTATTTAATTGGGAAGGAATGTTTTGGAGAATGTTCCCTTTTAATGAGAATGATGTAGATATATGGATTTCGAGGGATGCTGATTCAAGATTAAGTACTAGAGAAAAGAATTTAATTGACGAATGGATAAATTCAAACAAAACGTTGCATACTATTCGAGATCATAAATGTCATTTTAATAACATTATGGGAGGTATGTTTGGTATTAATAATAAATTATATCGTAAAAAATATGAATCTATTAATATAAAACAATTTATTAAAGACAATCAAGAAAAATACAAAGACAAGACATATAATATAGATCAATTATTCTTAAATGATAAAATATGGAATATTTTGAAAAATGATCATTTAGCTCATATATCTAATGGAGGGAAGAGAACTTTTGAATCAGATATAGAGATAAAAAGTGACCCTTATTATATAGGTAAAAAATATAATATTATTACATTTCCAAAAAATTTTATAAATAAAAGTGATAAAATGAAAGGAATATATTGGAAAAAATCTTATTCTCCCCGAATATATTGGAGTGATACATCTACAGTTATTAAATCTTCTATAGAATTTAAAGATATCAAATCTTATTATCATCATCGTGAAAATAATGGATATCCAAGGAATTGGTCTCATATTCGTATTGTTGATGGATTAAATATAATTGATGAAAAAAAACCATTAATTTCTATTGCTATATCTACTTATGAGGCAAATAATAAGGGGAAGGAATTTTTGGATTTTAGTTTTAGAAAAATCATGGAGCAGACTTATAAAAATATTGAGATTGTAATATCGGATCATTCTAATAATGATGATATTAAAGACCTATGCGGAGAATATAAAAAACAAAATAATTTAAATATTTTTTATTTTCATAATAGTGAGAATAGAGGAAATAGTTCACAAAATACAAATAATGCTATCAATAGTTGCAATGGAAAATATATAAAAATTTTGTTTATGGATGATTATTTATTGAACATAAATACTTTACAGAATATCATTGATAATTTTGATTTAAATCCGGATAAAAAATGGTTAGTACATAGCTATAAACATACAAAAAATCGCATAGATTTTTATAATTTACATGAACCAAAGATAAGTAGCAATATGATATTTTGTAATAGAATTGGTTGTCCTAGTTGTTTAACAATTAGAAATGATGTTAAACTTAGGTTTGATGAAAATCTTAAATGGTTTATGGATAGTGAGTATTATTATAGATTAAAAATATCTCATGGCGAACCGATATTTATGAAAGCAGATAAACTAGATAAACCTTATATGATAAATTTACATCATGTAGATCAAATAACGAATACTATGATAAATAATAAATTGATTAAAAATGAAAAATTTTACATAATGAAAAAACATAAGAAGATTAAATAATTATTATCATTGATTAAAAAAAAGATCGAAGGTTAAATGTTTAGATTTCCAATCATCTTCCCAATTTCGTGATTTCAAAAAATATATTTTTAGATTTTCAAAATTATTATAAAAATCTTCATTATCTTTTATGATATTTTTAAATGTGGAATGATATTTTGGATGAATAAGAAAGTAAAGATATATATCAGACTTTTGATTAATTTCTTTACAATATAGAAAAAACTGTTTAATTTCGTTTATAGTAGGAAAATAAGGTTCTAACCATTGAAAATCGAAGCAATGTATAAAATGAATCTTATCATATGTTTTTATTTTTTGAAAGAGACTATGAAATCTTCGTTTATATTTTTCAATGAAATGATCAGAAATTTCTATTTCATTTTTTTCTAAATCATGTAATGAAATGAGTTTACAGTTAGTTGATTCAACTTTTCTGTATTTGGATTTCCATCCGCCATTAAGTTTGTGATTAGTAGAATAATTATCAGTTAATGTGAAATTAGATGAATGAATGAATGTATCATTATTTTTTTGTAAATACTTAAAAATGTAAAGTATAGATTTGAAGTCACTAATTAACCAATCAAAGAAATTCGTTTTGTTTTGTGGTTGAAAATATAATGGACCAAGATCATTATAAAGATTATCATGTATATTTTGTACAATACAACATGCTGCACCAAGACTAATTACATTAAATTTTGATTTATCAAAAATATTATTTGAAGAATCACTAATAATATTCCAGTGCTTAGGTCTTAAGTCATGAGTTTGAAGTTCACATGTATTTACAAACCAATTTTTGGGTGAATATATAATTTTATCTTTGTCATCTAAATATGCAGCCCACCAGCTGAATGATGAATTTGCGATAATAATATTTTTAAATTTAATCATATATTCAAATTCTTCAATATCATTTTTTTTTGTAACTAAATGAGTTGGATGATCAAAAATATTTAGGATATTGTTTTCACACCATATTTTATCGTCAGAAAAGATATAAATATTATTGATTTTAATTTTTTTTTTAAGTTTGTTGTAGGAATTTAAATAATAATTAATCGATAGAATGTAATGAATATTATTTTGAATATAGTCGGTTCTTCGGATATGGATTGCAAGATCATTAGGATGAGGAATATCTGAAAAGTTAAAGTTCAATGAGAGAGTATTTGTAAAAATATTTTTGTCAAAATATTTAAAGGATTGATAATAACCTTCAATACAATAACATTGAATATGATTTGAGAGATTTATTTCTTGAAAATGAAAATGATATAAGGACAAATTATAAATTTGTGCGTTTACTTTCATTTTTTGAAATTCAATATTGGATATGAGAAATTTAGAATAAAATTTTAAAATAGAGTTCCAATAGACATTGCGTGATGTTTGATTTTCTTCACAAATATATAGTTTACGATTAAATTTTAAGGATAGTTGATAAGCATTTGCTAATTGAAAAAGCTGATTACACAATCCGCCATTAACTTTAATTATTATGGATTCCATTAAAATATAAATATTTTTTTTTTTAAAATAATTATTCTATAATTTCCCATTTTTTTAATGGTTTATGCCACCATGATTTTATAAAATTAGCAATAATCCGATTTTCATTTAATAATGCTGCGCAATATGAAAAACTGCTTTTAGCAAGTATAAGAATATCACATTTAACTAATGAGTGAAAAGTAAGTTGAATGTTTTCATCTAAATGTAATTTAAATTGGATACAAGGAAATGTATCAATAATTTCTTTAAAATCATTTGGAGATCCTTGTGAAAAAATGTGAAATGTATATTCATTATTACATATATTTAATTTTTTCAGAATATTTATGTAATTAATATTAGATGTATATCTACTTGGATATTTTTTTTGATTTACATCGCCACGACGTATGTGTATGGCTATATTTTTTTTTTTTTTATTTGAAGAGAAAAATATAAGATTTGGTTTTGGAGAGCTGTAATAGCATTCCCTTAATATTTTCAAAACGCTTTGGTTGTAAAAAAAATCAGGATAATAAGATCCATGAACAAATGGACCTTCTTTAGTTTCATGTAATTGGGATATTTCAAAATTTGATAATTTTTCTTTTGATCGAAAGCATTTTTCTAGGTTAATAAAATTATTCATATATTCAGGAAAATTGGATTTATTTTCATCATTATGATGCATAGAATACATTGGTGTATGAATATATTCATAATTTTTGTAAGTACAATATGCGATTAATGAAAAACATGCTTGTAGTTGTGATCCAAATCCATCGGTTTTACCATGAATGGTCATTAAAACTTTTTTATGATGTTGAATATTATGATTTAAGATGGGATTCCAGAATATATGCCAAGAAATGGGATGTCCGCCTCTATAATGATATTTAATCCAATCATAATTAGAATTTTTGATTTTTTGGAATCTACAAAGTTTAAAATTTTTTTGATTTATATTACAATAATTGTAAAAAGATTTATTCTTTCGATATCTAAGATACTGAATATAATTACTAAAAGTGCTTGTTGATGTACCTATAAATTCATTTGTTTTGGATGCAATAATCATATCTAATATTGCATTTGCGACATCATAATTTTTAGGAATTATAAAATCATTAAAAAGCATTTTATTTTGTTTAAAATAATTTTGTAAATAATTTTTTGTGATTTCATCAATGAATTGAATTGAATATTTTTTCATTGAACTAAAGAATTTAGAATTATTTTTATTATCTACAAGAAAAAGAATTTTAGGAAATATTAGATTAGTTTTATGACCATCAAAATAATCGGTTAGATTTGTAATCATATTTTTATTAAATCGTTCTAAGAAACTTACATCTTTCTGATAATCTCCAAATCGTACATGTACGGATATTATATATTCATTATATAAATTTAATGATATTTTTTGATAGATTTTATCAGAAATATCGTAGAAAATAGATTTAAATACTAAGGATTTTGAAATTTCATTCATTAAAATATAATTTTCAGGAATAGTATAAAAATTATAAAACAATCTACTTGCATTACTTTGATTAATAAAAATATGTGTATCATTATTCCATATTTTCGAATCAAAAATAACTTTTTTTCGTGAATTACAGAATTCTTGAATATCTTTCTCATTTTTTTTAACATCTAAATGTTTATCCACGAAAACAATATTAGAAAATCTATCGCAAAAGTTAATTTTTTTAGTTTTTTTGGGATCAGAAATGATATTTATGATTTCAATTGGAATATTTTTATAATAGACTTCTAAGCCATAAGGTAAATATTCTAAATATTCATTTGTGAAAAAATTTAAAAAATATCCATAATCCCATGATGATTTACCACAATGACATAGTGGATTTTTAATCAATAAAATTAATTTTCTATCTAAAATATTAGAAAGATAAATTGATGTTTCGAAGGAAAATATTTGATTACATAAACCAACTCCACTGAATAATTCGTAAATTAGATATTTCATTAACTAATATAATTATTTTTTTTTTTTTTAGATAAATTCAAAATTTTATATTCAAAAAATTATTTACAAAAAAAAATTAGTTTTCAATCTAAATTCCTATTCGTTGGAAAGACCATGATGGTTCTAGAATATTTATATATGGTTCATTAGGAGGTAATATAAATAAATCTATCAATGAAACATCTTCATCACCTAAATTAGCTGCACTCATAGCAACATTAGGTTTCATATAGTATCCTGTATTTTTGTTATATGATTGAGTTTCTAAACCATCAACAAAATCGGTCATTGTTCCTGATAAAATTAGTGTATAGCCGCCATATTTGTGGATATGAATACCTATCCGAGATTTCTTTTTGCGGATGCCTTTTGTAATTAAGACACGATTTCCATCATCATTTATGATATCTAATAATTTTTTAGTCTCAATGAGAGGTATTATATCAATATCTGGTAATTTTTGTCCATTAATTTCTGTAAAATTATTAGTTTTTAGTGAGATTTGTTTAGTGAGATCATCGAACGATTTATTTAGATTTATTTTTTGTTTTTTTTTTTTTCGAAAAGCAATTGTATATAAAATTTAAAAAAAAAGTATGAACATTAAT
>Ga0209986_10000361_pt1 | contig 43433 bp, 47 predicted proteins | sample BlataG_FD_183168 | JGI IMG/M metagenome (GOLD analysis project Ga0209986, IMG submission 183168) | Deep subsurface microbial communities from Black Sea to uncover new lineages of life (NeLLi) - Black_00105 metaG (SPAdes) (version 2) | ecosystem: Environmental > Aquatic > Marine > Oceanic >... | reverse complement strand
GCAATCGCTCAGAAGCATAGACTCTACATGAAGATCTGCCGGCAATGTGGTGCAAGAAATGCTCCAAGCGCTGTGAAATGCAGAAAGTGCCGAAGTAAGAATCTGCGTTGGAAGAAAAGAGAGCTTGTAAAATAGTTTTCTTGAATCTATGAACCTCTTGAAGGATTCTGTCGTTAGGTCAAGCTTGTGTCGGATGCGAAAGTTACATATATGCAGAAGTTCTAATTATCTGAAATCTCCATACATTGAAGTGTAATTAATGCCTGGTAAGTGCAAGAAGAAGAAAACCGCAAAGACAACCAAAAGAAAGAAACAGAAGTAAAACATACTAACGGCATAATCAAGTCTATTCCCCTTTTTCCATCATGAAACTGAATATCCAAATAACTCTCTTAGCAATTAAAGAATACTAAATAATGTTTCAAGATTAAAAGATGTGTTTGCACACCCATTTTTCACCAACGGAACAGCTTGACCAGCTATGCCCATACTTTTCAGCATTCCACCTCCAAGCTTTATTTCTTCGCCGCAAGAAACACCTACAACACCCTCATAATGTTTGTTCTTCAAAATCTTTGGAACACAGGAACCCCCAGGTAAAACGTAAACATCATAACCCTTCTTCTCAGCAGAAGACACAGCCTGATTAATTAAGCAGTCGGAAGAACAGTGTGCACATATGTAAGATGGAATGTCAGGATCAAACATAGCCTCACAACGACTGTCCATATACTTTCTAGAACAGTGTGGCAGGAAAAGCGCTCTTTTTCTTGTTTGCACAAACCTCTCCCTTTCCAGAAAATTTCTGGCCTGAATTTCCATAAAGTCTTCAAGTAGAAGCACAACATCAGAAAGGTTAAGACCAGTCGCCTCCTGAATCTTGAATCTTCTTATAACTTCATGAATAGTTCTTCCAACTTTCTTGTGCATACCCCTTTGATAACTTACCGTTGCGATTTCTTTAAAGAAAAACCGCGAAATTTTTGAAAGATCAAAGGTGAATTTGTAGGGCATGCTTATTTGATAAATAAAACAAGCCTTTAAAACTATCGATTATCATTGTTGAAGGGTAGAAAAGAAAGCGCCTTGAAACTGAGAAAGGCTAAGAACAGTGCAAGGAATATTTGAGACTCTGTTAAATCTGAAACAGGTATACTAGCAGATTGATTGCTATTTATTATTCTTCTGATTCTTCAGTGTATCCTAGGAGGTCCCTTAGAGACTTCACTTCCTCCCGAAGCATACTTACTTCGCCTTCAAGGGCGCTGACTTTTGAATCTGCCATTTTCTTTAATTTTCCAATTTCAATCATCAAGTTTGCACGTTCTGTCTCTAGGGTTTTTATTTTCCCACGGAGATTCTTGAGAGTCTGCATAAGTTCCCCCTTTATGTCTTTAATTCTCTCAACCATGTTTTTAACACTTGCTGTCTCTTCAGTTATGGTTTCAGCTGTTACAGCCGCTCTAAACCTGGCTTTACAATTTGGACAATCAAATAGTCCCATAACAAGCTTATGCTCTTCTCCTTTTTTCGCAGTTTTTCGAGAAGACATAAACCATGTCTTAACAGGGGTGCTTACTTCTGTTCCACACTTTGGACACTTAACCATATTATAGCCCCTTCTGTAATTATCACTTTAGGGTCTAAAATGTGTTTTGCAGCGTCTGCGGTTTAAGGGCAAATTATTAATTGCAAGTGCACAGAAACTTAGTACAGGTGAAGGTTGTGCAAGTTGCTGAAATGAAAACTAAGCTTGAAGGAAAAATTGAGACTTTAGAAGAGGAGAAGAATACACTTTTGGAGGAGATCAGGAAACTTAAGGACATTGCAGAGTTAAGCGAAAAAGCCATGGGGTTGGAAGACGAAGTTAGCGACTTGAGAGATAAAGTTAAAACTTTGAAGGATAAGATTCCGCAAGAATTCCTTGAAGAGCTTGAAGAGGCTACACCAATGCAGTCAAGCGAAGAAGATGAATTGGGTGAAGAATCTTCTAGCTGTGAGGAAGAAGATTTTCTTTAATTGATGAAATCGCTTGCCACAAGAATAGAACTGGAAATTAAGAAAAAATTGGGGATTTTAGAGGCTTAATTGGAACATTAGACGCTCCACGAGTTCTTTATAACGGTTTCTGATGGTGACTTCAGTTACTTGAGCTATTTCAGCTATCTCTCTTTGTGTTTTCCTTTCGCCAGTCAACACCGAAGCAATATAACTTGCAGCGGCAGCTATGCCCGTAGGACCACGACCTGAAGTTAGCTTTAACTCTTTTGCGGTTGCCAAGATTTTATGAGCTATTTCCTCAACTTTCCCCTGCATTGTTAACTGGTTTGAAAATTTTGTTATGTACTGACTTGGTTTTACAGGTGGAACGAAGTAGTCCAGTTCCTTAACTAGGAAGCGATAGCTGCGACCTACCTCTTTCTTGTTTACATTCGACGCTTGAGCAATTTCCTCCAGAGTTCTAGCCAGCCTGCATTGCCTACAAGCCAAATAGACTGCTGCCGCAGTTACGCCCTGAATTGACCTTCCACGTATCAACCGTTCCTTAACAGCCCTCCGATAAATGACCGAAGCTGTCTCAAGGACATTCTTAGGAAGGTTTAAGTTGTTGGCGATTTTTGTGACTTCAGATAATGCAAAAGCAAGGTTACGTTCTGTGGCATCTGAAACCCTTATGCGGCGTTGCCATTTCCTAAGGCGATAGACTTGTGCTTTCTGTCCAGGCGACAAGCTTTTTCCATAAACATCTCGGTCATGCCAATCAATCATGGTTGATAAGCCCTTATCGTGAATCGTGTAAGTCAACGGAGCACCAACCCTCGTCCGTTTCGCCCTCTGCTCGTTAGTAAAAGCTCTCCATTCCGGTCCCTTGTCAGCTATTTTCGCGGTTATCACGAAACCGCATTCCATGCAAACCACTTCAGCACACTCATAATCTCGCGCAAGTCGTGTACTACCGCATTCCGGGCAACTTTGAACCTCCACAGGGTCCGCATGAAAGGCTAACGAGGGATCAGATTTCTCATCAGATTTCTTCTCGCCCATTCACACTTTCTCCTTTCTCCGCTTTGAGGGAAGCACATACAACATTTTATCTGTAAATTTCGAGGCCTCTTTGATTCCTGGCTTTACCGATACGTAGGGCGAAGAGACTGGACCAAATATATCCAAGATCCTTCCAACGGGTTTCAAACTCTCATCCACAACGGTCTCACCGATTTTTGGGACTTTCTCAATCTTTATTATCATGTTCCGGCTTTGACTTACATGGAGGACTCGACCCAGTCTATACAAAATTCCAGATTCCCCCTCAAAAGCAATTGGTTGAACGAACCATTTTATTTAAACCTTTCTACAAGGACATCTGAAACAGAAGCTTTTCCTTCAGTTTTAGTCAAAATCTCCACAAATAAGGCTTAAACGCTGAAAAACTCACCTGTGAATTGCCCTTTTTCATAATGGGCGATGAGTAGAAATTAAAATATGTATAGAAAAAAACTCCTTAGCTGCACTGTTGAAACACGCACATATTGCTTGCCAAAAACGCGAGACACAGTTCTACCTTTTGGAAAAGACAATCCAGTATTATGTGCGAGTATGAATCTTCTGACAGGTGTGATATATCAGGGAAGGGATGATCGGTTATTGCGGATACAACTGCCATCTATGCGCAGCTCGCTCTGAAGACCCTAACGCCAAGCAGAAGTTGGTTGACGGTTGGAGAAAATACTTTGGACATGAGAATTACACTGTTGAGAACGTTCAATGTGATGGATGTCTGAGTGATGGTAGGATCGCGGATAAGATGTGTAAGGCTAGATCATGCGCGAAGAAAAAGGCTGTGGAGAATTGTGCACTCTGTGATGAATTTCCTTGCGATAAAGTGAAGAGTCTTATGGCGCATCGCATAGGCATGCTCATGTATTGCTCTCCGAAGACTTTCTCCATGACTGAAGAAGAATACAGTTTGTGCACGAGGCAATTCGAAAGCATGCCCAACCTGATCAAGGCCCTCAAGAAGAACGGCAAAGCTCCTGCCTGGTGGTAATGCTCCAAGAATAGTTAGGTGAGCGCTCGCAAATAAACCATAGAAAAACATGGAGCCAAAAATCTACTGCAAAAGGAAATGACAAGTCAAATAATCTTCTGAGAATCGAGCTCTACTCTTCTAGAGTCGAAACCTTCATAAAGAAGAAATATTGATAACACTCTACATTTGAAGGGTGAGGCTTATGTCGAAACCATTCTACGTAAAATTTGAGGTTCCTAAAGAAGTTGCAGATGCGGCCCATGAAGCCCTGCAAATAGCCGCAAAAACCGGTGCAGTTAGGAAAGGCACAAATGAAACGACAAAGGCTATTGAAAGGGCACAAGCAAAACTTGTGGTGATAGCTGAGGATGTTGATCCGCCTGAAGTTGTGGCTCATTTGCCTCTGCTATGTGAAGAGAGGAAAATACCATACATATTTGTTCCAAGTAAGGAAAAAATCGGCGATGCTATAGGCATTGATGTCTCCGCAGCTGCAGCTAGCATAGTCAAAGAGGGCGAGGCTGAAGGATTAGTCAAAGAGATAATTGCGAGACTTGAAGGATTGAAAAGAGGAACTAGTTGATGAGCAAGGAACAGAGGGCAGCGGCTGCAGAGCTTACACCAGCGGAGGTTATTCAAGTCATTGGACGTACGGGCGTAACCGGGGAGATTACACAGGTTAGGGTACGTATCTTAGAAGGAAAGGATAGAGGACGTATTATAACCCGTAACGTGAAAGGGCCAGTGCGAGTTCAAGACATGTTAATGCTGAGGGAGACAGAGAGGGAAGCAAAGAAAATTAGCAGAAGATAATCTGAAAAACGGAATACTGTGGAGGAATGGTTTTTTGCCCAAACCTAGAAAATGTTCATTTTGCGGCAACGAGTTCCCACTGGGTACTGGAATGATGTATGTTAGAAATGATGGAGCGATTTTATGGTTCTGTTCGAGTAAATGCAGAAAAAGCTCTCTAAAACTTGGGAGAGATGCTCGTAAACTTAAATGGACAACGTATTTCGGTAAAGAAGAAAAAGGTAGAGCATAACATCTAGAACAGGATTAAAAGATAGCGTTTCAGGGTTATGATCATTTCTGCTTGATGTTCGGGTATTTTTCTCTTATCTTAACATCAGCTATCTGGGCAATCATCGCATTAGAAATTAGCACATATTTAACTCCTAGCAAATCAGCTAGATCCCCTGGTTTCTGATCTTGAGTCACAAGCAACAAGTTATTTTTCTTTGCATATTCTACGATACCTCTGTCTTTCACTCCTTGTAGCCCAACGCCTTGGACAGTCAGCACATCCCACCCAAGAACCTCAAAATACTCCCTCAAGCCTGCGTACATTTCGTCAAGCAGAAGCTTCAACAACATTACCTCATTTCACCATTTTTTTCCAGAGCCTCATGAATGCACTCTATGTCTGCTGTTTCTACGTTTCGCGTGTGCTCGCCGTGTTGATCGTTGAGAAAAGGACTGCGCATGAAACTTTTATCTGCACGTAAGAAACGGCTTCCAAGCATGTAGAAAGGTGCAGACATCTTGCTGTTTATGTACTGACACGCAGGGCAAAGGGAAACTGGCGCGCCTAGGAAATCATTCAAAGATTTCAGCAGTAAACTGTCATCGTTTAGGTATTGTTTATCAAAATGATTGATTAAGAATCCAAATAAGGGGACAGTTACTGGAAACAGAATATTCTCAACAGCATTGATTTGCATTTTTAGGTCACGTTCATAGTTATGCAGTTCAAATATTAGTGTTTACGGTTTTTTTCAGAAACTATTGGTTTATGTGTCGTTTTTTGATATATATTCAAGGATGAAAGAACCCATTTATTAAGATATGCGACAATGTACCTCTAGAGAGATGGAACAAATGGGAATTCGGAATAAAAAAAAGTTGAAAAAACTTAATCTACTGGAAATGTCCAACCATGAAAGAAACATGTTAATCAAAGAAGCAAAAGAAACACTTCGACAAAAAACCACGGAAGCAAAACTATGGCAATCATTACTTGAAGCTGAAAACCTGACGATCAACGGAGACATAGTATACGAATCTAGTCAGCCGTTAAACGGTTTTTCTTTTCCGCACACAATTTGAAAACATGCAAATCTCCATTTTCTTCATTCTTTGAAACACTCACGAAACGATCTTAAGTAAAATAGAAGAAGGTTCCACAAAATTCATATATTCTTAATTATAACTTATTCTACGCTCTAAAAATAAGGAGATAGGAGAATTTCTAAATGGTAAGAATGTCATATACACATTTTAGACTAGGCAAAATCGAAGTGTCTCTACTTTCAGCGATGTTAATCGCATCAATGCTCGCAGTTTTCGCACCGGTAACCATAACCTCTGCGAACGGCATCACTCCTTCCGCTACATTTCAGAAACTAGCAACAAATGTTGCTGAGTCTTTGAAGGAAATGAGTTCCGAGCAGATAGACGTAATTATTCAAACAACTGATAACACTCAAGTCAAAGCAGAAATCGAAAGTCTGGGTGGGCACATATCTCAAGAATACGAAAGCGTTGAAGCATTAGCCGCCTCTGTTCCTGCAGATGGAATATTAGGTTTAGCAGAAAAGCCAAACGTTGTAAAAGTTTTTAAGGACACTATACGCTATTTGAAGCAAGGTCCAATCGTCGACAATCCGAAAAGTAATTATGACCTAGGGCCATTCCGAGAAGACACCGTTGTATTAGGAGGCGACTTAACTGTTAATCCAGTTAACGTGGAAGCAGTCACACCAAGCACATTTGCTGTTGCAGAATTAACTCATGCAGAAGATACATGGTTAGACACTAACTATGGAGAAGGAAGCATTGTAGCAGTCATAGACACTGGTTGCTGGGTTGACCCATGGACTGATCCAGATACAGGTCGAGTTCACTATCCATGGTACACCTTTCCAGACGGCACGACAAACGTTATTGACGGAGTAGACGTGAGCTATGACGTCGGCACTGAATGGGAAGGATACGGAGCTGCTACCAACTATCCACATGGAACTGCATGCGCAGGTTTCATAGCAAACCATGTTGAACTAGTATTCGCACCGGGGCACTCATGGGGTGAGTCTTTCTTACTTTACTATCCACAAGGAGGCTACATAGATGGCGATGGTTACATTCACCTTTTCGTATTCGGTGTTGCACCTCTTGCTTCCATATATGCTGTGAAGGTCTTTGACCATGCAGGCGGCGGAATACCAAGTTCCCTAGTAATGGCTGGAATGGATCACGTCATACAGCTAAAACTTGACGGCACATACGACATAAACGTAATGAGCATGAGCCTGGGAGGAGGCGTTGGCGCACCAGGCGAAGACCCAGAAGACCTTTTAGCTGATGTTGCAGCAGAAGCAGGAATATTGGTGTCAGTGGCCGCTGGCAACGAAGGACCTGCACCAATAACAGTTGGTTCACCCGCCACCGCAAAAACTTGCATAACAACAGGCGGCGCAGCAGATCCAATTCATGAACGAGCCTACGGAAACATTGCCCTTTGGAATTACGGGATTCCAGGTGATTACTATTGGCCTTCTGACGAAATCGGCCTCTACGAATTCACCAGCAAAGGTCCAACCTCTGATGGCCGGCAAAAACCAGATGTAATATCCACTTCATCAGCGCTTCTGTTCAGTTATCTCCCAGGCTGGGCAATGTGGGCCTATGGCGTACCATATACTCTTGGACTTGGATGGGGCACATCATTTTCGTGCCCGCAAACTTCAGGCTTAGCAGCACTTCTAGTGAACTACGGAAAAGAAAACGGGTTGAATTATGAACCATGGCATCTCAAAAAGGCTTTGATTGAAGGGGCAGACCCGCTTCCGGGCTTCACTGAAATAGAACAGGGTGCTGGATACATTAACGCCTTCAATTCATTAGAGATATTCAAAACGTTGCCTGAGACTTTACCACCTGAAACCTATCCTTGGGACCATCACATCTTTGATTTCTGGTTCCCACCAGTGGAAATAACCCACTTAAACGATGGCGTAGCTACCTTTGAAAACATAATGCTTGAACCAGCAAAATATGCATATTTCTACTTTAGACTAGACAGTGAAGTTGACTCCATTAAAATCACAATTTCAGGTGTTGAGCTATCAGATTGGAACCCTGTTTTCGGCGACTCCTACAACGTATACTTGAGCGCCGCGGGCAGAGATGGCGTTGGTGATTACTTAATTGGAGATCCACAATGGTTCATGGGCGACTCTGAACTTATAGTAAGCTTGGACACAGATTTCCAGCCTGGAGTAGTCCGTCTGGTTCTTACAACCGACTTCTCAAGTTTCGGAGAGATAACTTTCAATGAGGTAAAAGTGGAAGTCACAGAGCTAAGGGCTTGCAGCAAGGGAAAGAAAGTTTCGCTATATAACACAGGCACCTACATTCCGGAGGCACAAATCGAAGTTTACTCAGGCACAATAGAAACACATTATGGCGCCATAAAAGAAGGAGAAACAGACACATACGCATTTGATATCCCAGATGCAACTGGAATAGCATATGTTATACTCTCATGGTGGCGAGATTGGAACAAGTGGGCAACAAGCGACTTAGACCTATATGTCATAGGGCCTTACGGATCTTTCGATGTAGCTGGGGCAACTGCTGCTTCACCAGAAGCAACAATAATTGACGCAAGCTTTACAGGAACAGGGGAATACACGATAATTATCGATGGATATCAAGTGTATTCTGGCAAAGGAGAATGCTACAAGCTTGAGATCATCTATCTAGCTGATCCATCAACTCCCCTATGGTCTTCGGAAGTGTTCTCTATAGACCGCTTTGCCACCGTAAAATCCCAGTCGTATGGAGTAGCAATCGCATGGATTCATGATCTAGACTTCGACTACTGGTACATCAGCGGATTCACAATGCTCAAAAAAGGTCGCTGCTGCGGTCGTGGCCACTTAAAATAGAAGACTTAAAAGCCAAAATCATCCCCCCTTTTTTTATATTTCTGCCAAATTGAAATTCACTTATCCACAAAAACGACAACTACGCATACTTTGACCAAGACTAGACAAACTGTTATAGACAAACCGTTCCGAATCAGCTGAAACAATACGAAGGTTGTGACCAGGATTTCCTGTTCACTTGAGCATACGCTCGCTGGAAGGTTCGAATTGAGAAACTCTGGAAAGTTCTATGGATTCAATTTGAAACATCGTTGTCTTGATTGAGAAAAGAAGAATCATTTACAAGGGCACCCACGAAACTTCAGGCTCTTGTTTCCCCTCCAAGCTTATGAGCCTAAAAATTACTCAGCAACTCGACAGTTAGGTTTGAATTGGTAGCGGGGAGTAGATTTGAACTACTGATTTCTGGGTCTCTCTGAGCACCTAAGCCCTTATGAGCCCAGCGGGTTAATCCTGGCTACCCCACCCCGCTATTTTATGCTAGAATGCAACGTTTCTTAAATCCTTTTATGAACACTGCCCAGCCTATGTTACGAGTGTTAAGTAAACGCGCGCGCTACATTTTAGTATTACGTATTACTTATCGACTTTGGTGCTGCTTAGATGGATAAACCATATTTCCGTCAAATATTCAATCCTACTCTTGAAAATCCAATTTTTGTGCAAGGACTTCCTGGCCTCGGGAACGTTGGAAAGATCGCAGCCTATCTTCTGATAAAGTTTTGCAGTGCAGAACCTTTTGCGGAGTTGTATTCACCGTCTTTTCCAGATTATGTTTCGGTGAATTCCAAAGGCATTTGCCGCTTGCCAAGGTATGAGTTTTATGCTGCACCCATGGAGAAAAACGATTTTGTGATAATGACGGGGGACACGCAACCCTCCTTCGATGATGTTGTCGCACATTATGAACTGTGTAGTGAAATACTGGATTTTGTGGAAAAACATGATTGCGGTTTCATCGTTACGATGGGAGGAGTACCGATTTCTGAAGATAAGGCTCAGGTTTATGTGTCTGCTACTTCTCCTAGGCTTGCAGCAGAATTTATGGAAAAAGGAGCTGTAATCTACAGTAAGGGTCGAATCATGGGAGCCAGTGGATTGATGTTGGGACTTGCAAAGGAACGCGGTCTAGAAGGGCTGTGTCTACTGGGCACAACAACCGGCTTCAGTACAGATCGCGGAGCAGGATTCACAGTTTTCAAGTTTTTGATGAAAGCTTTAGGAAATGAAGTGAAGGAAGGGTTATAAGAGGAAATATCCAATTTAAAGTGTTATCAAATAGCGCTGAAGTGAGAGTATGAACAAGAAAAAAGGAGAAAGTAAAAGTGAAATATCCACCAGGCTAGATTTAGGTTCAAAATTCTGGAAAACGTTTCTAACGGTATTAGCAGCTTCCCTGACTTTTGCTGGACCAACCTACATGGTCTATGCACTTACAAACATCTTGAAAATTGATTATTTTATTTCAATGGTCTCTGGAGTTGTTCTATTCATAGCTGGCTTGGCGCTTATATGGTATCTGATTAAGAACAACACTATTTCTTAACGACTAATACGTCAGATATGGAAGATACATCTCTTTGTCGATAAGCGAAGTGTTTTATCAACTATTCTGAAATGCTTGTGCTTCACTGAAAACATCTAGAACTGGATTTAGTTCGGCAAAGCATATAAAGTATGCCGACGGATATAGCATTTATGCAAGATAACGAAGAGAAAATCGAACAACTCTTACAAAAAAGTAAAAAATCAGTTAAGAGAACAACAATAATTCTTGAGAAAGAGGAACGAGAATTTATCGACTCCCTAATTCGAGAGGGAAAAGAGCCAGGCATCAAGCCTCTAATCTCCAAAATGCTTGATGTTTACAGAAGCATGATGATTTATGATTGGCGTTTCCCCGGCGAATATTATTGTGGCATAAGTCGTATGGCGTTCGTAAATGTGGAGTTAATTAACATCCTCATTCAGAATATTTCAGAGGAAAAGCGGCGTGAAATCGGAAGAAAAATGGGTGAAGCCGCAAAGATCTCCATGGAAGCGACGCTTGGAATCCGAACAACAGAGCAAGGAAAATGGCGAGAGGTTTTCAAACGATTGAGGGTACAAGGTTTTGGAGACTTTTACTTAAAAGACAAATATATTCTTGTAAAAGCCCCATTTATCAGTCAACCTCAAATCTTAGCTGGCATTCTAGAGGGCTTACTCGGCACGGAACTGAACATAAAAACTTCCACGCCGCCGTTTGTTTTTGAAATCAAAGAAAACATGAATTCAGCGGCAAACGAATGAAACAAATACTTCCTAGGACAAAAGTACACGAACTAGGAGACGCTTAAATGTCTTTTCATGAAGCCATGCTTTACGAAAAAATTGGTAACAAGAGAGTCAAATGCAACCTCTGCGCCAGAAGATGCATCATAAACGATGGAGGATCAGGCTTCTGTTTGGTGAGAAAAAACGAGGGGGGAATACTTCATTCGCTGGTTTATGCGAAGGCAATTTCGGCATGTATTGACCCAATAGGGAAGAAGCCACTTTCACATTTTAACCCCGGAGCACTTGTTATGTCCATTGCCACGATTGGCTGTAACTTCCGCTGTAAATTCTGTGACAACTGGATGATAAGCCAAGAGAAGAAGATAGCGGGTAGACATTTCCCGCCGGAGGAAGTTGTCAAAGCTGCAAGGGATAATGGCTGTCAAGGAATAAGCTATACGTACACGGAGCCAACAATATTTCTTGAGTACGCCTACGATATAGCTAAGCTGGCCCGAAAAGTAGGATTTTTCAACACGTTTGTAACAAACGGTTACATGACGCCGGAAGCAGTGAAAACCATAGCACCCTATCTGGATGCGGCAACAGTAGATTTTAAAGGAGGTGGAGACCCAGATTTCTACAAAGAGTTTTCAGCTGTTCCATTAGTTGAGCCGATCTATGAGTCTCTGAAGGAAATGAGAAAAAACGACATTCACATAGAAATCACAAATTTAGTCGTACCTAAAAAAGGGGATTCTATCGAGAGGCTAAAGGGGCTTGCAGCTTGGATAAAAGACGCGCTTGGCAAAGATACACCTTTTCACTTGTTACGTTTCCATCCAGACTACGAATTAACAACAATTCCAGCTACAACAGTCAAAGCCTTAGAGGAGGCATATGTCGCAGCGAAGGAGACAGGACTACACTACGTTTACATCGGGAATGTACCGGCACACCCGTATGAAAACACGTATTGTCCAAACTGCAACGAATTACTGATTAAACGTTTAAGCTTTGAAATAACAAAATGGAATTTAACAAAGGACATGCGTTGTCCAGCATGTGGACAAGAAATCCCAATTAAAGGCAAACTTCATGCAGACGGATACGCTTATCCATACGCCTTGTTTTAATAGCTCGTTAAGCCTAGTTCAAAATGAGCAGGCATGCGGAGAACCCTACGCTCAGATGCAATAACAGTGCTGAACAGTAAAGGTGTTAGAGAAAGCCTAACCAGATACTTATCAGTCATGCAAGATGAAAAACCAGCAAAATTCATGATAGCTAAGAAACTTCAAGCAGAAATCAGCGAAAACGATTCCGTAAAGGAACTTTGGGAAAAACATGCAGAGCTTACACAGAAATTTTATAAGATTGAAAGAGAAATCGACACTCATCAAAAAAATCTGTCTAACATGCCAACTCCGGAAAAATCCTATTTGGATCTGAAGACCGCCATTGCAAGAAAAATCCTCGCAAATTGTCACTTCTGCACTCGAAGATGCAACATTAACAGGTTTAAAGGTGAGTTAGGCTACTGCAGATGCGGCATAGAAATATCGGTTTCAAGCATTTTTGAGCACATGGGTGAAGAACCAGAACTCGTTCCCTCGGGAACAGTTTTCACAACAGGCTGCACAATGCGTTGCTGCCACTGCCAAAACTGGACAATATCCCAATGGATAGAAAAGGGTGAAATTTACACGCCGGAAGCACTGGCAAAAGAAGTAGAGCAGTTGCGCTTGAGCGGGTGTAGAAACGCAAATCTTGTAGGAGGTGAGCCAACGCCGTGGCTGGAACAGTGGCTTGAAACGTTCAAACATGTTGATAAAAACATCCCGGTTGTTTGGAACTCCAACAGCTACTACAGTCCGGAAACAGCACAGCTTCTAGCAGGATTCGTTGACGTTTATCTATTGGACTTCAAGTATGGATCAGAAGAGTGTGCCAAAAAAGTTTCTGATGCCCCAAACTATTGGAAAACGTGTACACGAAACCACCTAGAAGCAAAAAAGCACGGCGAACTGATAATACGTATTCTGGTTTTACCTGACCATCTAGAATGCTGTACAGCGCCTATTATAAACTGGATAGCTGAAAAATTGGGGGTAGAAACAAGGGTTAACGTGATGTTTCAGTACAGGCCTGAATGGCGAGCGCACGAGATTCCAGAACTCCGCAGAAGATTAACAAAAGATGAAATGGAAAAAGCTGTCCGATTAGCCAGAGAATCAAACCTGACGAATTTCATAACATAAATGAAAAGATTGATGATGAAAAAGCGAAAGCTATTTCTTAAAGCATGTTCACTGCTAGAGACTAAATAAGTGATTGAAATGACATATTGCCCAGAATGCGGTGGCGAAATGCAATATCTATCATCAACTAAACGCTATGCGTGCAAAAGCTGTGGACTATCTGTTACACGTCAAGAATTGATGGAGTTAAGACAGAAATTAAGACCTGAATTTGAATCAGGTGAAGATCAGCGGAAACAGCAGAGAAAAGAATACTTGAAATGGTGGTTCGGCAAGAAAAAATAGCGATTCACCTTAGCGTTTTAAATGGTCATCTTAGCAAATAGCATAAAAGACCAGAACCAGTTTATTTTGGATCCTTTGAATTTGAAGGTGAAACAAATGAATCAACAGATGGAAATAATTTGTATCGGCAATGAATTACTAATAGGTAAAACGTTGAACACAAACGCCCATTGGCTAGCTAAACGTGCAACCACATGTGGAATAATGGTGAAACGAATTGTAGTTGTGGGCGATGATGTTAACGAGATTGCAGGTGCTGTACGCAAAGCTCTCAAGTGGAAACCTAAGTTCATAGTGACAACTGGCGGGTTAGGTCCAACTTTTGATGATAAAACTCTAGAGGGTGTAGCTGAAGCTCTGAATCGTAAGCTGGAAGTTAATGAAAAAGCTTTGAAAATGGTTAGGGAAAGATATAATTCCTATTTTGCAAAGGCAAAAATAGCAAGGATTGAATTAACACCAGCAAGAATTAAAATGGCGACGCTCCCAGAAAGAGCAGAACCGCTGCCTAACCCTATCGGCACAGCCCCCGCCGTATTAATAAACGTTGAAGAAACATCTTTGATATCGTTGCCCGGTGTCCCCACGGAAATGAAGGCTATTTTTGAAGAGTCTATCGCACCTTTGCTTAGGAAGGAGGCGGGTGAACTTACGTTTTTTGAAACAAGCATGTATGCAGACGGCATCATGGAGTCAGCTTTGGCTCCATTGATTGACACAGTAATGCAGGACAACCCGCATGTTTACATAAAATCCCATCCAAAATGCGAGGAGAGAAAACCGCACATGGAGATTCACTTTTCAACAACAACTAGATACTCCAAAACTGCTAGGGATTGCTTAGGAAAAGCAATAATCCAGTTATCAGAACTGATACAAAAAAGCGGTGGAAAAATCGCGCTTAAAAAGAAATAGCAGTATCTATCATCAAAACAAATGTTGCTTTACCAAGATTTCAGGATTATGCCATTGCACGAATTGGCTTGAATTAGGCAGAAAATGATTGGAAATCCAGTGTCTAAACAATCACTTTAGAAACTATTTCCACTACTGATTAGAGGTTCATAAGAATGGTAACGTTTTATTTGACTAGTCACTTCTGAAACAAGATGTACTTCAAAGAAAACTTCTAGGAGTTCTCTAAAACCTTGAAACCATTAGGCTTTAGGATGCACATTTGTGTGTCATTTTAGGCATGAAACGGAAGTTTCTTCCACAAGTCATAAAAACTGAGGGAAAATGGGGTATTGAATTGGAAATGGTTTTTTTTACGAGCATTTTTCTCCGTAGTGGTATACTATCGTCACTAAATCGTATATGTCTATTATTCCATTGTAAGGCGGAGCTATATCAGAATTTTCAACTATTACACTGTCGTAGCCTGGATCCTCTGGATCCAGATGGTACTGACTTGTTGCCAAAACAACGTCGAAAATGTTCACTTCACCGTCACCGTTTACGTCACCTACTACACTCTTAATTCTAATGGTCATTATCATTATGTAGGCATCAGTGAGGCTTCTCGTTCCAATGTATGTGATGTTGTAGTTGTCCTTGACTCTGAGAACTATTGTCCAGTTGCCTTGTTCTGTGAAGTTGTAGGAAACACTTATTTCACTTTCTGCACTCTTATATTTAGGAATCTCCTCCAATTCTTGGCCAAGAGCATATATTTCCCAATAGTAAGATGTTATTTGCCCGTCAGGATCTCCGTGAACGCTACTTGAAGCGTTTAATGTTATTGTCTGGTTCATAAGTAATGTTTCAGGCGCGTAAGTTATGTTCAGGATGGGTGTATTAATGACATGTAAGAATTGGTGAAGACGGTTGTTCTGTGGGTTAATATCATAAGGAATTAACACTTTGGCAGTTATGTTGTACCCTCCTGGTTGTGGAGGTTTATCCCATGTCCAAGTCAAAGTTTTAGTGGTACCTGGTGATAAGATTTCCATGATACGCCATCTCCAGAAGTCAGTGTTGTTGATCGACAGTATTACGATAAATGCTTGCTCTGCGATGGATCCAAGATTTTCTACGGTTACAATGAGTGTTACGTTTTCTCCGAGGATGACTGGAACTGTAAACTTGTCTCCTCCATGCGACGCTTGCAGCATAAGGCTTTCAACAGCTAAATCATGTATTCTCATATCTACAATGTACACTGGGTCTGAAATCTTAGTGTTGTCACTTTCATTTCCATGGGGAACTGTTGTTGCGTTAACTTTTATGAGGTAGTGTTTATCTGCTTCTACTCCTGTAGTGTTCCAAGTAAAACCATACTCTTTAGTGTATCCGCTTTTCAAGTTGGTTACGTTTGTTGCGTCAACCTTTGCCCATTCTGTGGTGGAAGTATTGTAGTAAGCCGTTAGAGTGAAGTTTTCTGTTGTATATCCGGTATTGGCAACTGCGACATTAGCTTGGACAGTACGGTTGACGAGTACAAGGCTGGTTAAAAGCGAAACAGACATTACCGCTATGTTTCTAGACTTTACAATTATCACCTGTTTTACAGTTGAGGAGCTGCTCACACCGGCATCATTCTCCACGATCAACGAGACATAGTAGATTTTCGTGTCAAGTGAGTGGGTGAATACATGTGTGATTTCATCACTGGTTGAGGCTGCCGTGTTTCCATCATCAAAATCCCAATAGTACGCCACTATTGTACCGCTAGGTGTATTGCTTTCGGAAGCGTTGAAACTTATGGGTTTACCAACGACACCGATCTGAGGCTGCCAAGTAAAACTGGCCTGCGGAGTTCCAACAGTTTCAAAGTATCCGTCTTGCCAAGTGTAACTTATTGGCCACCCGGCCTTATTCGAGAGCATTATGAGCGGTAAGCCCGTAAACAGGTCCTTCGGGAATTCAAGAGCGCACCCACCTGCTTTTATAACTCTGAATGTCATGTTGAAGACTGTGCCTGTTCCGTTGAAGGCTGGAGCTGGGTCCATGCACGCATATGCAACCTCGTATGTTCCGGCTACTGGATCAACATTGTTCATTATCATTATTCCTGGTTGATGCAGTATTCCATCTGGGTAGGTTTCTACGGGAATTTTAGCTGTGTGACTTACATACTCCAGTATTGACGGATCCCATTTGAACTGGATGAAAACACCATAGAGGTTTTCGACGTCAGCTACGACTATGTCAACTGTAAACGTTTCGTCAATGTCTTCAGTTGTATTTTTTGGGTCAACATATACCATAGCGGCAGATGTCACTGAAAATGTTTTTTCGCCCGATGGGTCACTCGAAGATACACTGGTTTTTGCTGCTGTCAAGATTGTTGAACTTAAAAGCATAATAATTAAAATCGCTTTTTTCAATGTGTACCTTAACATTTGTCTCACTCCAGGTATCAAATAGTTAAACTGGAACATAACATTTATGGATAAATCTTCTAGAGTTGACCAGACGTACTAATATAGATTTATGATGGCAACACTGCTGGTAGTCATAGTTTGTAGAAGAAAAAGCACTCACTAGAGCTTCAAAGAAAAAAAGGGGAAGTTGCGGGAGACATCTCCATTCTTGCTTTTAATGATCCTTACAACATCACAGATGCCCACTTTCAAGTAATGATTAATGTCACTTGGAAACCGACAAGGCTTCATTAAGTGCACACGATAACTTTAGAACCCTGAATACAGATCTAGAATTCATAAGAACCCTAATGTTCTGTTTATCTTTCTAAGAGCGCCCTATCTTCACTTTCAAATTTTGCATGCCAAGAAGACATGAATGTTATTACCAGATCGTTTTCAAACTTAAATGAATAGCATCCCATTCTCCGGGAAGTTTCACAAGTCAAAAGTCTCTACTTTGATCAAAGCAGGCAACTCTAGTTTTCGTGTTTTTCCAAGATTTGTTTTGGTTCAAAAGTTTGAGGGTGATACAGTGGATGGACAATGCAACAGGTTATGCCTTCTAGTAGTTCGTGTATGTTCCATGTAGGTGGTTTTGATTTTGAGATATTCGGCATCCACATTAGGTATATGCTGAATGTTTGTCCTTTATACTTAATTTTGTGCATCACTTTTATGGATTCTAGAGGTTTGAACCCCAGTGTTTCCATTTGCCACTTCTTAAACCATGGACTCCAGTGATTCTCTAAAGCAATAGTGGCAAAGCCAGAAGAGTCTTTCTCACTATTTATCATGTCTCTTACAAGTAATCTCCCAAAATCATGTCCTTTTGCTTTTCTCAAAACCCAGATACAATTCATCACTGTGACATTATCGCCTATTATAGGGTAATAGGAGGCTTCTGAAGGAGCATACTCTATTGTTCCAACAATCTTTTCATTAGTAATAAGGAGCTTTTTATGAAACCCTTTTGGAATAGCTTTTTCCAGATATTTGATTCTTTTCTTGTATCGTTTTGATGGTGGACCAGCCAAACACCTATGGAGATATTTCTCATATTTGTCTTCCTTAGTAATATCAACAATTCTGATTTGAGAAGCAGACATCACATTCACCATGATTTCAAGTGGCTAATAAGAGTTCTTCCACAAGTCATAAAACTGATAGGATTGTCCTAGAATGTGGGAGGAGCTGATGGAGTGCTGATTAGAGAGTATGCTTCTTCTGACTTTTCTCAAGCTAAGAAGCTAATATTGGATGCTGAAAATTTTGGTGAGCCATTCTTAGAGATTGAAATGCTGAATATAAAGAAGAACACTTCACTGGGTTTAGGTAAAATTTTTGTTGCAGCTATAAGAGATCAAGTCGTTGGTTACATTTCGTTGGGTAGAAGGGTCTTTGCTTTAATGATAGATTCCATTATTGTTGACCGAAGCCATCAAAGAAAGGGTGTAGGCAGAAAACTTGTTGAAAAAGCAAAGGAATATGCAAAGTTACAAGGTTTTCATGTCCTTCGGACTGATACAGGATCTTTCATGGATTATGCCATCAAATTTTACATTGCCTGTGGTTTTGAGCCACGCGGCTATGTAGAGCATGATTTCAGCCTAGGTTCAAGACAATTGCATTTCTACATTGATCTATCTAGGAAGACTTGAGATCAAGGTGTGATATGTAGTAGAGCGCGCGTAGCCATTAGAAATCGCACATGACTTTCGCAAACTTAATTTTCAATGTGTCGCTTAGTACATTTGAGGTGTGATTAAAATGACAGATAAAATCATCAAACAGACTTTTCAGATGTTTCCGATCGGTTATATTCGAAGAAACGAGAAAAACATCAGCTTAGAAATCTTGGATTCTTTTAGACCGGCTCTAAAGCAACTTGATCACTTCAGCCATGTCATGGTGTTCTGGTGGGCGCATAAACATGACAACGAAAAGAGCCGGAGTACGTTGCAGTGTGAACCTCCTTATGCTAAGAGAAAAATTACTGGCGTATTTGCGACCAGAGCAGAATATCGTCCTAATCCAATCGCCATGACCACATGTAAGATTCTGAAGGTTGATGAAACCAAAGGGATTGTCGCAGTTGCAGATATCGATGCTTATGATGGCACGCCAATTGTTGACCTAAAGGCTTACTTCCCTGTATGTGATCGAGTAAGAAACATGAAAATCCCTGAATGGCTCTCAGATTGGCCAGAATGGATGTCCGAAGAAGGAATAGGGCTATAAACTCCAGCGCAAGCAGATCAGTCCGTTAAAACAGCGCGCGTGGGGTCAACGAGGAGAAGGGGTTTAACCCTGCTGCTTAGGAGGACAAGCCCAACGGTATAGATAAGAGAAAAAACACCATGCACCCATCGATAATGGCCCCTTCTATCACCCTCCACGTCTGCCCTTATCTAATTCACGCGAGCTCCTTCGTAGAGGTGTGGGAAACCATTTTGGAACTCTTTTACTATATTCAATGTACTTGTCGCCAAATATTCTTACTAGATCTTCCTCTTCATAACTAGTCATCTTATCAAAAAGGACAGCATAGCAAATCCATGGAATTAGTGAAACAAGTGACATTGAGCCGAAGAAAAAGCCGAGATACGCTAGAAGAATACTCAGGTACAGTGGATGGCGAACATAAGCAAACACACCATCAGTTATTAACGTGAATTCTGCGCTTTTCTTGCCAAACAAAGCTTCATGCGAATAGAACCCTAACGCGATAGCAGAAAACTCCAAACCAACAAAAAAGGCTATACGAATAACGTCTGGAACAAAACCCACAAATCTATCAGAGAATCCAAAAACAAAGGAATCTAAGATCCAAACTGTGAAAAACAGGGCAGCAGATAAAAGCAGTATCTCGTCTGTATTCGGAAACTCCTTGCCCATACTAGGGTGCTTCGGTTCTTTCATACCATTCAACTACAGTTCCCAACATTATCTAACTAACGCATGCAATCCTGCAATGGTGTGGAAGTTGGGATTTGAATCCCCCGGTGCGTTGGTGATGTCTCCCGCAACCCTCCCCCCTTTTCTACTTGGTGTGTCAAACAACCTCACCCTTTTTCAGCCTAGGGCAAACGAGTCTCAGCTTCAATTCAGTGAATACTAAGTGAAGTGAATTAGGTCGACCTTGGTTATGGTCACTTGCCCTCGGCATCCTGGAGCGTTTTCTAAATGCCAAACAGTATATTGCTCTTTGGGTTTGGCTTTATCTAAGTATGAATGTTCCTGCTGAAACTCTTTACCTATTGATGGGAAGCACTTCCAGTTTCACTATGTGCAGGGTTGGAAGTGCGTGCGCTAAGGCTTTTAAGGATTGAACCTTTTGAATATCGCGCGCGAGCGGAGAAGCAAGAGACTGGAGAGATGTAGACAAGCGCTCTGCGTGCACTCACTTATATTTCGAAAGGCAAAATAGCGCCTTGCAAGAACTAGTGGATAAGTGAAGATCGAAATGAAGAAACAATCTGTAACGTTTCGCATGGCAGAAACGAGTGATTATCGTGTGTGTTTGCCTCTATTTGAGGCTCTGTATCACGGAGACATCGGACCAAGATTCAAGCAAACTTTTGAGAGCTTCGTCAGCAATGAAGGCAGCTTGGTCTTGCTTGCTGAATATTCCAACAAGGTGATAGGCGTCTTAGTGGGAAGTTATCACTTAGACATTGATGGGGAGGGTAACATCGCAAAAGTTGATGCACTAATTGTTGATCAGAAACTTAGAAAGAAGGGAATTGGCCGGAAACTAATGTGTCATTTTATCACTATGGCTAGAAGGAAAAAATGTAAGGCGATCAAATCTCGGATAAATAGAAAAAACATAGTTGCTCAGAAATTCCACGAAAGTTTGCGTTTCACTGAAGCTAACACCTTCGAATACTTCCTCGACTTTGAAAATGCTGAAGAGGACTAAGAGGCTGGAGAGAGGCTGACTTGCACACTGAAAGCTCGCTAGATGTTCGGAAAATGTCAAATACATTTCAAGTCAATAGGAAGCCACAGTAACAAGGAGGTGAACTTATGACAGTCGTGAAAATCATAGAGCTTGTTGGGCATTCTACAAGTGGATGGCAAGACGCTGCAGAAAACGCTTTGACGGAGGCTGCGAAGACCGTAAGGAACATCGTTGGAATAAATGTTGTCGGTTGGACAGCAAAGGTTGAGAACAATAAAATCACTTCATACAAAACTAACGTCAAAATAGCGTTCAAAGCCGAAAGACCTTGAATAGAGCACACTCTCCTTTCCACCAAGCTGTCGCGCGCGCGATGGTTGTGAAGGCTTTTAAGAGCTGAACTCTTTGAATATTTAGGGAAGGTCAAGGTTTTGCGGAAGGTAAAAGATGTAATGGTTACAAATGTAGTAACCGTTGATGCTGGTGTGAATCTGAGGAAAGCGGTTGAACGAATGAATAACCATGAGATAGGTTGCTTGGTTGTGCTGGAGAAAGGAAGTTTCGTGGGAATGTTAACTGAACGTGACGTTCTGAAGAGAGTTGTAGTCAAAGCTCGAAATCCCGATGAGACACTTGTAGGAGATGTTATGTCTAAGCCTTTGGTAGTTGTGGAGCCTGAGGCAAGTTTGGAAGAAGCAGCTAAGTTAATGTTTGAAAGAAGAATTAAGAAATTGCCAGTGATAAAGAATAAAGAGATTGTAGGTCTTGTCACAATGACAGACATAGCACGTATCCATCCGGAAATGGTAGAGTATATTAAGAGCCTTGCCGCGAAATATGATCTGCCTAAACGAATGGAAAAGGTTATTCACTACTATGTAGTGTAACGTGCATAGTATCTATAACCGTTAATCTGCTTCTATGATGTTGCATAAGGCAAAAATACTTCGCCACAGTTTCTGCGCGCGCCGACTCCAGAAAGAAACAGTGTCTAGCTCTTTATAAAGTGACAAAAAGCATAAAAACTTACAAAACTGCCCCTTTTCTAGTTTTCCTGCAACAAAAACAGTACACTCTCTGTTAAGAAACAGATTTTAACTATATCTATCAAGCGCGCGCTTATTCGGGATTCATAATATGAATATTTCGTTAAAGTTCATAAGAAACATAAATCATGTCGACGACAACATTTTCAGATCTAAAGTGAATCTCAAACTCCAGAAAACGTTCACGGTATTAACGGTTTTTCTTACGTTTTCTTATTTGTTTCCACATTGCCTATCTCAGAGTTACAGTTGTTCCTATCAGCTTTTGGACAGCCCAAATGGTTCGACTTATTACAAGCTGAATGTGGCTGTTTCACAGTCACTTTATGATTACTACTGTGAAAAAAGCCATAGACTAAGCTCAAACGATGATTTTGCCATGTTCGTTACGCCCTACGCTTTAACGCCAGTTGCCAACAGCCTCTGGGAAATCTACACGGATGATGAGGATTTCGCAAATGGAATACTTATGATTGTTCATCAAATACCTTATGAAGAAACTTCAGGAGTGAAATATCCTATAGAAACAATTGTGGAGAACAAGGGAGACTGTGACCTCTTTTCGTACATTGCAGCTTCCATTATGAAGGCAGGCGAGCTTGATGTGGTGCTTCTATACTATGAAAGTGAAGCTCACATGAACGTCGGTGTTCATCTTTCACATGAACCGCAGGATGTTAGAGGTCAGACCTACAGTGTCACATACAATAACATTCAGTATTATGTTGCTGAATGCACAGGAGGCAACTGGAAAGATGGGTGGAGAATCGGTGAATGCCCAGATGGGTTGAAACATGCCTCTCCAAAGGTGATAACGCTTGAAAACTGTGAACAAGAGACCTCAGGACATGTTTCCGCAAGCTATCAAACGTTAGAGTCATCAACAATATCATTAACACTTTCATCCAAAAATGTTGTTCAAGGAAGCGTCATCACACTTTCAGGACAACTTTCGCCACATCTGCGAAACGAGACAGTTACCATTTACGTTAAAATGAATAACTTACCTTGGATTGTTTTGGATTCTATTACAACAGATTCTGAGGGACGATTTGGATATGTCTGGAACACAAAGGTTGCTGGTGTCCATTATATCCGTGTGAGCTGGTCTGGAGATAACGATTACGCTGCAGCTGACAGCCCAATACATAACGTGATAGTTTTATCTGTATTCTTCATTTTTCTGTTAATTATCACTTTGATTTTGGTCTGCATAGGCACAACTGTGTTCTTGACATCAAGACAGAATCAACAAGTACAGGAACCGCAGCCTCCAGAAATTCCCTTATAAGCCGGAAAAGACTTTTACCTTAAAATAAGTCTGAAAACAAGTGAATAGCGCCTTATAGAATAGGGATATGAAATGTTTATCATCTTCATCATAGGAACTGCAGGATCTGGCAAGTCCCTGCTGACAGCAACCTTCAGCGAATGGCTAAAAATGTCAAAACAGAACGTGGGAGTTGTAAATCTAGATCCCGGAGCTTTGATGCTTCCATATTCACCTGATGTGGACGTTCGAAACCATGTGAACGTGGGAGATTTAATGGAGAGGTATGGTTTAGGGCCAAACGGCGCTTTGATAGTGGCTGCAGATTTAATTGCAGATAAGATTGATGCGATATCAAGGGAAATTGAAGAGTTGAAACCTGATGTTGTTTTGGTGGATACTCCTGGACAGATGGAGTTATTCGCTTTCAGAGCTAGCGGACCGTATATCACCTGTGAACTTACAAAAGAAAACAAAGCTATAGTTTACTTGTGCGATGCTGCTTTTTCGCTCAACCCGCTTAATTATGTTTCAAATCTCTTCCTTTCTGCAGCGGTTTACAATCGTTTCCTTGTTCCTCAAGTGCATATTTTATCTAAATGTGATTTGCTTCCAGAAGAGGATGTCAATAGAATTGTGGACTGGTCGGCTGATCCAAAAGCGTTAGAAGATGCAATTGAACAGAAACTTGAAGGGACAAAACGGTTGCTCAGCAGAAGCATGGCGCGGGCAATTCACGAGCTTGGCATAGATTTTTTGCTTATCCCTGTATCATCAAAAACAAACGAGGGAATAATCAATTTCAACACAGCTTTGGAACGCGTCTTATCTGCAGGAGAAAAATACACGTACTAGCCACAATTGTTAGCAAACGTCCAAGCCGCCGCCAACGCGCCGTATCCAGCCTTCACTAAACAATCGGCGCTTCCAATAACTATTACGTCGTTATCTTCAGGTTTCAGGAGTTTAATAATGTGGTTCGCTGCTTCTGGAAAATCCTTAATTACATCATCACTTACAGATGGAATGATTAAATGCCCTCTTTTAACCATGATTGTTGTGGCACCCTTTGCACCTAACATTATGGCTGCATCACGTTGCTCTATGCCTGATCCAACTTTATGCCCGCAGTTCTTGACTAGAATTGCAAAATTGTAGTCTGCAAGCGTCAGCTCGCTCTTACCAATCCCAACTCTCCTCCTAAAAAGCGTTTTGTACTCATTCCATAGCTCTAAGCCCTTACTTGTGAGAACACAGCCTAACTTTGAGGTTGTAACTAACCCAGCATCTTTTAATCGGTAGATCATAGTGCGCACGACGCCTCCTCCAACACTTAGTTCATCAGCAAGTTTGTTTCGGCCAATCGACTTCTTAGCAATGAGTTCTATTGCACGCATCATGTGGAAAACGGAAAATGTTGGAGAAGGCCCTGGAGCCTTTTCACCGATGATTTCCTCTAGAAATCGCTTAAACGTGTGAGACATGTGTTTCACAGCAATCAGTTAAGCTGTGGGTTATTATAATTGTTTATCAGCAAAGAAACAGGCATGATTTAGACTCTTAGATCAGAAGCTGCTTTCTCGTGTGTAGTATTCTTTAACTATACCGGCTGTTAGTGCGATTAAACCTACTGCGAGCAGGTAGATGAGAGGATAAATGAATATTGACAACATGGCTTCATATGTTACTGCAGACGGCAGTTGTGGAGAAAAGAACACTACAACCCACATGATAACGAAGGCTGCAATGCAACCCATCCCAAGACCTACGGAAAGCCCGTGTACGAAGCCGCTTCTGTCCTCCTTTTGATTAATCGATACAAGATTCTGCAGTAAGTCTTTTGCTCCATGTCCTTGTCTTTGCTCTGTTGGTTCCTCTGCAACCGCATATTCTTCCTGTTGCTCTATTTTCTGCTCTTCAGGAACTGTTGTCTCATGTTCATCCATGTATGTTTCTTCTTCCTGATATTGCACGTCTTCTTGTATTTCACTTTCGGTTTCCACAGTATTCGCCCTTCTTGTTTTTGTTGTTGAAGTCAACTAATAAGATTATTCAATTCTGTATTCTTATTCTGAATACGAATTTGAAATCCGAAAAAGATGGATCATTTTGAAACGAGTTTTGGAGTAAGCTGTTCTATTGCGTTCTTAAGCTTGTTCCATTCATCAAGATTTCTAATGTTAAACTTGTGTTTCCTCTTCCATGAGCCGTCTCGGTTGTGCCAAAGATACAGGCCAATTGATCGCTTTCCTAAGGATTCAAAAACAACTATTGCCTCCCACCATTTCTCGCTTTTGAAAATCGTAACGTAGTCGATGACTTTGTAGAAGTCAGATATAGGTAATTTATCGCTTGTCTCTTCAGTCACCTTCCAACCACCTGCCTCATAGAAGTGAAGCTTTGCTATTTTAAGTGTTTTTAGCTATTCCTGTCTCCAAAGATTGGAAAGCTCCGTTCATAAGGACGTTGGTGGCTGAGCCGTCCTTGTTGAACACTTTAACCGTAGGTTTCGACACTAGAAAGTCCATATGATTTCCAGAAGGGTTTTTTCCGTTAGGCATATCTAAATTGTTACCGAAGGCTATATGAACTGTTTTCAGCATTTTTTCAGCTTCCAGAAACTCTGGAACAAATCTTGCTTGAGGGTTTATTCCAAAAGCAAATTCACCTACAACATTTGACCACTCGTCAGTATCCAACGAGCTGTTAACTCTCCTCAGCACTTCAGCGTCCGCAGAAGAAACATCTTGAACCCTACCGTTTTTAACTGCTATTTCTACAGGAGCTTTTATTGGGCCAATTCCACCTATGGCCATGTCGCATACCAATCTGCCTTCAAGAGAGTTTTCCACTGGTGCAACTATGACTTCGCCCGTTGGAAGATTCATCCACTTCATCGAGTCCCAGTTTATCCTTGTGTCTGTGAAGAAGGGCCGTCCTTCAACACCTAATGAAACGGTTGTTCCAGCTGGATTCGTAACTTCAACCTTGACTGCTTCACTTAACTTTCTAATCAGCTTGTCCGCAAATGTCTGCATCCGTCGATGTCCATCAACTGTTAACGCCAACGCTCCTTCAGTCAACATATCCAGTGTAACGCCTGGACAATGTCCTAAACGAGCCTTATGACTTTCAGTTTCCATTTTAATGAGTTGGATTCTGAATTGTGTCTCCTCACGAATTCCACGCAGAAGATTAATGTAGATGTCTGGTGCTTGCTTTGTCAGGATATCCATGATTTGCGGTGGAACTTCCTTCCGGAATGTGTTTACAGCAGTCTTCAACTGCACTAAGCGTGTTTGAAGATCAAGCTTCAAAGCACCGTTTGCAAAGGCTTTACCGACACTCATCTTTTCATGATCACAGAAAACGACTATGCTTTCACCTTTCTTTGCTTCCAGAACACAGTTCAACGCGTTTTTCGCCGCTTCCCAATCATTCATTTGAATACACTCACAGCAAACTAAGGAAACCTAAATGATAAAGTTTTACACTTGAAATAACCCCGACATCCATTCACTAAGTTGTCATCACATCCGTTAGCGCATGCGCCTGGCTAGAATTTTTCCAGTAGCCTCTTGTATTCAGCTTCCCCTCGTCATCCTGCTTCCGCATTTGGGGCAGGTTTGTTGGTTGCATGGAGTGCCTATTGCATGAGGTGTGCCATACCCGCAGCGTGGGCATACACAGGATCCTCCAGGTCCTGCCGCGAATCCACCCATCCTTCCTCTACCTCTACCTCCGCCTCCTCCGCGCGCGCTTTGTGGTTATAACAACTTGATGGTTAAATGATAAATAGCGTAAAATGATAGATGCATATGATTTACATGTCTAACCAAAAGAGGAAGGTCGGTATAATTATCTGTGATCGTTACCGCACTTGTGCCGGAGGTAAATGTTTTAAAGCCTTAAAAAACAGGGAAGGAGCTTTCAGTGTTTACGAAAATCGGGAAGTGGAACTGGTGGGATACACTACTTGTGGTGGATGTCCAGGTGAAAACGTAGAATACTGTGTTGAAGAGATGAAGAAAAACGGTGTTGAAGTTGTTCATTTAGCAACAGGTTTTGTAGTGGGTTATCCTCCGTGCCCGTACATTAATCATTTTTGCAGTGTCATTAAACAGAAATATGGTGTAGATGTAATCATTGGCACGCATCCGATTCCGCGAAGCTATTATGTTACTCATCAAGCTTTAGGAACTTGGAACTCACCTGAGTGGAAAGAAAAAACTAAGTATGTGTTAACGGATGAGCAAACAAGGCTTAAGTACAATTAGATACTGAAGGAGTATTTCAACGGCACGCGCTAATCACCGCAACCATCACATTATAATTTCTTTGCAAAATATTAAAATTAGATGCCTCATTATTTAGGAGTCTACATGGCTTATCAGCTTGTGAAAAGATGATCAGAAAATAATAAAGGTTAGAGAGTTAAACGAAGAAATCAGTAACTGTAGAAAATGCAGATTATGGCTGACTAGGAAGTGTGCTCTACCGGGTGAAGGAAATATCTCGTCGAAATTGGTTTTGATTGCTCAAGCACCAGGATACACTGAAGATAAAGAAGGAAGGATGTTTGTTGGTCCTTCAGGCAAGAAATTGGATGAGTTGTTTGTAGAAGTTGGCGCGCGCGCTAATTGTACAAACATGGCATATTTATGGCATCAGCAGAATTTTTCTCTCCAGAAATATTCAGAAAATAAAAACTCAAAACATCCCTAACTCATTCTTGTGATTTTGATGGAAATATCGTATCCTTCTTTGGCCAAATGTTTGTTTTTTGACAGACCGCCAAAATGTGACTACATATTAAACGGTGTTTAAAGAAAGGACAGTTACACTCGTAACATCCCCGTTCATATTTCACCCAGTATTTTCCATACTTCTTTGAATTAACCATATAACGGAACCACAGCCATTCATCTGCCCCCTCATTTTTTTCACCATTAACAAATTGAATGCTCTTTGGATGCCGGAAATATTCTCTGCTTATTCTGAACTTGTTTCCCACCAATCGGTCTTTCAAAATCCACTTCTTAACCCATTCTGGCATCATCAAACTTCACAACAAGGTGTAACCTATTATTCAATTGCTTATGGTTGAACACGTAAATTAATTTTGGTGATTAGCACGCACTCATAGCAGTTTTCAATTGCGTCCTTGAAATGGGCAGAGTGAAAATCTTCAGAAAAAGAAAGTGAAAGCAGTGAAGGAAGCTCTAAAAACTAACAGATCGGTCCAAAACTTAACAGATTGGGATTTTTCCTTGGGCTAGCTCTATGCAGAATTTGTCTATGTTTTCCAGTTCGTAGTTTAATACTTCTTTTATCTCAGGTCTAACTGTTTCTATAGAGTTGTTGCCTTTCATCATGACTTGGGCTGCTGCAATTGCTGGGTGGTCTATGGAAGTTCCTATTTTGCTTAGTAGCCAAATGTAGACTTCTTCAACTTCTGGCACTTGTTCATATACATGCTGGGCTATTCTATACGTTAGGACATTGAAGATTTTTCCAACGTGGCTAACTGGGTTTTTGCCGGCTGCAGCTTCTGAACAGAAGGGTCTATTTAGTGATATTAAACCGTTTACACGATTTCCTCTGCCTACTTGTCCGGAGTCACCGCTGTCTGCGCTTGTTCCCAAAACTGTCAGATACACACCGCCTAGACCTCTTCCACGAACATCTAAAGTGTTTAGTTGCACATCAACATTGTCAAAATCAGTGTTCGTTCTGATGAAACTTCTGGCTTCTTCAAGGATTTTAGCTTTTTTGTTGAAGTAATCTTCTTCGCTGCTTACGTAACGATCGACAAAGGCCATTGAAATTGTTAAATGTAGATGGTTGTTGTTTCGGTAACCCATGACTTTTATGTCTTCGCCTGATTCTGGAAAGCGTTGTTTGAATTCTTTCGAGTTTAAAAATTGTTCAGTTTTCCGAACTATTCTCTCTGTTTTAGTCATTGGTGCATAACCGACAGCAGCTGAAGTGTCGTTTGCGCCTAAAACTTTTCCTTCACGCTTGAAAATGTCGACGAGACCTACTGAACCTGGCTTCAGCTCAACTTGATATTTCACATGCTCTTCCGGGTCTACAAAGCGCATGTTTTTTCTAAACCATCCTTTAGCAACGTCGACGGCTATCTCGTTCACGTTTATTTTCTCGCCGTTGATTTCAGATGTCGCTCTATCACCAAACACAAAAAGCATTGGTTGTCTCACTATGCCGCCGCCGAATCTAGGTTCAGCTTCTCCAGCCACAAGCAAAGACTTGTCAACGTTGTGATGCAGTATTGCACCAGCCTTCTCCATATATTCCTTGCTTAATCGTATGGAAATTTGTTCCATTACAGCGTCGCATATGTAATCTGGATGCCCGAGTCCTTTTCTTTCAACTATTTCTACACGTTGTTTTTCAAGCGGTGTCTGTTTCAAGTCTTCCACAATTATGTTTCTCATTCAGCCTCCCCCTAGCAGAGTTTATGTTGTTTATACAACAACAAATATATATTTTACTATATTGATTTATAACTAAAAATAACTGGTGGTTATTTTCTGGTCATCACAAGAACCGTTCTAAAAAAACTAAGAATAAAAGCAGGGTTAACTCAGAAAAGGCTTGCCGAGCTTGCTGGGATTTCACAAGCTCACATAGCGAAGATAGAGCAGGGAAAGGTTGACCCGAGGCTTTCAACAGTGAATAAGGTTTTGCGAGTTCTAACAGAAGGAGAAAAGAGAGAATGTAGAGACGTAATGACCAAGGGAGTGCTTTTTGCAAAGCCGAACGACAGCATCCTGAAGGTAATCGAAGTAATGATGAGACACGCTATCTCCCAGACGCCTGTAATGAACAAAAACAAAGTTGTGGGAACTGTAACTGAAGAAAGCATCACCAGAAACCTAAGTTCAAACATAGCGGCTCAAAAAGCAGAAAATATTATGGGTCCACCTTTACCCATAGTCTCAGAGGAAACAACCATAGATGCAATACGCCCGTTGCTTGAAAAACATCAAGGTGTCTTGGTCGCAAGAGGCAAAGGCATCATTGGAATAATAACACGATCAGACCTTCTGAAAACAATAGGTTGAAAGGTGACTGCACATGCAACTGAAGGAGTTTAACGACAAAGCAAGCAAGGCATCAAAACGGAATGATAAAAAAACTGTGAATACATCTGCCATCAAACACGCTATAGTTCGACCTGTACCAGATTCCTATAATCTTTGCGTTAGAACAAATGTTGAGAAAATAGATGTCGCTCTTGCAAAGAGTCAACATACAGAATATTGCAGGGCTTTGCAGAAGCTCGGGCTGAAACTTATCTGGGTGGAAGGTGACAACACTCTCGCAGATAGCTGTTTTGTAGAGGACACAGCCACAGTATTAGAGGAAAAGGCAATAATCTGCAACATGAAAATCAATTCGCGAGCCAAGGAAGTGGTTGAAGTTGCCAAGGTGCTGGAAAAACTGAAAGAGACACACTGCATTACACCGCCAGCAACCATTGATGGTGGAGACGTTCTTAAAATCGGAGACAAAGTTTTCGTAGGAATCTCAGCTCGAACAAACTTACAGGCTATAAGTCAGCTCAGAAAAATTGTGGAAAACAGCAACCTGGAAATAGTCCCGGTAAAAGTCCACAATGTACTTCATCTAAAATCCGTGTGCACCTATCTTGGAAACAACTATGTGATACTTTCAAAGGGACACTTTGACATAAACATCCTGCGAGACTACAATAGAATTATGGTTCCAAAAGAAGAGGAATACGCTGCAGATTGCCTTGCAGTAAACGGAACAGTCATAATAGCGAAAGACCATCCTAAAACGAAGAAACTTGTAGAAAAAGAAGGATTTTTCATCAAAGAATTGGAAATATCAGAATTTCGCAAAGGAGAAGGCGCGCTAACCTGCCTATCAATACTATGTTAGTTGCATCAGCCAGAAATCACATTAGCTCCCTTTTTTTGGGAAAACGTTGCATGAAATAGTTTTTAATGTCCACGAAAAAGAGTGTTCAATGGGTCTCCAGAACATTACTAGTCAGTTAAAAACCTGCGTTTATTAGGTTGCGTGGCTTCATGAGTTCTCTTAAGACTACTGTTGCGTAGGAACCACGATATAACGTGAAGCTTACTTCTGCCTTATTTTTGGAAGGATTGACAGTGTCTTTTGAGATTCCTTTAAGCGAGAAATCGTTTAAGGGAACTAGGGCTGTCCGCAATCCGCCTCTCAGGCTTAATTCGGGTATGGCTTCAATTTTGAAGCTTTCTTGGAAGATGCCCTCTTTTTCTAGAATTTGTTTTTCGATTTCTCCTTGAGCGCCTTGAGATGGATGTTGTCTAATGCCGATTAATGGAATTGCTAACCGCATTTTTCCAGCTTGGATTGCTCTATTGATTCCTGCAACTGTTTCTACACTTGTTACCCTACGGATTTTTGGCATTGGCAGTCCAGAATGCTCCACAGCTACAATGTAATCTCCAGCTTCAGCCTTGTTAAGTGGATGTCCTTTTTGGAGTCTTTTGCTTAGAGACTTGTTGAATAAGTAAGATTGATAGGCTTGTGTAAAAAGCCATCTAAGCTTTGTCGGCAGTTTTCTGAAGGCTCCTTTGAAATCAGCTGGGTTTTTTGCTAGGCGGTTAAGCATCAAACGTTCGTAGTGTAGTTGTTTCGGAAAGTCCTTGAGGGCTTGTTTGAAGTTTTGTGTTTTCTGTAGTTGCATGCGTGCCTGTCGAGATTCCGGGTGCTCATATGGGCTTGGCTTTGCTAGATACAGCATTGCAGCCTTCTCAAGTTTTCCGTGAACTAGGGCTTTCCCGACCAGATGTGTTATTGGGCGTGTGGTGCCGAATCTTTGGTGACCGAAAAAGTTTGGAGCACCACCAATCGCTTTGAGTTCTTCAACAGTTTCTGCTGTCCGTTCTTTAATCCTAGATTTTGAGTGGCTTATGGCTCTGATGGTTATATGAAAGTGATTTCCCAAGATGTAATATGATGAAAGTTTGCTGTGAAAATAGCCTATTGGATGAACTTCTATGTCTTTAACCTGAACGTTCAGGATTTCTTCAGCTCTTAAAGCTTCAACTGTGATGTGCTGTGCGGTTACAGCCTTTGCGTCTTTTATGCCAGCAATTTGAATGTAATCTGCGCTCAGATCTAACTGCTTGGCAACTGCTTTTAGAGCCAGAAAAGTATCCCAGTTCCGTTTGATCATAACACATAACAGATAACGATTCTTAGTGTTAGAGGAACCTAACGCCTGATGCTTGGTCTGGCTTTCAGACCAGTATGTTTCCGCTTTGGAACCGTCAACCAAGACTTCCTCAACAACAAAGTCTTCAGCATGTTGCCGGATGATTCCGCCTATGCCTGAGGAGTGAGTAGCGTAAACCTCAATGCCGATTGATTTCTCCAATCTTGGAACAATCAATGTCTAAGCCTTCTAGAGTAGAGGAAGCATGCTTGTTATTTTGTCTAATTTTTCAACTGGTGCTGGACCTATTCCCAAACAAGTTATTGTTTCAGGAGGGACTTCTGTTAGACCCCTGTCGATGATTAACACACATGGTAAGGCTAGCTCTTTCGCTTGCATTTCTAATTCCAGCAGTTCTTTTTCGCTTTTTACCTTAACAGCTATTTTACACTGTCCTTCTTTCAGCCAAGCTTTCCACCATTCCTTAAAGTGTTTGCGTGCTGTCTCTGCTGCTGAAGCTGCTGCATGCCCAGCTTGCGCCGCAATTTTTCCCTTACTCATTTTCAAGTCAGAACGGAAAACGATAGCCTGTTTGTAATGAAACTCCGACACGTTCTTTTTCACATCCCTTCTTATCAATTGTTTTCTACGAATTTAATGATTCGCAAACAGGTAAGAGAGAAGAAAATAGAAGAAGGCTATTGGCATGCGAGGGCTCCATAATGTGCGCAGAACGGAACGCATTTGAAAATCTATGTCTTCAAAGTTCTGAAGCGTCTTGTCTAAGCCGATTTCTGCGCAGAAACTTATCATGTTATCCAACTTGTCATCCGGCAAGGCATCAAGCATTTTTCTTATTCTAAGCATAAATTTAACATCAGACCCCAACATTTTGTTACATTGTTTCTGATAGGTACATAGAAAATCTGATGAGAAATCATTTCTACGTAAGGCTTCAGAAGCAATTTCAGCAGCAATCTTTGCACAAGTCATCCCGAAAATTACGCCGCCACCCGTGGTAGGCTTCACCTGCGAGGCTGCGTCCCCCACAACTAAGAAACCGTTTGAGAAGGCTTGGGGAATTGGTCCTCCAAGTGTTATGGAGTGAAAGGAAGTTTGCAAGATTTTTGCTTTATGCAGCTTCCTAGATGCTGTTGGATGTTTAAGCATAAGCCTTCGCAGGAGCACTCTTGGATCTCCGGTTCTTGTAGCCAATCCGACTTTAGCTTTCCCATCTCTCTTTGGTATCAGCCACGCATAAAGTCCTGGAGCATAATCTTTGCCGAGGAAAACTTCAACCATTTCTGTTTCAGTGTCACTCACGTTTTCAACTTCAGCTTGCACGGCTTTAACAAGCATATGGCTGTCAAGCATGGGCAAATCTGCTTGCCTTAGAACTCTTGAGGATATTCCCTCAGCATCTATCACCAGTTTAGATGAAAACCTCTTTTCAGCTTTCCCACACTTAGCGATAACACCTTTTACAAAACCGTTTTCAACAATTAGGGATTCAACCCTTGAATTCAGGAGGTAATGTGCTTCAGCCTTTTCCGCCATCTCCGCAATGTACTTGTCGAATAGAACTCGGTTGACAGCACATGTTACTGGCGAAGAAAAGACTACACGAAACTTTCTGCCTTTTGGAGAGTGAAATACTGCTCCACAGAAAGTGTTTTCAACTATTTCTGAGGGCAACGGATACAATTCCAAAAGTTTTAGACCATTAATGCTCAGGTGACCAGCGCAATGAGATGGAACGCCTATTCCGCCGTGTTCTTCAAACACGTTTACGCTGAAACCAAGTTTTGCAAGGTTCAGAGCGACGAAGGAACCGCAAGGTCCACCTCCAACGACAATTACATCTGAAAAAACTTCACGCATCTACTCGAAAAACCTCTAACCTCTTCATGAGCGGATTCTACTTTACAAGCTCAATTCGTTTTTTCCCACGGGCCATGGATGTCACGCGAATCTTTCCTCCGATTTCCAACCGCATGAGCAATTCATAGAAGTCTTTAATCCCTAGATCCTTGAACTCATCATTCAACGCATTAAAAAGATCAACGTCTGTCAATGAGCCCTTCTTCTCCAGCAGTTCCAATATAAAATGGTGAGCTGGACGCTTTTTCCACGTTTTAACAACCATAGATCAAAGCTCCTAAGCAACGGGTGTAGCTGGCTTTTGCACTTGCCGAATCTGTTGCATAAATCTCTTATACCATTTCTCCATATCCGGCGTGACTGATGGAGCCATCCGCTTCAGTGCCTCTTGAAAATCCATTAGTGTGACTTCTTTAGCGTCGACATCTTTTCTCAGAGCATGCATGGCGGCTTCTCTGCAGAGAGCGTCTATGTCTGCTCCAGAATAGTTCTTAGTTAATACTGATAAATGCGTCACGTCTACGTCCTTGGATAAGGGCATGTTTTTCGTGTAAATCTTCAATATTTCTACGCGACTCTGCTCATCAGGTTCAGGCACATATATTAATCTGTCAAACCTTCCAGGACGAAGAATTGCCGGGTCCACAATATCAGGTCTGTTTGTAGCAGCTATGACAACTATGTCTGTTAAGTTTACGATGCCATCTATTTCTGTTAAAAGCTGGCTGATAACACGTTGCGTTACCCCACTATCCGAAAATCCTAAGCCCCGTTGAGGTACAAGTGAGTCAATTTCATCAAAGAATATCACTGTTGGAGCAGCCATTCTTCCCTTTCTAAAGACTTCTCTAATGGCTTTCTCAGATTCCCCCACCCATTTCGAAAAAACCTCTGGACCTTTAATTGTTATGAAGTTGGCTTCACTCTCCGTTGCAACAGCCTTACCTAAAAGCGTTTTACCGCAGCCAGGAGGCCCGTAAAGCATAATTCCCTTCGGCGGTCTAATTCCAAGCCTCTCAAAGATTTCCGGGTTCTTCAAAGGCCATTCAACTGCTTCTATGAGCTGCTGTTTAACTTCTTCCAGTCCACCGATGTCGTCCCAATGAACTGTTGGAATTTCTATGTAGACTTCACGCATGGCTGTAGGAGTAATCTCCTTGTAAGCATTAAGGAAATCCTCCATTTTAACTTCCATTTTTTCCAGTACACTCGGCGGCACACGTTCTTCTTCCAGATTTATCTGTGGTAGATACCTGCGTAGAGCCTTCATAGCTGTTTCTCTACATAAAGCTGCCAAATCTGCGCCTGTGTATCCATGTGACATCGCAAACAATTTTCTAAGATCTACATCATCTGACAAGGGCATTCCACGAGTATGAATTTGAAGAATTTCATGTCTTCCCTGCTTATCTGGAACGCCGATCTCAATTTCTCTATCAAACCTGCCTGGCCTACGAAGGGCTGGATCTAAAGCACCTGGCCTATTTGTAGCACCTATTACTATGACATTTCCTCTTCCAGACAAACCATCCATCAACGCCAAGAGCTGCGCAACTACACGTCTTTCCACTTCACCCGTGACCTCTTCACGTTTAGGAGCTATTGCATCCAATTCATCTATGAATATTATGCTAGGGGAATTCTGTTGTGCTTGCTGAAAGATTTCTCTAAGCCTAGCCTCTGATTCACCATAAAACTTGCTCATTATTTCTGGTCCGTTTATCGAGAAAAAGTTTGCCTCTGATTCGTTGGCTACTGCTCTAACCAAAAGGGTTTTACCGCAGCCAGGAGGCCCGTGAAGCAACACTCCCTTCGGCGGCTCTATGCCTAACCTCTGAAAAAGCTCAGGATGACGTAGTGGAAGCTCAACCATTTCCCTTACTCTTTGAAGCTCTTCACGCAGCCCTCCAATGTCCTCATATGTTGTTCGCGGCAGCCCTTTTCCTTCAGGTGCTGGTTCATCCAATATGGTGAGTTTTGTTTCTGCTGTAACCTTTACTATGCCGTGTGGCCGGGTTTTTGTTACAGTGAAAGGTATAGCATGCCCAAGCATCATGACAAGGGTTGTGTCACCTTCCAAAAGTGTTCGCTCCATCAACCGGTTTCTAACAAAATTTGTGAAGTCCTCGTCGACATTCAGCCTCATGTCAACCGGCGCAAAAGAGATGTTTAACGCGTTTTTGACCTTAGCAGGTCTTACAAGAACATATTCGTTTATAGCTACTCCCGCGTTTTTGCGGGTGAAACCATCTATACGTATCATCTCTCGGTTTTGATCTTCGCTGTAGGCTGGCCAAGCTATAGCTGATGTTGTTCTTTTCCCAACTATTTCGATTACATCGCCTGCCGATATACCTAGTTTCTGCATAGCCCTCTGATCTATGCGGGCAATGCCTCTCCCAACATCCCGCTGCCTTGCATCACCAACACGTAACTGTAGTTCAACCAATCAGAACCCTTCCATAATCAGCCAATACTATCCGAAACAGAGCTAAATTCATATATAAATGTAAGGCTATCGGCTTGTTCTACGCACCATACCAGGTTGCACTTGACTAATGTCACTTATCTCCCCGAACTTTTTCTCAAGCTCATCAAGCACGCCTGATTTATCCTCCGGAATCTTTATTTGAACGATCAAAGCGTTCAAGCCGAAAGCTATCGGCTCTTCGCCAAAACCATATATCGAAGCGAACTCCGGCAGACAATCCTCAATCTTCTTCTTCAGCTTGCCAAAGTCAACTGTTATATCGATAGGAAATATCTTGTACGAGACTACAACACTGCCCATTTTCCAACCTCCTTCCGCTCATGGTCCAACGAAACCGCATTTTGGACACTTATAGGAACGCCCAAACTTTCTGCACTTCGCACACCGCCTTATCATAATTCCCCCACAGTTTGGACACAGAAATTTTGTGGACTCTGTTCCCGGCGGTATTGGTTTGCCGCAGCTCGTGCACTTGATTAAAGCCAACGTTGTTGCTCTCTCATTCATTCATTATCCCTCGATGGTAGATTTGTAATTGTCAAGCTTCCTTATATTTGATATGTTCTAAGTCTGAGTGTACCGCTGAAAATCTTTATCGCTAGTTGCAAGCTTGTTTTGCGTCTTTACCGAACATGTCTAAGGTCTCGAGCATTGCTGAAACAAGCTATGAATAAAAGTGCAACTGTTCCACAGGTTACGAATTAGGGCTTTGATCTTTCAGCTCTGACGATTGACCCCAGTTACAATCACCGCTTTCTTGCCGTTATACCTTTTTGAGATGAACATGGCAATAAAAACGGCGGGATCATATTGTGGATATTTCTTGCCTAGCTGCATCACAGAGTTCAATTCAGTAGTGGATTCCACCTTTGTGAACTGAAAATTTTGGAATCGTTTCTCAAGGTTTTTCCCTTCTTCTCCATGCGTATAAATTGAACTGAAAACGTTTTTGTAATATTCACTTATAGCTTCATCTTCACATAGTTTGATTAACGGATGATTTGGAAGAACACATGCAACAACTTCTGGCGGTTTTTCGATCAGGTTCTTATGAGTCATTTCTTGGAAGCCAATGGCAATTCCATACGCTAATATGAGGTCAGCGGAAGGGACAAACACGTATTCCGGCTTCAATTCTTTCAGCTCGTAGCTGATGGCAATGTCTCCCTTCCATCTTTCCACAAAGCCAGGCGACACATTAACATAACCTCGCTTTAGAGCCATTTCGTTAGTTAGTTTGTAGGAATCGTGAAAGTATCTGCCTTCAACTATAACATCAGCTCCGAATTTCTTGATCGCTTCAATTCGCTCGTTCGGAGTGACTTCCGGGACCAAGACAACAGCTTTTTCTCTCATCCAGTAAGCCAAAGAGAGACCTGCATTCCCACTTGAAGCTACAACATAACCCTTTTCTCCGCCGAACTTGTTGGTTAAGTAAACTGTTTCTCTATCCTTATGACTACCTGATGGATTATTGCATTCCAACTTCAAGAAGCACTTTAGAAAGTCGTCATACAAAATTGGGGTAGAACCTGGTTGTGAAGGAGGCTTTTTTTCCTTCATTCATGCACCTTGACACTAATTCTTTACGCCAGTAGATTACTTTTGTCCTGATAGTACTAACAGTTTCTCAGCGACCTTGTTTACAGTGTGTGAATACAAGTGATCTTTCTCACCGTTTAGAGTTGAATGTATCTGATCACTGAAGGACAGCGAGCGCGCTGATGCTGATATAAGATTTTTATTGCTTGAGCGAGAGTTGTTAACTTGGGCACATGGATAATGGGTGTAAACCTCCGCGATTTAGTTCCAAAAGCAATAGTTAACCTTAAGGTTTTAAGTGGAAAATCCATTGCTATAGACGCTTATAACGCCTTGTATCAGTTTTTGGCTATAATTCGTCAGCCAGACGGCACACCGTTAAAAGATAGCAGTGGGAGGATCACAAGCCATCTAAGCGGTCTTCTGTATAGGACAAGCAACCTTATGGAAATGGGTATAAAACCAATATATGTTTTTGATGGTGTTCCACCAGCATTAAAGGAAGTTGAGATCAAAAGACGTGTGAAAGCGAAAAAAGAAGCTTTCGCAAAATATGAGCAAGCCGTCAAAGAAGGAAAAATAGAAGAAGCACGCATTTATGCACAAGCAACTTCGCGTTTAAAGGATTATATGGCTGAAGATAGCAAACGGCTTTTAGGTTTGATGGGGATCCCCTGCGTCCAAGCACCAAGTGAAGGGGAAGCTCAAGCAGCATACATGGTAAAGTGTGGAAACGCGGACTATTGTGCAAGCCAAGATTATGACAGTTTGCTCTTCGGCGCCCCGAGGCTCATAAGAAACGTGACAATTTCAGGTCGGAGAAAACTTCCAAGGAAAAGGGTCTACATTGAGGTTGTGCCAGAAATCATTGAGCTTGAACAAGTTCTAAGAGAATGTGGAATAACCTATGAGCAATTAATCGATATAGGCATACTCATAGGCACAGACTTCAATCCTGATGGCGTAAAAGGCTTAGGACCAAAAACAGCTCTAAAACTGGTAAAGGAGTATGGGAGTCTAGAAAACGCTTCACCATACATAAAAAACGCAGAGTTTCGAGTTGAACCGCAAAGAATTAGAGAAATATTCCTGCACCCAAAAGTAACAGACAAATACAAGATAAAATGGAAGGAGCCAGACGTGGAGAGTGTAATAAATTTCATTTGTAGAGAAAGAGACTTCTCAGAAAAACGAGTCAGAAAGGCTCTAGAAAAAATGTGTAAAGGCGCTAAGGAGCTAAAAGGAAAAACAACATTAGAAAGATGGTTTGGATAACCTCAACTTTTTATTAACTGAAGAAACTATAACCCTCTCTACTAGAGCTTAGGAGAAAGAGCAATGGGTGAAAAATCGCTGGAATTGCCTGAACCTTTTAAAATAAAAATGATTGAGAAAATCACGCTTCACCCGAAGGAAAAACGTAAAGAACTGATAGAAAAAGCTGGCTCCAATGTTTTCATGCTTAAAGCAGAAGACGTTTTCATAGACTTGCTAACAGATAGTGGAACATCAGCCATGAGCGACCACCAATGGGCGGGAATGATAGAAACAACCCAATCATACGCTGGAAGCCGAAGCTACTATTCGCTTAAAAAGGCGATGAAAGAAATTTTCGGCTTCAAATACTTAATTCCAGTGCATCAAGGCAGAGCAGCCGAAAACATACTTTTCTCCACGATGATTTTTCCAGGATGTTACGTTCCGAACAACATGCATTTTGACACAACCGAAGCAAACATTATGCGGAATAAAGGCATACCCGTCAACCTTGTAATTGAAGATGCTTATGATTCAACGAAAATACTGCCCTTCAAAGGCAACATGGATACTGAAAAACTTGAACATTTCATACAGGATAAAACTCCGGAAAAAATTCCGTTAATAATGATTACCATAACGAACAATAGTGTTGGTGGCCAACCAGTTTCAATGCGAAACGTAAAAGAAGTAAGCAAAATCGCAAAAAAACATGGTTTACCTTTCTTTATAGATGCTTGTCGTTTTGCAGAAAACTGTTACTTCATTAAGCAGAGAGAGGAGGGTTATAGAAACAAGACGATAAAAGAAATTTCACGAGAACTTTTCTCTTATGCTGATGGATGCACGTTCAGCGGCAAAAAGGAAGCGTTAACAAACATTGGTGGAATGCTCTGCACAAATAACGAGGAGCTTTATGAAAAACTCAGAAACCTAACAATAGTAATCGAAGGCTTTGTAACTTATGGCGGGTTAGCTTGCAGAGAATTAGAGGCCATGGCAAGAGGGCTTTATGAAGCAATAGACGAAAATTATCAAGCATACAGACATAGACAAATGGAATATTTGGCAAAATTGTTAAGGAGCGGAGGCGTACCAATTGTGGAGCCGCCTGGGGGACATGCAATATTCATAGATGCGAAAAAGTTTCTGCCACACATATCTCCTGAACAGTTTCCAGCCCAAGCATTAACTGTTCAGCTTTACATAGAATCAGGAGTCAGAGTAGTAGAAATCGGCAGTTCATGTTTCGGAAAAGTTGACGAAAAGACTGGAGAGTTTATCCCAGCCAGAATGGAGCTGATGCGACTTGCCATTCCTAGAAGAACATACACAGATAACCACCTTAAGTATGTGGCAGAATGTTTGATAAGACTGTACGAGAAAAGAAAGCAAATAAGAGGTTTAAGGCGGGTTTACGCGCCTAAACTTTTAGGACATTTCACCGCAAGATTTGAACCAATCAATTAGCGCATGCTTTTCAGTCTGGATTCAGTTCAGGATATTTGCCCGTATCGTCCAGTCAAGGGAACAAATGCGACTCCGCCTAGGTTTTCCTTCTCAGTTTTCCCGTTAGTCTTCTTCGAGATTCTTATGAGGTTCTGGAACAGGTGTGCGCTTCCAACAGGAATCAGCATAACTCCATTGGGTTTCAACTGTTCAACTAAAGGCTTAGGAATATCTGGTGCAGCAGCAGTTACGAGAATTCTGTCGTAGGGGGCTTTCTCTAAATAGCCTACAGAGCCATCGGTACAGATTATTGTTACGCGGTCTCCGTACCCAGCTTTCATGATGTTTCTTCTAGCAAATTCAGCTAAGCCTTGGACTATTTCCACAGTGTATACGTGCCCCCATTTGCTTCTTGGCGTATTGCTGGGTGCAACTATCTCAGCTACTGTTGCTGCGTGCCATCCTGAACCAGCTCCGACTTCCAGCATTTTGTAGCCGACTTCCAATTGGAGGGCTTCATTCATTATTGAAACCATGTTTCGCCTAGCCCAGCGTGAAAGCTGAGGCTATGTGGCGCTGAAACAGTTTGTCCAAACCCTATTGGAAGCGGCGTGTCAGCAGCACTATAAGATTGCATGTTCTCTGGAAGGAAGTTTACACGAGGCACTGACCGCATGGCCCTAATAATCTGTGGTGAGCGGAGAACACCTTCCTTTATTAGTTTCTCAACGAGTCTTTTCCAATTTTTTTTCTCCAAGTCAAGCACCAGATGAAATATTGTGGAATAGACCTTTTTAACATGTTTGTATTCGAAAGAAAGATGTAGAATAAAAAGAGAGACTATTGTACAGTAACAGATTTTGCAAGGTTTCGCGGAGTGTCTGGGTTGAAGCCTCTTTCAATAGCCATATAGTATGCTAGAAGCTGCAATGGAACGACATAAGGTATTGGTGATAGAACCTCAGGAATGCCCTTGGGCACTTCCATATAATCGTTAGCCAGATTTTTAATTTCTTCGTCCCCTTCCTCAATTACAGCGATTATTGAAGCTCCTCTCGCCTTCATTTCCATAATATTACCCATCAACGTTCTGCGGGTTCCATCTTTGGGGCAAATGAAAACAACAGGGAACCCGGGTTCTACAAGGCTTATGGGTCCATGCTTGCTTTCCCCAGCTGGAAAAGCTATAGACGGCACGTAAGCTATTTCCATGAGTTTAAGTCTACCCTCGTAAGCTGTCGCTGTGCTTACTCCACGACCTAAGAAAAAGAATGTTTTCGCATTCTTGTATTTCTTTGCTATCTGTTTTGCTTTTTCTTCTTGTGTTTGAATTATTGTTTCAACAGTGTCAGGTAGCTTCTCCAATTTTTCTGCAAGAAAATCCATTTCATCCTGCGAAACCTTGCCTCTTTTCTTTGCCAGCTTTAAGGCCACTTGAGCCAACACTGAAAGCTGTGACGTGAATGTTTTCGTTGCAGCCACCCCTATTTCTGGGCCAGACTGTTGGCCGATGTAGACTCGTGAAACCCTCGTCAAAGTTGAACCAATAGCATTGGTTAATCCAAGAACTGTTGCCGCTCTTTCGCGGGCGCAGTTTACGGCAGCCAGAGTGTCTGCTGTTTCGCCGGATTGGCTCACAGTCAAAATTGTGCTGTCAATGTTGACAGATTTGCCGTGTTGTTCAATAAACTCCGAAGCGATAACTGGATAGGTTGTTAGGAAAGCAAGTTTAGAAAACATGTAGGATGCAGCTAGGCAGGCGTGGTAGGATGTTCCACAGGCCACGAAGAACACTTGTCGGGCCCGATCAAGAAAAGTCGCCATCAGGTCAAGGTAGTGCTCCTGCATTCTAAGTGTGTTTTGCAGGCAAGCTGGCTGTTCATGGATTTCCTTCAGCATAAAATGTGGATAGCCTTTCTTTACAGCCATTTCAGGCTCCCAATCAATAAGTTTGGGTTCCCGGACAATAACACTTGAATCGGAAATGTTCCTTATTTCAAAACCTTTCTGTGAGAGAATGACAAGCTCACCATCCTCAATCACAACCGCTCTGTTTGTCAGAGGCAGGAATGCAGGAATATCAGAGGCACAATAAACTGCATTTTCATTTACTCCAATAACGAGTGGGCTTTCATGTCTGGCGCATATTATTTTGTCAGGTTCTTTCGTTGAAACTACGGCAATTGCATATGAACCATCAAGCTTTCTTAAAGCTTCAAGCACAGCTTCAACAAGGCTCAAG